>CEPS01006378.1_pt1 | contig 13236 bp, 10 predicted proteins | sample 530401 | NCBI WGS metagenome assembly CEPS01 (sample SAMEA2620035, study PRJEB7988) | marine metagenome | biome: marine biome (ENVO:00000447); feature: mesopelagic zone (ENVO:00000213) & marine oxygen minimum zone (ENVO:01000065); material: "saline water (ENVO:00002010), including plankton... | reverse complement strand
TTCACATCCAGCACCCAAAGGTTACTTATGCAAGGTGCCCCATAGACTAACGCCTACTTTATCCCTTGAAACCAATGTAGTCCTAAATCAGAAAATTTCAAAAAATTATATTACGGGGTGGGTACTTCTTTCATCCCCGACCGTCCCCCCGTCACTTACCAAGTTGAGATTGGGAAAGCTGATGTGGGAGCATTTTTTCCCATTATTCCTCTTTTTGGTGTGTTAGGTCAGAAGCTAACCTGAGAAACCCTACCGCTAAAGTAATCTAGGCCTATAATTCTAGAAAGTCAATGAGGGGAGCATATAAGGAGCAGATTTGGAAAATTATTGGGTACTTAAACTGATAATCATACTCTTTTACAGTTAATGGCAAATCCCCCTTTTGTCAAGGGGGATTAATCTGTAGCGGAGGAGGGACTTGAACCCCCGACACGCGGATTATGATTCCGCTGCTCTAACCAACTGAGCTACTCCGCCAAATTGGGCGGCGAAATCTACTTCTCACCCAAGAATATTCAAAAGCTCCAGTGACAGCCTGATTCCCACTCCCGATGGACCGGCCGGCATATACGGCTGATCCTTGTCGCGCCAGGCCGTCCCGGCAATATCGACATGGGCCCACGGCGTCTCTCCTACAAACTCCTTCAGGAAGGCGCCGCCCGCGATCGTTCCGGCCTGACGAGGAGCACCAAGATTCTTCACGTCGGCGATTTTGCTCTTAATATCATCGCAATACTCATCCCACAGCGGCAACGGCCACACCTTCTCGCCAGATGCTTCTGCTGCCTTACGGATCGCGTCTATCAATTTCTCGTCGTTTCCCATGACGCCGCTGGCCACGTGACCGAGAGCAATTATTACAGCACCGGTTAGAGTTGCGAAGTTAACCATGTAACGAGGATCATGTTTCTGCGACACATAGGCGAGGGCATCGGCCAGGACGAGACGCCCTTCCGCATCAGTGTTTAGGATTTCGATGGTCTTTCCGTTGTAGGCACGAACGATGTCTCCCGGTTTTGTGGCATGGCCGCCCGGCATGTTTTCTGTAGCCGCGATGGCACCCACGATATTCACTTTTGGCTTCAGTCGACCCACCGCTTGCATGATGCCTAGGACTGTTGCGGCGCCGCACATATCAAACTTCATTTCATCCATCTTGCTGGAAGGCTTGATGGAGATACCACCGGTATCGAAAGTAATCCCTTTACCGACGAAAGCGAACGGCTTCTCCCCCTTCTTGCCGCCGCTATACTGAATCAGGATGAACTTCGGCGGTTCGTCGGCCCCTCTTGCCACCGATGCAAATGCACCCATCCCCATCTGTGTAAATTGATCCCGCCCCATCACTTTGCATCTCATTCCGGATGATCTCGCAATCCTGCGCGCCTCGGTCACAAGCCTCGCAGGGGTAGCCACATTACTGGGGTGATTGGCCAAATCACGGGCAAAACAGACCGCCTCAGCCACCGCCCGGCCGCGTTCCACGCCGACTCTGCTGGCACCATTGATGAGGGTTATCCTGTTCATCACTGTGGCATCTTCCGTATCGCTCTTGTAATCAAGAAATCTGTAAGAGCCTAATATGAGACCCTCTACCCAGGCTTGAGATACCTCAGCCGCCGCTGACTTCAGAGCGTCGCCACCCGGAACTTCAGACGCCATCGTATCGATCTTGCTTGCTTGGACCGTCTTCACTGCTGTCCCGGCCGCCTGGCGCAGTCTGTCCAACGTGAAGTCCTCCCTTTTTCCCAGTCCCACGAGCAAGATCCGGTTTGCAGGTTTTCCCGGGAAGATAGACAGAGTCTTTCCCGCCTTGCCTTCAAAGTCGCCTATCTCAATCCTCTGTGAAAGTGCACCAGCAGCCGCTTCGTCAATGTTCTTATGAAAATCAGACAGCTCACCATCCTCGAACAGACCGAGAACCAGCACCTTCGGTGACAACGAGTCCAGACTTCGTCGTGTAATCTGAATCCTTTTCACATAAGCCATAACTAAATCTCCTTTCCTCAATTGCAGGGATGGAAAGTTAGTTCAATTCCAAGAAAAGAGAAATGGGGAAAGGGGCTCTGGAATAGAACGTGGAGCTCAGTGCTAAAACTGGTGAAGTTGTAACTGGTGAGTGGCAGCTGGTAGAGCGGCGGAGTGGCCCATCTACTCCCGAAGCTTAGGGATACGATGCATAAATAGCGGACATCGGACTTGACTCAAGTCTTGGCGATGGTTCGGAGAAGAATCACAGCGCTTCGACTGTCAGAAAAATTCCAATTGTTCTTGCAACTTGATATAGGAGTTCTTAACTTATATACGCCTTATGTACGCACCCTCACAAGAATGAGACTCAGAGACTGACAATGGAGCACCTGATACTGGAGAATACCGAGGAGAACACACCTTTTTTCTTCCTTCAGATACTGAAATGTCCGCGTTGCGGACAATCGTGGTCCGCTGACTACTCAGACTATCGCTGGATGCGGGATGATGACGCTGTCGTCTGCTGCTGCGGAACAGTCATGTGTCACGTGGACGATCTGAAAGAAGACTAGAGCGCCTCACAGCAATATCGATATTTACGTCAGTGCCGGCGAGGGTTGCCGGTCTCAACAATCACGAGAGCTCCCGTTCTATAACCATTGCCTTGAGTTCGCAATGTTGCTACCTTCAATCAAGTATCTTCAAGTCTTACCTCGTAAAATAGCGTGTCACAAACAGAGAAACTTCTGGCTGAACTTTCTGCACTCCTCGGATCGGAACGTATCACATCCGACCCGACAGAGCTGCTTGTTTACGAATGTGATGGACTGACTTTGAGCAAGCATCCTCCGGATGCTGTTGTCTACCCCCAATCGACTGAAGAGGTGGCAGAAATCGTGAGAATCTGTCACCGTCACGCCACCCCCTTCCTGGCACGAGGTGCCGGAACCGGTTTAAGCGGCGGTGCGATAGCTGCACAAGGCGGCGTCGTTATCCAGATGTCCCGCATGAATAGCATCCTTGAGATCGATTATGAAGACGAAATTGCTATAGTCCAGCCGGGACTGGTGAACCTGGAACTGTCGCAAGAGACAACTTCTTGCGGTTATCACTTCGCACCTGATCCGGCGAGCCAAAAGGCTTGCACCATTGGCGGAAATGTCGCCGAAAATGCCGGCGGACCGCACACACTTAAGTACGGCGTTACGGTCAATCACATCCTCGGCGTTAAAGCCGTCATGCCGTCAGGAGATATAGTCCAGTTTGGCGGCAGACTGGAAGAGACCGTAGGATATGACCTGACCGGTATCATGGTTGGATCAGAGGGTACATTCTGTATCGTAACAGAAGCGATTGTCCGACTGACAAAAAATCCCGAGACTCAGCGGACATTTCTGGCTGTCTTCGATTCGGTAGAAGATGCCAGTAGCACGGTTTCAAATATTATTGCCGCCGGCATTATCCCCGCGGCCCTCGAACTGATTGATAATCTTGTGATCAAGGCGGTGGAAAGTCACCTGAAAGCCGGTTTTCCAACCGATGCCGCGGCTATCCTCCTCATCGAAATCGACGGTAATGAATCAGTCCTGGAAGACGAGGCATACCGGATTGAGGCTGTCTGTTCGGCCAGCGGCGCTGTCGATTTTCAGCAGGCTCAATCAGAAGAGGAACGTCAGAAGCTGTGGCGCGGTCGCAAGGAAGCCATCGGCGCAGTGGGAAGAATAACGCCGGCGTTCTATACGAATGACGGGGTCGTGCCTCGATCCAAGCTTCCACAAATCCTTAAATTCAATCTGGAGACCGGCAAGAAGTTCGGGCTGCGGGTAGCTCATCTCTGCCACGCCGGTGACGGCAACATTCACCCGATTATCCTTTATGATCCTGATGACCATGCCCAGGTAGATGCTGCCGTCAAAACGTCAGAAACGATCCTGGAAGAGTGCGTCAGGATGGGCGGCGCTCTCAGCGGCGAACACGGCATCGGGACAGAAAAAGTACAGACGTTCGGCATAATGTTTACGAAAGAAGATCAGGCGCAAATGCTCAAGATGAGAGACGTCTTCAATACCACTGGATTACTCAATCCGGGTAAGATATTTCCATCTGGTTCCGGCTGTGGCGAAACCAGACTCAGGAAAACTGTCAGCGGCGGCGGATGGCTCTAATGAAAACAGCGCTTGAAACACGGCTTGCTCCTCTCTTTGCTAAAGAGGAAATTTCACTATCTATTGAAAGCGTGCCGGCTCGAATCACTGTTTATCCAAAGACGGCTGAACAGGTTTGCGAACTGGTAAAGATGGCCGCACAGGATGGAATCACCCTGCTGCCTGTTGGCGGAGCGACCCATCTCTACCGCAATGGCAAGACACTCGACGTGGCTGTTTCACTTTCGTCACTACCGCAAAGTACGGCTCACTCACCTCCCGATCTGACGGCGACCCTTCCCGCCGGACTCTCTTTCAGCCGGGCACAGGAGTCTCTCATGCATCACGGCCAGCACATCCCCCTCAATCCGCCTATTGAAGACAGATCAACAGTTGGCGGTATCATCAGCACCGACAGCTGGGGTCCGCGGCGCCACCGATACGGCACAGCACGTGACTTGGTCATCGCTACCACGCTTGTGAACGCGACTGGAGAGATGGTACATGCAGGCGCCAAGGTGGTCAAGAATGTGAGCGGATACGATATGAATAAGCTCTACATAGGTGCGCGGGGAACTCTCGGAATCCTCCTGGACGTCTCATTCAAACTGTATCCCGAACCGGAGAAACGCGTAACCTTCACAGCGTGCTTCAATGCCGCCGGCGACGCCTTCAAACTGGCAACCGAGGTAAACAGAAGTCAGCTGGATCTTGAGGCGATGACCGTTGTGAAGGGTAGCTGGACGCCCGGCAAAACGCGACACTGGTGGCTCCTCATGAACCTTGCGGGGCCCACGAAGGGGCTCAAACCGCAGATCGATCAGCTACAGAAGCTTCACCAGAGAGCTGGCGCCAGATCATGGAAAATCGCCTCCGAGTCAGATGCGCAAACCTTCTGGCGCACTGCGAACGATAGTTCCACAAGCAGTAGCGCAGATGGTGACGATGAGGAGTATCTTGCCAGAATAGCCCTGCCGAAAAAAAATCTCCTCCGCTTCATCGCTGAATTTTCTGGCCAATACAAAGAAAATCTTTCATTCAAGATTCTACCGGGAGCGGGAATCTGTTATCTCGCCTACTCCAATAAGTTCAGTGAGCAACACGAATTTACCTCTTCACTCATCGATCATATCCGATCGTTCGGCGGCAGTGTAGAATTTGAACGTCTCGGGCAAGATACACAGGAGCGGTGGCCGATTCTTCCCGATTCGCTGACGTGGATGAGAAAGACGAAAGAGGCTCTCGATCCAAACGGTATCTTTGCACCGGGTACTTTTATCGATGAACTCTAAAGCACAAATACTGTCACAAAACACCATCGCCGGTACTTTTGGTCAGGGAGAGAAAGATCTGCTGCGCGAATGTATCCATTGCGGTTTCTGTCTCCCCGCCTGTCCCACGTATGTTACCAACGGTATGGAGATGGACTCGCCCCGCGGCAGACTCTATCTCATGGAAGCCGCCATGGACCGCCGGACGGATGTTTCGGATACTTTCCTACAACATATTGACCTCTGTCTCGTCTGCCGTGCCTGCGAGAGTGCCTGTCCTTCCGGGGTTCAGTTTGGCAATCTCATGGAGACCACCCGTGCAACAGTTTTCAATGATGAACGGGAAACCTCCTTTCTACGCAGTCTCTTCTTGAGGATGATTGTACCCTCCCACCGCCTCCTCTCCCTGTTGTTTGGCTTGACACGGATTTACCAGCGATGGGGACTGCAGTGGCTCACCACGCACACACCTGTCAGAATGCTAATGCCGAAGAAGCTCTCTCAGCTTCAGGCCTCCCTCCCGCAAATCCCGGAACATCGATTCAATAGAGGATCCAGCAAGATATTTCCGTCTGTCGCTCCCCGGCGCGGTGCGGTGATACTGTTCACCGGGTGCGTCATGGATCACCTCTACCCTCATGTTCATGCGGCAACGGTACGGCTATTGCGCTGGAACGGTTACGATGTCGTCGTCCCGGCCGGGCAGACGTGCTGTGGCGCCCTCCACGCCCATGTCGGTGATGAGATTTCAGTTCGGAATCTGGCACACAGGAACAGCACTGTTTTCGCCGCAGAAAATGTCGATACCGTCATTGTCAACGCCGCCGGGTGTGGCGCCCAGATGAAAGAGTATCCTCAGATCCTGCGTGACGAATCGACTTCCGTTTCTGTTGCAGATGTTACCGAATTCCTGTTTGATCGTGGTCTGCGGGCGGCACAAGCGAAGCTGGAAATGAAAATCGTTTACGACGAACCGTGCCACTTGATCCATGCCCAGGGTGTCTCCAAGGAGCCGAAGGCGCTCCTCAGTTCCATTGCGGGCATCGAACTTGTTGCGCTTAAAGAGGCCGACAGATGCTGCGGCGGCGCCGGAAGTTACATCATTACACAGACCAATATGTCACGGGAGCTGCTAAAAAGAAAAATGCGATTCATCGAGGCAAGCGGTGCTGATTGTGTTGTCACCGCCAATCCCGGCTGCCAGATTCAGCTAGAGTGGGGTGCCAGACAATACGACCTGAACATGGAAGTGCTGCACATTGTTGAGCTACTGGACAGGGCGTATCGGGCAGACTCCGACTACGCCGAGTTCTTCTCCTGATCTCTAATCTTGTGCGAGGAGCATCCTATTTTCCGTGGCATACTTTGTGCCACCTGTTGTCGTTCCCCTTTTTTACAGCCACCATGGTAAAGATCGCTTCGCAGACATCTCTTTTCTTTCCGTGGGGACTTTCTGCACTGGCGTTCACCCGAATTGTGAAAGAGGTCGTCCCTGTTGAAACAAGGGTCGCCTCAAAATTGACCCAGTCGCCGCCGTAAACAGGTTCTGAAAATACGACCTCATCTATCGCTTTGGTAACACCACCCGCTACCTCCGTACCCTGCAAAAATCTAAAACCGGCCTTACCCGCCGCGATGTCCATCCACGAAATCATTTTCCCGCCAAAAAGGGTTCCAATATTGTTCAGGTCATTCGGCATCACCAACTGGCTGTAACGTGCTGTGATCTTATTCATAAGGTATGATTATCCTCCTTTCTCGACGACAAAAGAAAAGAGCCCCGTCAAAATCGCCCTCGAGAAAATCTGATTCCTCTGAAGAGCACGCCTTGACAACGGGACTCTTTGTGTAATATTAAACCTTAAAAGCAAACTTGTCAATACCCTTTTTCAAGATTTTCAAAATATTTTTCGGACAAATAAAAAAGCTGGCAACTGCCAGCTTTTTTTGATTTTACTGTCGGCCTAGTGACTATATCGACTTCTTCGATTTCTTGGCGCAACAGGCCGCACCAGAGGTTTTAGTAGTGGGACAAGAAGCTTTTTCTATCTTTGAATCCTTTGAATCGGCACAGAACCCAGCTTTAGTCACGACCCCCTTGAGATCTTCAACGCTTACCATCTCAGGCAAAAAGACGACCTCAGCCGACGCTGATTCAAAATCGACATTAGCTTTCTTAACTCCCTCTACCTCCATCAAAGCCGACTGAACTTTTGTCGCACAGTCATCGCAGCGCATCCCACTTACGGGGAGAGTGATACTCTCAGTAGTCTCTGGGGAATAGCTGCCGGCAAACAGGATTACAAGACTGACAGCTATAATACTAATCAATGACTTTTTCTTCATGACAGCTCCTTAAATAATTAGTGAAATATAATTTCTTTCTATCAGATTGTCAAGTTCAAGGTTCGACCTCGATATCAGCCCAGATTATCTGTTCATGATATTGGTTCTCTCTTGTTCCTCCTTTCTGAAGCGAACGCGCCATTGATCTGAGTGCCTCAATTTCATCTGTATCCCCGCTCATGACCCAGCTACCCCTGGCAAGAAATTTTCCCTTATAGCGGCCGTGATAATATGGATCATCCGTTTGAAGATCGACACCTACATAGCTGTCCTGCGGATAGCTGTCCGATTTGGCTGTAATAGAACTCTGCCCATCGAATACAAGCTCATAGAAATTACCTACTATCATGGGGCAAATGTTGACCTGAATGTTCTCATACTCTTTCTGAATCGACCCAAATGTTGACCACATCCACTCCTTTGGCTGCCAGACGTCTGACATGGGATGATAATCGGCCCACGGTCGATCGTTGGCATCGGGCTGAACGATGATCTGACATCCGTTATCGTCCAGCCAGCTGACATAGTCCTGCCTGAACGCATCGAGACTGATAGCAATACCGACCTTCCCGAACGGTGTATCGTAGACCTCCACATCCTTCAACATCCCGCGGGAGAGATCCATTTCAATCTCCTTTGATGTCAGATAGACTTTTTTTGTGGTGCCGATGAGCTGCCCCCGAGGATCCCAAAAGGATGCAATATTATACACCTGGTTACTGCTTGGGGAGTACGATACATTCCTGTACCCCATGAGCCAAGCTGTCAGGCTAGGACTGCCTGCTTTAACGTCAGCAGAGAGTGCCCCCGCGATGATGTAACAGTCGTACTTCTTCGCCAGCTCCGGAAAGATTTGGAAGAATGGTGTATATAGCTTATCCGTGAGCGAGAGGAAAAGCGCCCGTTCATCGCTGATGCCAAACCACATATTGGACAGCTTATGATACAGAAACCTGTTCATCAATTCTTCGCCAGCGATTGCAAAGGCATCTTCAAGCCTTTCGGCCCTTCTCGCCGCCGTCATATCTTCACCAGCAAGAGCTGTCACCATTCCGAACAGTTCCCCGAAGACTACTAGATTGGGGCGATCGGGGGCGAAGTTTATGGCGCACTCTCCCACGAGGGAGTCAACCCATGTTGCAAACGTTTCGCGGTCGGCCGCTTTTTCGAGGCGAAACTTGGACCCTACCGCAAAGGCTCGACAGCTTTTGCTTTCGGCATTGATCAATCCGATAGAAAGGAATGGAAGTACAAGCAAGAACGTAACTAATGAAGAGGTAAAGCCCTTCATTTACTGAGCTTCTAGCAAGGCGGTCTCCCGCTCCCCCTTTTCCTCATCCACCAGATAGAGGAGGATTGCTCCCGCTACAAAAAGGATCAGTATTGAACCGATGCTCCAGCGGGAAGCGAGGCGCCCGATTTCCACCAGTTGCATTTCCGTTGGTGACGGAGGCATCAGGATACGCTTTACCGCAAGGCCCACGATTCCCATCAGAGCCGGTCCTACAATGGCCGCAAACTTGCCCAGCATATTGTAGAATCCGTAGAACTCTCCCTCCCGTCCCACAGGAATAAGTCGTGAATAGTATGAACGACTCAACGCCTGAATGCCCCCCTGTACCAGCCCGATGACCACGGCCAGGAGATAGAATTCGTTCCGATTAGTCATCATCATTCCCCAGAGAGTTACCGCACTGTAAACACCAATGGCTAGAAAGATAGCCTTGCGGACACCCCACTTTTCTCCAAGTTTACTGTAGAGGATGGCCGCCGGGAATCCGATGAATTGGACAATCAGCAGTGCCAGGATAAGATCGCTGTCATCAAAGCCGAGAGAGAGACCGTAGTCCACAGCCATTTTGATGATGGTGTCGACCCCATCTATATAGAGCCAGTATGCAATGAGAAACAGGAAGAGAGTCTTCAAGTATCTGATCTCTCTGAAGGTGGCCGCAAGTTGTCTGAACCCGTCAACAAAGAGATGAACCTCGTCCGTATGTAGCTGTTGCTTTTCCTCCTTAACCCAGAAGATAGTGAAAAGTGTGAACAGCCCCCACCAGATGGCCACCGAGAGAAAAGAGTACTTAACAGCCAGCCCTGCATCTGCGATGCCGAAAATATGCGGGAATTGAACCATAGCTACATTGAGTGCAAAGAGAAGACCGCCTCCCAGGTAGCCCATGCCGAAGCCGAGCCCGGAAACGGAGTCGATTCTATCTTTGCCGGCCACCGTCGGTAGAAGGGAATCGTAGAAAACGTTGGCTCCGGCAAAACCAACGGTTCCCATGGCATAGATAAAGATGGCCCACGCCCAGGCTCCTTTCTCCACGAGGAAGAGTGCCGCTGTCATCAGAACTCCCAGATAGGCAAAGAAGATGAGGAACTTCTTTTTCGCCGAACCTTTATCGGCCGCGGCACCCAGAATTGGGGCAATGAGCGCCACAAAGAGACTGGCGAGAGAATTACCAAATCCCAGCTGTGCGGTACTGACGTTGACATCGGCGCCGTAACTCCAGTACTGTTTGAAGAAGATGGGAAAGAAACCGGCCATAACGGTGGTGGCGAAAGCAGAGTTCGCCCAGTCATACAATGCCCAACCCCAAACGGCTCTCTTCTCTTCAGTCATGTCCTCTTCTATTCTACCAGAATTGGAAGTAAGTATTGAACGAAAGCATGAAGATGAATCTGCGCCAACTGTGCCGCGTTATAACAGGGAAAACGGCAGAAATTTCAAGCTCAAACGGAACCGGGCCAATAGTCCTGAGCGGATGGATATTGTGCAGTACCAGACCGAATCTTTGACTGACTAGGAAGAAACGCGTATCGTATTTGTCGTGCAGTTCAGTTCCGCCAGCCATCCATTCGTTCCAATGGGCACTATCTGAATAGTAGGTATCCCGCCGCTTAAGGTACCATTCCTGGGCTAGCGATACCGAGAACCGGTCCGGAATCAGTTCGATGAATCCGGCAATCTGAGCAGACAAAACGTCTCCCCGCTTCATGCGATATACTTCACCAATTTGCTTTAGTACCGAATCGTGCTGGACGGTGAAGAGGCCGCGCGGTGTCATTCGTGGCCAGAATTTTCCTTCCTGACTGAATAAGTAGTCCGCCCGCCAGTTGAAGCGGACCATACGGTCAAAGATGCTACGATAGAATTCGCCAAAAAGTGAAAACCTCCATTGTGTGACGCCGTTTCCCAGCATCAACTGTTTGAACTGCTTCGGCCGGCCTGTGGTATCAACTTTAGTTGCATCGTACTGTTGAAGAATCCTGGCCATTGGAAGTATCATACCGATGCCGCCGTAGACTGAATAGATCGACTCTCCCGCCCAAACCGGTGAACCGAAAAGGAGCGCATTGAATCCCCACCGTACGTCGCCGAGGCCGGAAGTGCTCCGGTCAGGATGGTAGAACGCTATAAGGGAATCAACCGTTGTCACCGCCGTGTCACTGTCAGAAAACGGATTGTACTCCGCACCGTAGATTGCATTGCCATACGGATCGGAGCCAGCCTTCAACGCCCACAGAAGTGAGTACTTCCCGCCTTGCGTGTAAAAATTTTCGTAGACTGATTCGAGCAACTGGCGCAAACTGAAACTGACAGAGCTGTACGCATTCGATAGGAACAACTCTTCGAATCTCACCTTGTTGGTGTCGTGATAGGCGATAAATCCTTCCAGATCAACATCCTGGGATAAACCTGATTTCCACCCCCATCTGTTCTGCTGCTGAGCGGTCGTATAGTATGGAATATTGATAAAGAAAGTCACTTTGTCTGTCAATCCGTATTCAATACCAATATTCACCAGCGACTCTTTGAGAGTCCTATTTGGATTGGTGATGTAACCACCGATGAAAATAGAATCGGAACCGAAAAAGTCTTCGCCGAAGTCAAAAAGCGATTTTCCCCACTCAGCCGCAGCGGAAGAGTAGTTGAATGCACTAATGATATCTTTTACCTTATCACCACCAGACATGGTGATGTCGCCGAGCGCAACGAGATCATTTTCGGAATCTCTGTTCGAATGATCGTAATACCGCTGGCCGTAGCCCTCCAGCGAGAAACGTTCGTTATAGAGTCCCTTTTTCCCGCCCCAACTGATCCAGTCGGCGTTAGAATTGCCCCTGCCCAGCGTAAGCCGCCACACATTCTTCGGCAGTGTAAAATGCGATTGGGAAGAGACTGTTCCGCTTATAAGGAACACGATGATCAGAATTCGGCTTCTGAAGATAAGAGAAATCACCTTTCAGTAAAGGAGATAGCGCTCCCTGAACTTGCTGAAATTGATTACATCTTTGGACCATGTAGCCGGCAGTTTCATGATATCTCTCTCCTGGGCAATGAAGATTCGCAGGTAGTCGTGGCCGTAGAGCTTATCGATATAGTTGTCACCAACCCATCTAAACCTGCGCGGATAGTGGCGACTGATAGTAGCAAGACACACCGTTGAAGTGTGAATGGGGGAAAAGCTGTTTCTATCGGTGATATGAAACTGGATGCCGTGGCATTCCTCACCCCGGTAAAGAGGATTCGCTATCAGAGAAGAGACAGAATCCGGTGTAAAAGTTACGGCAGTAAACCTGACACCGGGAAGTTTGTACTTCGCCAAAGACCTGATAATCTCTTTCGAGAAAATCCACGGCGCACCCAGCTGCATATATGGTCTGTCACTGCCAAGACCCGCCGAAACATTGCTACCCGACGACAGTAGTCCCATCCCCACCAGAGAGAGGAGAGTGGAGACGTCTTCAACGCCGGGCACAAACGGCTTTTGTGTGAAGCCAGTCTCACTCATCCACATTTCACGCTTCCAGTTCCTCATAGGCACTACGGTCAACTCTACCCTCTCCGACTGCCTTATCCACCCTGTCTCATTCACCAGAAGTGCATACTCCCCCACCGTCAGACCGTGGCGGACGGGAACGAGATGGTAACCGACAAAAGACTGATAGTGAGGATGAACCACAGGACCATCTACATTGATTCCGTTAAGAGGGTTGGGTCGATCGAGTATCATCACCGGGATATTCAACTGGGCGGCGGCTTCCATCACTTTGGTCACTGTAGTCATGAAGCTCAAGAACCTGATGCCAGGATCCTGAATATCCACCAGAATAAAATCCACATCCTTGAGATTCCTTCTGGTAGGCTTGAAATCCCGTCCCCAAAGTTGTTTCACCGGCGCCCCAAACCAGGGATCCTCCCCTCCGTGCATGATGCTGACCTCCTGCGTTCCGCTGGCAAGAATACCAAACTCAGGCGTGAAAATAATCCTGATATCAAAATCCGACCGGTTTCGGGAGAGCAAGTCGAGTAGATGTTCACCTCTCCGATTGACACTGGTATGATTGGCCAGAATAGCAAGCCGCTTCCCTTTCAAAGGTTCGAAGCCCATCTCTTCCAGGATATCGAGCCCGCTGAATGTAGCGGGAATTTGTGCCAGATCCGGCACCGGCATTACTTTTGAGTACTGAAAATCCTGGGACATACAAAAGGATGC
>CEPS01046486.1_pt1 | contig 13285 bp, 8 predicted proteins | sample 530401 | NCBI WGS metagenome assembly CEPS01 (sample SAMEA2620035, study PRJEB7988) | marine metagenome | biome: marine biome (ENVO:00000447); feature: mesopelagic zone (ENVO:00000213) & marine oxygen minimum zone (ENVO:01000065); material: "saline water (ENVO:00002010), including plankton... | reverse complement strand
CTTTCCGTTTCCTGCAGGGGGATGCCTTTTGTCTCCATCACTACCGCTTTTTTTACAGACATTTTTGCTTCCTTTAGCCGCTCAAGGGCATCTTTTCTGTCCAATCCGGTGAGCTGAATAATAATCCGCACTCCGCGGTCTATCAATTTTTCATTCACAGCCATAAGATCCACCATCAGATTACCATATACTTTTCCCAGCTGGACCATCGTTGCTGTGGAAATCATATTTAAGACCATTTTTGTTGCCGTTCCAGCTTTCATGCGCGTTGAACCTGTGATAATCTCCGGTCCCGTATCCACAACAATCACTATATCAACTTCCGCCATTTTATAAGGATCCGGATTGGTAACGAGGTACACTGTTTTGGCCCCCAGCTTTCGGGCGTATTCCAGCGCCGAAACAACATAGGCCGCCGCACCGCTGCAGGATATTCCAATCACCACATCTTTATCGTTGATTCCAAAAGGATCCAGGTCTTTGACTGCGCTTTCCGGCTGGTCTTCCGCTCCTTCAATAGACTTGCGTAATGCTCTATCTCCGCCAGCAATGATTCCAATAAACCATTTTTCAGGTGCGGAATACGTTGGCGGAATTTCTGAGGCATCCAGTACACCCAGCCTGCCGCTGGTGCCCGCGCCTATGTAAAATACACGGCCGCCTTCTCTCATACTGCCAGTGGTCAAATGAACAACACTTTCAATTTCTGGAATGGCTTTTTTAACAGCCTGCGCCACAGTCTGGTCTTCTTGATTGATTGTCTGTAAAACTTTTTCAACAGATACCGAGTCTATATTTAAAGATTGAGTATTCTGCTGTTCTGTATTCAGGTCGCCGCGGGATTTCATAGCCCGTAAATTACCAATACATGCAGACCTGGAAAAACATTACAGTTCATCTTCAAGACTGGGATTTGAAAAAAGCCACTGAACAACTCAGCGGCCTGGACGTGCTGTCCATCACCATTGTGGATAAACTGCCCCAGGAAGACTCCCAGTGGTTTGAAGAAACAGGACGAACCACACCTGTCCAAAGTTCCAGCCATAGCTTGATTCTTCTGGCAGACATGAGCAAAGACACCGAGGACCTGCTCTCCGAAGTAAAATTCATGCTCAAATTGGAAAAAATACCCCAATATTCGGAAGAGATCTTTGAAGACCGGGATTGGGTCACCTACACCCGGTCCCAGTTCAGGGAAATAATGATCTCAGAAAACCTGCGTATAACACCTCCCTGGGATGCCCAGAGAAAATTTGAAGGTATTACCATCATCATCGATCCAGGGGCCGGATTTGGTACCGGGACTCACCCCACCACCCAGCTTTGTCTGCGTTGGCTGGAAAGGAACCTGCGAATCGGTAACTCATTGCTGGATTATGGATGCGGTTCGGGCATTCTGGCCATCGCAGGGGCATTTTTTGGCGCCAAAAGAATAACTGGCATTGACCTGGATGATCAGGCGCTTAACAATGCCCGGCACAATATAGAATTAAACAGAACAGATATTGAACTGCTCCCATCGGAAAATTTCAATGTTGAACGCCGCTATGATATTGTGGTAGCCAATATCCTTGCCAATGTACTCGTGGACATTGAACCGGTATTGCAATCGGCCGCGGCCCGGCGTCTGGTACTGTCCGGTATATTGCCGGACCAGGCAATACGGGTCCGCGAAACGTTTGCGACCTGGGTTAGATTTGATCAGATTGATAAGCAGGATGGCTGGTTACTTCTCAGCGGGACGATCTAAAGCAGTAAAATAACGTCTGGCTTCAGTCATCACTTTTGGCGACAACAGTATTGCAGAAGTCATGGTTGGTATTGCCATCACCGCATACATTCCATCAATCAGATTAATAACAAAGGATATGGATACAGTGGCTCCAATGATAGTAGAGGATATATAAAAATAATTATAATACGTCTTGCTCTTGGTGCCGAATAGAAAGCCCGTGCATTTGGCACCATAATAAGATTGACCAAACATAGTGGTTACACTGAATGTGATAACACAGATAGATAAAACAACTGTACCTGTCAGGCCCAATTCTGTGGAAAAAGCCTGGGCAGTCATGGATACGCCATTGAGATCTGAGGTCCAGGCTCCGGAAACAAGTATAACAAATGCAGTGATGGAACAGACCAGAATTGTATCAATGAATGGTCCCAGCATGGCCACCAAACCTTCACGGACAGGTTCCGTTGTTTTGGCTGCCCCGTGGGCCAGGGCTTCTGTACCCAGCCCTGCTTCATTTGAAAATACAGCCCGCCTGATACCTTGACGGATAACTTCCCCCACAACACCACCCACTACTGCCTGTCCCGTAAAGGCATCATGAAAGATCAGCTCCACAACAGACGACAATTCAGTTATATTTTTTATAACTATCGTTAAACCGGCCAGTAAATACAAACTTACCATAAAAGGAACCAGTTTACCCGCAATCAGTCCGATGCGTTTTATGCCTCCTAATATTACCATTGATACAAGAATGGCTATCAGGAGACCAATAACCAGATTCCCTGCATTCATATTGGCTGGAAACAAACCGGATGGAATTAATATTGATTCCCGGGTGAACTGGGTCAGTTGGTTCGCTTGGAACATGGGCAGGCATCCGATCATTCCAGCCGCACTGAAAAGTATCGCCAGTGGTTTGAATCTTTTCCCGAGACCTTCCCGGATCACATACATGGGCCCACCCTGTAAATGACCCTGATCATCCTGCCCTCTAAAAAGGATCGCCAATGTACAGGTAAAAAATTTAGTGGACATGCCCACCATGGCACTTACCCACATCCAGAATAAGGCTCCCGGTCCACCGGTATGGATTGCAACCGCTACGCCGCTGATATTGCCCATACCGACTGTACCAGCCAATGCACTGGACAAAGCCTGAAAATGATTGATATCTCCAGGATCTTCCTCTCGGTCAAATTTTCCTAATAAAATATCCAATCCATGGCGAAAATAGCGAAAAGGTGTAAACCGGCAGTAAACAGTGAAATATAAACCGCCACCCACAAGCAGGATTAATAGAAAAGGTCCCCACATCAAATTGGCGAAGGCCGACACGAGACGGTCAAGTTGGGTCATGTTTTTATCTGGTTAAATTAGACCGCCCTGACAGGCTGACCCACGTAGCGTATAATTACAAATAAAATGACACTTCCTGTAATTAATATCACTGATACAGGTACACCAAACCCCACACCAAGGCACCCCAGGGTCATGGCCAAAACACCCACAGTGAGTGCATAGGGCATTTGCGTTTTTACATGATCGATATGGTCGGAAGCTGAAGCTGTAGATGACAGAATAGTGGTGTCGGAGATTGGCGAACAATGATCTCCAAAAACGGACCCGGACAGTACGGAAGCGAAAGTGGCAAGAAATACTGGCGATTCAACCACCGCGTTGGGGTCTAAGGTCATCAGGTGCAGTGCCATGGGCACAACCACCGGTATCAGGATAGACATGGTGGCCCAGGATGAACCTGTTGAGAAACTGATTGCTGCTGCAGTCCCAAATGTAATAAACGGCAGCATATTAGGAGTCAGAACATTGGAAGAAATGCTTACCAGGTATTCTGCAGTGTGTAGATCCTTGCAGACAGACCCTATGGTCCAGGCTAGAACTAGAATGATGCAGGCCATAACCATGGATCTAACTCCATTTACCCAGGATTCCAGTGCTTTTTCTAAGTTGAGGACACCTTTTCCGACTGAAATACCAATTGCGGTAATGCTGGAGATACAGGAACCCCAGATCAGGCTGGCATAGGGATCAGCGGCACCAATAATATCCCGCAGACTAGGATTTTCCATGGTAACACTTTTAAGACCAGTAATAATCAGACCACCAATTGTAACAGCCACTACAACACCGATGGGTATAAATGCGTTGCTCCAATGAGAAGGAGTTATATTTTTTCCCTGCATTAAACTGGGGTCCAATAACGGTTTAGCATTATCGGCCAGTACCTTTCCGGTTGATATGGCCCGGTTTTCTGCTGCATGCATAGGGCCGTATTCTCTTTTCAACATCACATTAATGAGTATGAATACCAGGGTCAAAATACAATAAAAAGAAAATGGAATACTTTGTATAAAAGTAAAATAAGGATTCACCGATATACCGAACTGCTCAAAAGGAGACTCCAGAAGACTCATCTGGAACACGGACCAGCTGCTGATTATAGCGAGGCTGGCCACCGGTGCCGCCGTAGAATCCACTAAATAGGAAAGTTTTTCCCGGGAAATCTTTACCCGGTCTGTGAAGGGACGCATCATATTCCCAACCAACAGTGTATTGGCATAATCATCAAAAAATATTACAAACCCCATTAATACTGTTGCCAGTTGGCTGCGACGGTTTGAAGTGGCATACCTGGCCGCCGCGTGAACCGCACCAGCCATCCCGCCGTTGGCGGAAATAACACCGATCAGCCCGCCAAAAACCATGGTAAATATCAAAATAGATGCATGTCCATGATCTGTCACAGTTTGAACCATATAGGTATCCAGAGCATAGGTCAAACCTGAGATCGGGTGTTGCACAACCAAGGTCGATCCAAGCCATATGCCTATAAATAAGGACAGGTGCGCCTCATGGGTGACCAGAGCAAGCAGTATGGCAAACAGCGGCGGCAGGATCGATAGAATAGAATATTCACCTGCACCTGAAGATATACTTCCTGTTTCGGATGCAAAAACGAATCCCAGTATCAGAATCAATAACACGGCAGGAATTTTGTATGATTGAATCAATTTCATGAATGTGAACTTAAACCCCTGTCTAACGAATGCAAACGGTTAAACCATGATTAAGGAGTGGGGAATTATCCGCGATCGTTTTATTTTACCTTACAATGAAGTTAAGGAAATTCTCTATTTAGACTATGTACAAACTGGATCAATACCTTGTCCGCCAGTTCCTCACCATCCTGGGTTTTTCCATATTGGGTTTCGTTTCCATTTTCGTTATTGTGGATTTGATCGAGAACCTGGACCGGTTCATTGATAATAATGTTCCTACCCGGGTGGTGGTCAGTTATTATCTATATACCCTGCCTTGGTTTGTCAGTATTGGCCTGCCCATGTCTATGCTCATCTCCACGGTATTCAGTTTGGGCAATATGGTCAAGCTGAATGAATGGACAGCCCTGAAAGCTTCAGGCATCAGTATTTACCGTACAGCCTGGCCCCTCCTTACGATCGGAATGGTAATGAGTTTGGGGTCATTTGTATTGGATAATAAACTGGTTGCCTATGGAAATGAAAAGCGATTTGAAATTGATCGCGATTATGTAAAAAGAAAATCGCGCCATAAGCTGAAGAATACATTGAAGGATGTATTTCTCCAAAAAAATACAAGCACCCATATTTCCCTTACCAAATATTCCATAAAAAATAAAACAGGATACGGTTTAACCTGGGTAGACCTGGGTACATCTACGCTACAGAAAAGAATTGATGCTAAAAAAATCACCTGGCATCCAGATTCTCTGAATTGGATGTTATCCGATTATTCCATACGTGACTTTAACGAATTAGGAGTTGAAGGATCTGTTTCCCTGTCTGAAGAAGATACCATACTATCCCTGGGGTTTACCCCGCAGGAAATTCAGCAGCAAGCCAGAAAACCTGATGAACTGGATTATTTTAAACTTACTGCCCGTATAAAGCAACTTAAGAACAATGGGGTAGATACCCTGCGCTGGGAAGTAACACGCTACCTGAAAATATCTTTCACCTTCACCAACTTAATTGTCGTGCTTTGCGGTATTCCTCTGGTGGTGATAAAAGAAAAAAACAGCCTATCCTTCGGTGCCGGACTCAGTGTATTTGTGATTTTTGGTTATTATGCATTTATCAAGTTTGGTCAATCAATGGGATTCAAGGGTGTTGTAGAACCTATTCTATCTGCCTGGCTGGGGAATATTGTTTTTACCATTGGTGGTATTATATTACTGTTGCGGGCCAGGACCTGACCTGAATTCTTATAAAGTATTGTCTGCTAGTAAAAACTGGATATTAAACATCTAATTACTTGGTAAATTTTAATTTACCAAACAATTTACCCAGGAAACCTTTATCTTTTTCTCCTTCCTCGGTAGTATCGGATGGTACAGCTTTCCGGCTTTTGGGGCTTGTTATGGTAAGCCCTGCGGAAAAATTAAACCCTTTCATTGTATGCAGCCACATACCGTTGCGAAAGGCAAAACCCAGGTCGAAAATAATTGGACCCTTGTGATACCCGAACCCCATACCCAGTTCACTCAAGTTCCCGCCTGCCCAGCTATAACCGATTCTCATGGGCAGATTCGCCATTTTGAACCATTCTACACCAATGGACCATTTCCAGTTGGCTCGGGCGTAATACGCATTTTGGAATCCAGCTACCAGGTCTGATGCAATCAGGATCGTTTCCAGTTTTTTCGAGACCCCAAACCGGAACAAAGCCGGATAGGGCGTAGTAAACTCTGACGTGTCCGGAAAAAACTGGGTATCATTCTTAAAAAGAGAATCCTGACTTAATCTATCCATTCTCAGTGTATCAATAGTGTAAGTAACCAAAATTGATTCGCCAGGATCCAATTGCTCATCACCCCATTGAAATGGATAAAACCCAAATCCGCTCCCCGGATCACTTATACTTTTATTCCAGGCAATGCTGCCAAAGGCATTAATGAGAGACGACCCCACAGACCAGCCATTCTTTGGTCTGGAAACGATACCCATATCCAGGGCAAAACCTCTGCCGCCCAGCCCCTGCCGGATAATATAGGAACCGGTCCCAATAATACCTATATCCGTCGTTTCCAGATTGGCTACACTGGCTTTTTCATCCACACCCAGATAAAAAAGCCCCTGCAGGTATTTAAACGTGAACCCCAGGGAAAAAGCTTCAAAAGGCATGCCGAATGTGACACCAATTTCGGTCAAACCGAGTGTCTCGCGATTCAGTTCCATATCTAGGTCTGTCTTTTCAGCATTTCCATAAAAAAGAAACTCGAGAAGACCAATGGGCAAACGTGTGTTTGATAAAAAAATGTTATTGGTTGTGAAGGCCAAATTACCTTTGGAAATATTTAGTAATGGGGTGGGAAAATGCAGGTCTGTAAAAAATGCCATTCCATCTGCGTCTCGCAGCTGCCTGAATATTTCATCTTTTTCTTTAGTATCCAGTGTATCGCCACTGTACTGAGCTACATTTTGAATGGAAAAAAAATTGCCTAGTACTCCATAATCCAGTTGTCCAATGTGCATCATGAAGGGCTGGTTCTGCTGCAGACCTATCAGTCCCGGGTTATAGCCGATAGAAAATATTCCATCAGCTATGGTTGTGTAGGCTCCGGAAAGTCCCACCACCCGCGGGTCCCGTTTAGTCTGGGAAAACAACACACATGCAAACAAAGAAAGGATAAGGATTTTTTTCATCTCTTAACCAGCCTTGGTCGAATTGTTGTAAATCTAGGGGCTGAAGTTCCGGCTGGGTTGCTGATTTTTATATACCAGCCGTTTATATCTCTTGCCTTTCCATCAGATGAAACGATCCGCAGGCGCAATGAATCGGTTACCGCCAGTCCACTGGGTGTCCAGGCATAGGTGTTTTCTCCGTCAACATTGATTATCCCAGAAGCAATTGATGTCCAATCACTTTCCACATTCACATCAATACTGTCTGGATCGGATTCTTCATTGGCATAGTATAGGTCAACCGATCCGACACCTCCACCAAAAGATTCCCATACAATACTATCGGTTTGACCCGTATAAAATGTTTGCCCGCCATTTGGATAAGTAATAACCAATACATCATCAGCAGATCCTGAAATACCGCCGCTGCTCAAGCGAAACGTAATGAATGAATTTATTTCTAGATAATCTTCTTTGGATAAAAATACACCTGTACCGCCAGTGCCAGGAATATGGAAACGAGGCATCACATAAGGAATGCTGCCATATTTTGTCATTAAAAAAATTTTATTGGTATCTATGGTACTGTAATACGTACCGCTTCCAGGAACTGCAACCATTCCTTCCGGATAGCCCAAGGTATCATCTGCACCATAAAGTTCCTCAGGTGATGGGAGCAAGAATTTGAATAATGTATCCACATAGGCAACCACCGTATCTGTTCCAGAACCATTTGTTTTTACAAGATAAGGGAGACGGTCTACGCACTCCGAATAATCGGACATAACATTGAATATATATATTTCACTGCTGTCAAGGTTTAAATCTGAACACCTGGCAACAATATATACACTATCGGTTGTGGAATCTGCAAGCCCCAGGGTAGATAATGTATCAACATAATTCTTCAAAAGTTCAGGGGTTTTGCCAACTGGAAAAGTTTCCAGGTTGCTCATCAGCACAGATAGTTCCGCGCCAAAAGGGAAAGAATTGGTTATTGTGGTTATCATATCAGAATGAATGAGAGAATTACGAATTTTATATCGAGTATCATATTCACCAAAATCGATCTCCGAGCCAACACCACCCATAAAGGTCATGGGTTCAAGCTGCAATGCGAAAGGAATGGTGACTATAAATCCTCCCTGAATAGCTTTTCCTTCCACCAATGCTCCTCGCCCTTCAACCTTTACTTCTGGATCAATGACCAACTGCACTGGGTTTGATCCTAATAATCCAATGATAGAAGCACAGGTGTCACAAGGTGGTGTCAATACATCATAGGATGGTAAAGTATCATCTACACTATCATAAATCGTAATCCGGGTTCCATGTTTATCCAGGCCAATTATTGTCAGGGCAGTATCCCATGGCATTGCATCATCCGGTATGCGCGCAAGGGTGTCCACATTGATGGATACATACGTCAGTTCACCAAGTGAATTATACCCTTTAAAATCCAATTTCATGCGAATAGGCAAAGGTATTTGACTCTTCATTGTTATTTCAAAAAGCGCTTCCGTGGGAATTGCTCCCGTCAATCCTGGAGGGAACTCCTGCACTGTGGAATCAGTGGGCAGCAGCATAAACAGATCCGCTTCCAAAAGAGAGAAAGAAAGTAATTCCATTTGCATCCTCATGGAAAAATGGCCGAAAGAAGATCCATCAAGGGGAATACTTGTTTTTTGTTCCACGAAGCCTATATCAAAGTCCAGATCAAAGCTGTTAAGCGGGCTATTTGTGTTGGGGTAGCCTGGAGCAGCTATCGAATAGCCGCGCATATCAAACGTTTTATCTACGGGGCTCCCCCTTTTAAGAACTGTATCAATCTTCACAGAGTCACCGCCTTCATCAGGTGCAAAGTTTTTAAAATTCATTAGAAATTTCAAGTCGAAAGGCAATGTACTTTCCAATCCAGTGATATGCACTCTGTTTTCATTATATAAAGCACCAATCTCCCTCAGCTGGCATCGAAATATCTCCATCTTACTGATGCCCGATTCAGACATATCCATTTCCGGGAAATCAAGACTGGGAATTGTTACTATATCCGAAAGAGAATAATTACTCGTGGTTATGTCAATACTGTCAAACCCGGCGACCACCAATTGAACAGAAAAATCAACAAATAATGATTGTGAAGGGGGAATGACAACAAATTCTGATTCCGGGGAAGCCAATTGTAAACTCGTAGCTACATTCATAACCGGACAAAGGCCCTTGCCAGATAAATCAGTAGTATCCGCATAAGATTGGCCATATGATAAAATAGGCTGTCCATTATGGTTTGCTAAAGTATCAGTAATATCTGTGGTACCAGTTACAATGTTGGAATAAACCTGTATAAGTTCCGTTGCGCTATTATTCTCAAAATAGGATATGTATCTGCTCCCCTCACCCATAATCAAAGTATCAATACTGGCAATCATTGGTGTGAATGAAAGATCTATAGCATTAAACGGTATCGGAATTTGCAGGTTAAGCACATTCAAAAGTGTCTGCATCACGGTGTTAAACGGTGTAATAATCAATTGTTCATAATCACTGGCATTCATTACAACTGTGTCAGTAGTAGGGAATTGAAAAAATTGTCCTAAAGTTGATGTTGGATAAAGTATACCAGGGTCCGTAAGAGGAATGCTCTGACCTATTTCAGGAAAAGGAATAACAATGTTAGCAGAAGGTATACCAGGCAACTCTCCTGTTGAAATATCCGAATCCACATCCATTGGCAGTGTTGGTAAGGTAGGTAGAACCTGCGGCTCCATTTCCCCGCTCTGAACAATTTGAAAACCCATAGAATCCGGTGTGGGAAAAATTCCAATATCTGGATTGGAGATGTCCGTCATCTCATATTTGCTGTTCACCAAGGGTATCTTGAGATCCAGGTACCATACAGGCATCTCAAATTTTTCCGGGATATCAAAGTCGCACGCCACCGCTGCCATCAGGAAAACGGCCAGAAAAGTATGTAGAATGCCCGTCTGCCATTTACGGGCGATTTGTCTCAGATTTACCTTCAAATTGTTGCCAAATGTATAGGACTTCCGCATTCAAATTTGGAGAATTATTATGAGACTTGCCAAAAGAAAAAACCCCACAAATTATTGCGGGGCTTGTTATTGATATTATTGGGTTTAGATCAATATCGATAATGATCTGGTTTGTATGGCCCATCTTTAGGAACCCCAATATAGTCCGCCTGCTCATCTGTAAGCTTGGTCAGTTTGACTCCTAAATGGTTCAAATGAAGTCGTGCCACTTCTTCATCCAATTCCTTCGGCAATACATAAACACCGATTTCTGGAGCACCCGTTGCCAGCGCAATTTGCGCCAGAACCTGATTGGTAAATGAATTCGACATGACAAAGCTCGGATGACCCGTCGCACAGCCAAGATTTACCAGCCTGCCTTCAGCCAGTATAAAAATTTGATGGCCGTCCGAGAAAGTATACCGGTCAACCTGCGGCTTGATTACTTCTTTATCAATATTGGGATCCTGATTGATGGGATTGATCTGGATTTCATTATCAAAATGCCCGATGTTGCATACAATGGCCTGGTCTCTCATGCCTTGCATATGATTTTTGGTTATCACATCTTTATTGCCGGTGGTCGTTACAAAAATATGCCCTTCGGAAAGTGCATCTTCCACAGTGGTAACTTCAAATCCTTCCATCGCTGCCTGCAGGGCACAAATGGGATCAATTTCCGTCACGATGACTCGAGCACCATACCCGCGCATGGATTGTGCACAACCGCGGCCTACATCACCGTAGCCGCAGATAACAACGGTTTTTCCGGCAACCATCACATCCAGGGCACGTTTAAGGCCATCTGCCAGGGATTCACGGCAGCCGTAAATATTATCGAACTTGGACTTGGTTACCGAATCATTGACGTTATAAGCGGGAAACAGCAGATGACCTTCTTTTTCCATCTGCATTAAACGATGGACACCTGTAGTCGTTTCTTCTGAGACACCAATAATATTCTTTACCACTTGATGCCAGTGATTTGGATCCTTATTCAATACATCACGGAGCAATTCTTCGATAATCCGTTCTTCATCTACTGTGGTGGTTATTTCCGGTACGGCACCATGCTTTGCAAAATATTCTTCCAGTTCATAGCCTTTGTGAATCAGCAGAGTGGCATCACCGCCATCATCCACAATCAGATCAGGACCTGTACCATCGGGGTAGGTAAGGGCCTGCAGTGTACACCACCAGTATTCCTCCAGGGTCTCACCCTTCCAGGCAAAAACAGGTACACCGGTTTCGGCAATAACTGCTGCAGCATGATCCTGGGTTGAAAAAATATTACAACTGGCCCAGCGTATATCTGCTCCTAATTCCGCAAGTGTTTCAATAAGAACTGCAGTTTCCACAGTCATGTGCAGGGATCCGGTAACTTTTTTCCCGGACAGTGGTTTTTGCGGTCCATATTTTTCGCGGGTGGCCATGAGTCCCGGCATCTCTTTTTCCGCAATATCAATTGCTTTTCTGCCTGCATCAGCAAGACCAATATCTTTGATCTTGAAAGGTACTGATTCTACGATCGGTTGTATTGCTACGTCAGCCATAATATCCCCCTTAGAGTTTTGACCGTAATGAATCGGCCAGGTCTGTTTTTTCCCAGGTAAATTGTTCCAACTCTCGACCAAAGTGCCCATAGGCAGCCGTTTGTCTATACCTGGGTTTTTTCAAATCCAAATGAGCCACAATCTCGCCTGGACGCATAGGGAACACATCCCGTGCAATTTTGGTTAATTTTTCATCATCGTGTTTCCCTGTTCCAAAGGATTTCACATAGAAGGAAGTGGGCTCAGGGACACCTATGCTGTAGGATAATTGTACTTCACACCGTTCCGCCAGGTCTGCTGAAACAATATTTTTCGCAATGTAGCGGGCCATGTAGGTGGCACTGCGGTCTACTTTGGAGGGATCTTTGCCGGAAAAAGCACCACCCCCGTGTGGCGCATAGCCTCCGTATGTATCTACAATGATTTTGCGGCCGGTTAAACCCGTATCTGCCGCAGGGCCACCATATACAAATCTGCCAGTGCCATTCACAATAAAATCATTTTCATAGGGAACACCATAGGAGTCCAGAACAGGCCTGGTAATGTGTTCAATAACTTCTTTCTTAACAAAACCCAGCTCTTTTTCTTCAGTGGCATATTCAGCCAGCAGATCATCATGCTGTGTAGCTATTACTACCTTTTTTACGGCCACTGGGGTATGATTATTATATTCAACGGAAACCTGAGATTTCCCATCTGGACGAAGCCAGGGCAAAGTGCCGTCCTTTCGTAAAATGGACAGACGCTCGGTCAATCTTTGGGCGATTTGGATGGGCAGGGGCATAAGTTCAGGCGTTTCCTGACAGGCAAAACCAAACATCATTCCCTGGTCGCCGGCACCTTGTTCTGAAACATCCCCGGAATCAACCCCCTGGGCAATTTCCGGACTTTGTTCATCCAGTTTAGATATGATCTTCAGGCCATCTTCACCCACACCGCTATTCTCATTGTTATAGCCGATCTCAGCCAGTGTTTTGTTGACCAGATTCTCTACATCAACCGTTCCCGTTGATCGCACCTCACCGGATACAACAACCAGCCCTGCAGTTGCCAGGGTCTCACAGGCAACATGGGCTTCATTATCCTGGGACAAAAATTCATCCAGTACAGCATCGGAAATAGCATCACAGGCCTTATCCGGATGTCCCTCAGTAACAGATTCAGAAGTAAACAAGAACTTAGACATAATTTTCTCCTATATTTTTAGTTTGATCAAAAGTCGGATTACTTTAAAAAAAACTGGCGCGAAAGTAATAATAATAAAAAGATGATTTAAAC
>CEPS01028124.1_pt1 | contig 13301 bp, 9 predicted proteins | sample 530401 | NCBI WGS metagenome assembly CEPS01 (sample SAMEA2620035, study PRJEB7988) | marine metagenome | biome: marine biome (ENVO:00000447); feature: mesopelagic zone (ENVO:00000213) & marine oxygen minimum zone (ENVO:01000065); material: "saline water (ENVO:00002010), including plankton... | reverse complement strand
CGGCAAGGAGCTTATCGACTGGATGGCGGCTCAGCCGTGGTGCGATGGAAACGTGGGCATGATGGGAGGTTCCTATGTCGGATGGTCGCAGACCGCCACAGCCTCTCAAAAGCCTGAGGCGCTGAAGTGCATTATGCCCGCTGTCATTCCTCTGGACGGCTACACCGGAGAGGTCTATCCCGGCGGTATCTACCTGGAAGGCTTCATGAAGGACTGGTCCGGCTTTATGTACTATTCCGAACGGAATTTCTATCACCCCGATATTAAGGCTATGACTGCCCCCGTAACGGATGAAGACGGTGATGGTGAACTGACCGATGAGATTCCCATAGATGTTAACGAAAATGGGATGTTCCTTGATGACGGCTATCCCCCTGCCTATCGTGATGAGAATGGTGCCGAGCGGGAACATATCTACTATCACGCTACCATGGATCACCATCAGAGAAACTATGACTATACAGAATGGGCGGAGGATCTCTTTTTTGTTGACGCCAAGAACCCCTTGGGATATGCGGCCATAGATGTCGGTCCCAACGCTCAGGCGACGGCCATTATGGAGTCGGGCATCGCCGTGTATAATGTGGGCGGCTGGTTCGACGGATTCACCCGGGGAAGCTTCGAGCTTTACTGTACCCTTGGACAGAAGAATCCTTCAAGAATAATGATAACACCAGCCTATCATAGTATTACCTCCGGTCCTTGGTGGCACTACTTTGGCTATACCGATGAGGAAGCTCTCGATATGGTTCTGACAGAACATTTGAGATTCTTTGACCGCTATCTTAAGGGGATTGAAAACGGAATTGAGCGTGAAGATCCTGTGTTGATCTACGTCATGAATGGTGACGGTTGGCGGCAGGAGAAAGAGTGGCCGCTGAAACGCCAGGTTGTCAGAAGTTACTACTTCGGACCGGAGGGGTTGCTGAGTGAGACATCGCCAAGCAGAGGTACCGATGACTATACAGTTGACTATTCTCACAGTTCAGTTTACGGTTCAAACAATGGCAATCGATGGATGAGCCTCTCTGGCGGACAGCCCGACGCTATTCCGGTGAGAACTGAACTGGACAAGAAGACACTGCTGTACACCAGTCCACCTATGTCCCGCGATACGGAGGTCACCGGCCACCCTGTTGTCGATCTCTGGGTTTCCTCAACTGAGGCCTACGGCGATTTTTTCATCTATCTGGAAGATGTGGACGAGACTGGTCAATCCGTTCTGGTGACAGAGGGGCAGCTCAGGGCAGGCTTCGCCGGGCTGTACGATAACGATGACATCATTCCGGGCAATAGCGGTATCGAAGTTTTGCCTGAACTCCCCTGGCACGGCTACCGCAAGGACCAGTATGTGGAAGGTATCCTTGCAGATGGGAGGACGGTCGAACTCAGGTTCGATTTTCACCCCACGTCATGGGTATTCAGGAAAGGGCACCGGATTCAGGTTTCCATCGCCAGTGCTGATGCGCCGACCTTCAGGCTTCATCCGAAGCTGGCGCCGAATAATGATCCGGATGATGGTGAGAATATTGTGCCTACAGTCACTGTGCACTGGGGCGGCAATCGCCCTTCGCGGATTGAACTTCCGATCATACCGTCCTCTTGAGGATGCCTCTGTCGCGGATTGCCCCTCACGTTAGACGTTCGAGGACGGGCGGACAAACAGCGAGTGACGAGCAACCAATAACCAGCTACCGCTAACCAATCACAAAGTACTTAAGGGTCGTGCCCGATAGTCCATTCACAATCCGCTCCTTCGAGCCAAAAGATGAATCTGCCGTTTATGAGATTTGCCTCAAGACCGGCGACTCGGGCAAGGATGCTTCCCATCTGTTCACCGATCCCTTGGCACTGGGCCACATCTATGTAGGGCCGTATGTAAACCTCGAACCTCAGTCCGCCTTCGTGCTGGAAGATGACCGCGGCGTTTGCGGCTATATCTTCGGAGCTGTTGAGTCTGATCTGTTCTACCGCCGCTTCAGGAACGAGTGGCTGCCGCAGCTGAGACGGAGATACCGTGAGCCTGCCGGTGATCGCTCAGAGTGGACGGAGGACGAGAAGCTCTACCACCTCTACTATCACCCCCATGTCACTCATCCTGACTCATTGCGGAAATACCAGTCCCATCTCCACATAGATCTTTTGCCGCAGGCTCAAGGCAAGGGACAAGGTGTGCTCATGATGGATCGACTGATGGAACATCTCAGGGAAGCAGGTTCAGCGGGCGTTCATCTCGAACTTGCGCTCAACAATGAGAGGGCCTATCGGTTCTACACTGTCTACGGATTCGTGGAGCTGGAGAGGAGTGGGGATTCGATCTATATGGGGTTGCGGCTTTAGGGAGGTTATGGCCAGCGGCCGAACGGCAAGAATTTTTGCTTATTGAGCAGAACTCCTACTGATCTGGCTTACGGTAAAGTATTCGACTTTCGGTACGTGAACAATCGGAGACCCGTCCTTTATAGCGCCAGTGAAGAAGGATGGCAGTTCTACTCAATCCACCCGTAGTACCGCCCCATCCAATAAGGGAGAAGCCAGTATGTAGGGGTTTCTTCGCTCGATCCATCTCCGCCGCCGTCTGGAATGAATGGATTTGTATTCCACTTGTGAATCCGTCGTTCGTCCGGCGGCAGGACAAAGGTGGTTTGAGGGTGGCCGGAACGATCCGCCAGTGGCCGCAGTTGTATATCGATGCGGTGAGAGTTCTCCATGCGCCATTCAACCATTTCGAGAGGAATTCTATCCAGGGTCATGAGCGACTCTTTCAGTATATCGTCGGTCATAGCGCCGGCACCTGAGGCGACGGACATGAAGTTCCAGAGCGGGTTCATATCCGGGCGGATCTGACTCCAGGTGAACCGCACGCTGGCGAGGTAATTGTCCCGCAGTGCCGGATCGTCTTCGTATAGAAAAAGAGGAAAGGCCGAAAGGTAGTAGAGTTCGTCATCGGAAAAGTTAATCTCCCACTCTTCGCTGATCCAGCGGCGGTAGTAGAGTGTGTTCGTGCCGTAGCCGTGATCAAGCCGGTCGCGGTAGGCGTCGTCATATTTCTGGTTTCCGGTGATGTGGTGCGCAGTCTTCAGCATGGAGAGGAGTTCCAGCGACCGGAGCGCCTTTTCGTATTCTCCTTCTGGCGTCTTAAAGTACTCCGTCCCCCAGACTCCCCACCGCGTCGGCTTGCCGTCAACATCGATGAGGTTCCAGTCGTTCTCCATGATGTGGTCAGTGATGCGGGAAAGAACTTCCGCCATCTCCGCCTTCTCTTCTTCCGTGGCTACGAGGTCAAAATAGATGGCATAGGCGTAGTAATGGCCGACCGCCTCGTCGGAACTGGTATCTCCTTTCCAGAGCCACTTCCCATCGGGAGTGGGGTGCCATTCGCCGCCTCCGTGCGGCGGCTCATCCACAGACTTGAACGAGCGGGCAAAGAAGCCGGTAATGCCGGTAATCTCCTCAAGCCTCATGAGGGCGCGCATGGAGCGGCGGGCCTTCCAGAGCGCATCCTCCGAACCGGTCACGGCGTAGCGGTAAGCCTCAGCCGCCAGATACATGGCCGTCCAGAGACCCTCGTTATCCGAGTCTCTCGTCTGACTCGTGGAAGTATCTCCCGGGGCGAAGAGCCCGCAGCCGGAGACAAAGCCGTGGCGAAGGTGTCTGTCATCAATCATCTTTTCATAATGTGCCGCCTTCTCTGCCAGTGTCATAGGCCGCCACTCGATGAGCGACACTCCCGTCTTTGTCCGAATCCAGACCTTCCGCAAGCCGTCCCCCTCTTCCACGTGGATGTTCTGAATATCATTATCTTGGAGCCAGCGGCGCCCGTGGAAGTACTGCCATCGATCCCAGCGATGTGCAGCCTTGCCGTCAAAGCGTACTGCACCCTCGTCACTCCCGAGCCAGACGGCGCCTGGCCGCTCCGTCCTGTACAGCATGAGGCCTTCTACGGGGCCCCGCTCATTTCCCTTCCAAACCTTCGGCCGGGCATTTTGCAGCACCTTCGCGGGCACTTCGGCTGAATTCAATGCATAGTGGGTGGCTACTCTCTGTGTTTGACCGATTACAGTTCCGGTGCCAAAGATTGTGACAGACAGAGCAAGTAAAGCAGTCTTTCGGAACGGATGCCACTTGCTGGAATGGCGGTATCTTTTAAGAACCGTCCACCTGTTGTTCTCCATGATTTCCTCCCTGATAATAGTCAATGTTTACGAATCTGCTGACCTGTTGCCGTAGCGGGCAGCAAGCATAAGTGTGAAAGGATAGAGCACAAAAAAGGCGCCAAGGATCAAGAAGTAGGCTCCGAACTCGAGAAAGATTTCGTTGAACCCTTCGAGGCTCTGTGCTCTGGACAGATTGAACAATCCGATGCAGAGAATCCAGCCGCCGGATATGAACGAAATCAGGTTCTCGAGGCGGAACGGCTTCCCTTCCAACCACTGTCTGAAAGAGACGACCCTTCTCGTCTTGCTTATCCAAAGTCCCAGCCCCATCCAGACGAGCCACGAAACCGCCTGAAGGAGACTCAGACTACGGAAGTAGTCCATCCAGGTGAAAAGGGGGCTTAAGGCTACGAGCTCCCGGCTGTCTTCCCTTCGGTCACTATAGATAAGGAGTTGGGTCTCGGCACTCCTGCGCGACCTCAGGATCTCCATCACAGCCTCCCGCTTTTCTCCAAGGGAGAGTCTTTTCCACTCTGGGATGGTGAGGGCGTTCCAGGTGTAGGCGGCGGAACCGTAACCGTGATAGTCGCATGATCCCAACGAGAGGAGGTTGTTGGACTGACACACCTTGATGAGGGCGGTTCTGAGGCTGTCGGCATATCCGCGGCTGTTCTGATTTTCGAGCTCGAATCCGTCCACGCCCATCTTCACGTAGTGAGCGATGGGATTTTTCCTATTCTCAAACCAGTGAGCCACAATGACTGCTCCGCCCTGGGCGTGAACGGAGTCGATGAGCTGGGGTTCAGCCATTCCTCTGCTCGTAAAATCGTGATTGATCCCCAGCAACAGCATGTGATTGCTGCCGGAGAATTCCTGGCCGCACAGGACAACGGGTGCCTCAGGGATTTCGCCTCTGTTCTGTCTTTCCATAAGTTCGAGCGTTTTCGCGTGGTGATTGTGGTCCGTCATAAAGAAGGCATCAAAGCCGTTCCGTTTGTGCCACGCCATCTGTTGTGCTTGCGAGAAGAGACCGTCGTGGCTGAAGTACGAGTGAGCGTGAATGTTCAGCAGAATTTTGTTTGCGGATTTGTTCCGGATAGTATTGCTTGGAAGAGGAACGAAAATGATCATAAGGAGCGTTGCGCCCCACATTGCGAACGCCGCGGGGAGTCTGGCAAACCACTTCAGAAGAGTGCGTCCCGTACTGCTGTTCTTCAGACCTTTGCCGCGCCTCAGCATGACTATGAGCATGACAACAGCGATCCAAACTGCAAAAGCGAAAAGTTCAGCAATGGGACGGACGCTTCGCATATAGAACAGGAGGGGACCGAAGAACGGTTCGAAGATAATTCTCGCCGGAGCTACGACAACCGAAAAATCTTCTATTTGCTGTTCGGTGAGGGCTTCAGCGATGTAAGGTGATCGGTGGAAAGCGGTGGCGAGTAAAATGATGATAGTGACGAGAATAGCTCTTGGCAGATGGGATCGTATCATGAGCTGCAAAGAATGTATATTGAATAGCTGGATTCTGGCACTATCTTTTTCCGTCACCGGTCGCTCTCTTGCGGGTCGGTTTCGGTAAGAACGCCAGATCCCACGGTAGGATCACCAGTACAATTAAGGCTGGATTTATTATTGAACGATGTATTATCTTGCCGCTTCCTAATGAGGTCTTTCGGCAAAGATAAATCCAATTCCCGGCATTTGACTTTAGAGAATCGCGGACGGTCTAATGCGCTGAGAAGACAGCTCAAGTTCAGCATCCGGGGCATACTTACTATTCTTTTGATTTTCTCTGAAGCGGATCATAAAACATCATGGTTCTTGGACGTATCGACTACATTATAATCGTCATCTACCTTTTGGGCACCGTATCTCTCGGTGCCTATCTCGGCCGTCGCATGCGCACAGGCAAAGATTACTTCCTCGCCGGCCGGTCGCTGCCGTGGTGGGCAATCGGGATGTCGCTGGTGGTGACCGATATCGGTGCTGTGGATATGGTAGGGGTTGCCGGTTCGGCCTATCTCTATGGCATCGTCCTCGGTAATTACGACTGGCTCGGGTCTGTACCTGTCATGATTATAGGGGCGTTCCTTTTCATCCCCATGTTCTGGAAATCAAAAGTGAGTACCATACCCGAGTGGCTCGGTGCCCGTTACAACAACACTGTCCGGACGGTATCAGCCTTAATCTGGGGCGTCTATATGGCCATGGCCCTGGGGATTGTTCTGTACGCTTCTGCTGTCATGTTCAACGTCCTCCTCGATCTTAACCCGAAAATAATGATTGTGAGTCAGGATAGGCATACGTTTGAAGCAATCCCGAAAGTGACAGATGCGAAAAAATATGACTTTATTTTCACCGGGTCGTATGATGAGGCAACTGAACTTGAAGAGATACACAATCCCAATCTGGTGCTCATAGACAGGGATCTTCTCACCACAGATGCCCAGGGAGCTGTCGCAGAGGGATCGACACTCTTTTTCCAGCGGGATGAAATCAGTGCCGAATGGGGCAAGAAAGTTCTCGGTGAGGCGAGGCGCCCAAGCTGGACTATTTTCTACTCCATCGTTTTAATGGGTGCCATCATCGGTATCTACACACTTTTGGGCGGTCTACGGGCGGTGGTCTATACTGATGTCATTCAATGTGTCGTAATGCTCGGAGGCTCCCTCTTTGTCCTGTTCTTCGGCATCTACAAGCTTGGTGGCGTCAGCCAGTTTGTGGATACCGTGCACGCATTGGGTGACAGGGCGCAGGATCATTTCAGTCTGATACTTCCCGCGGACACCAAAGCGCCCCATCCGTGGTCAGGAATCTTTTTCGGACTGGGACTTGTTCTGGCCAATGCTTACTGGATTGGTAATCAGGCTATCGTGCAACGGTCTATGGGAGCGCGCTCAATGGCAGATGCCAAAGCTTCGTATGTTTTTGGCTCGCTCTTGAAGGTTCTGATTCCGTTTGCCATGGTGATCCCGGGAATCATCGCCTTGGCCCACAACCCCAATATTGCTGATGCTGATAAAGCTATGGCCACACTTATCAGGGATATCGTCCCTACGGGACTGCTGGGGATCTTCTTCGCCGCTTTTCTGGCGGGACTTATGTCCAGCGTCGATTCAATGCTTAATTCTGCCGCTACCATCTGGACGAGAGATATCTACCAGAACTACATCAGTTCCAACCGCGACGACCACCACTATCTTGTCGTCGGCAGGTGGATTACACTTATCTTCATCGTCTTCTCCATCTATTTCGCCCAGTATGCCAACCGGTTCAGTAGCATCTATGAACTCAGCCAGACGCTGCTGTCCCTGTTTCAGGGACCGAGTCTTGCCATCATCATTCTCGGTGTCCTGTGGAAGCGGACCACAGGCAAGGGGGCCTTGGCAGGACTTCTCACCGGTGTGGCGTTTTCCAGTGGACTGGTATGGGTTAATAATAATGCCACCCAGCCGCTGTTCCAGATCACGGAACCGTTCCTCTATATTGCGTGGTGGTCGTTTGTTGTATCCATCTCGTTTACTGTCATTGTCAGTCTGTTAACCTCCCCGGAACCTGATGAAAAACTGAGGGGCATGGTATATCGTTATGAATAAAAGAGAGATCATATGACTGCCGTTCTGATAGCGATCTCTAATGCGCTTGCCGATTTCTGGGCCGATATCCTCCGCGGTCCGGGAGATTTTTTCCGTGACCTGGTTATCTCAGTTGATCTGACGGTGGCCCGTGGCGTATTCATTGCCTACTTTGTGATTCTGCTCGTCTGGATCTTCACCATTCCCCAATCTGAAATGACCATTAAGAACAAAGCAACTGGCAAGCTTACCAATCTGCGGCCGTTCGCCATCGTTGCCCTCGTCTCCCAAATCGCTATTTATCTCCTTTTTTAGCTCCCCGGCTATGCCGTGGCTTGAAATTCAACAGATGTTTGCCTTGCAGGAAAAACGTGAATTTTTCACTGATGTCAGGTAAAACTGGAATACGGAACAGATTAGGGAATGCCTTTGTTGTTTTGGTCACTGCTTCGTTTCTACTGGCCGGAGATGGACCCGCGCCTCCGCGGGGGTATTACAGCTTTAAGTTTTTGGAGCTAGCTGTTTTTCTAGGCGTCGAAAATATAGTCAATCTCGATCCTGAAGTGCCGCCCGATATAGTTGAACAGAAGGATCTCGTCTACAGGGAAGTGGGCGGCAGGGAGCTGGCTCTCGATCTCTATCGTATGAAGGGACAGCCGGAACCGGCCCCTTGCCTGGTCTTTATTCACGGTGGCAGTTGGCGCCACGGGGAGCGGTCAGATTATCTTGTCTACCTCCTCGATTTCGCCGAACGGGGCTATGTAACGGCCTCAGTCTCCTACCATTTCTCCCCTGACTACCAATTCCCCGCGGCTGTGACAGACGTGCGGCAGGCGGTGCGGTGGATCAAAGCCAACGCCGGGCGTCTGATGGTTGATCCCGAAAGGATCGCCCTCATCGGCGGATCGGCGGGTGGGCACCTTGCCCTTATGGTCGCCTATTCAGAAGAAGAGGACCAGCCTGTGGAGAGCAAGAATGGGGCGGAGTCCAGTTTAGTTCAAGCGGTTGTGGATATTTACGGCCCTGTCGATCTGACAACACCGGTGGGACAGCAGAGTGATGCGGTGCGGGAGTTTCTGGGCAAGTCATATCTTGAAGATCCTCAACTGTTCGTGACAGCATCACCCATCACTCACGTTACAGCAGACGATCCGCCTACGCTAATCTTCCACGGCACCAGCGATAAGGTTGTCCCCATCCGGCAGGGTGATATTCTGGCCGCCAGATTAGAGCAAGTTGGTGTGCCGCATGAATACCACCGACTGAAGGGGTGGGTGCACATGATGGACGCCGTGGTTTCTGTGAACGAGTATTTCCAGTATCATATGAACGATTTTTTCCAGCGATTCCTGATAAACGCTGACTGAGGAGGAGTCATGGCGAGACACTTTACCGGTATACTGCTCTTGGGACTTTTCATTGCGTGCACCGGCAGTTCTGAGAATTCGGAAGCCAGCGCCACATGGGGTGAAAGGCTCGGTTATGCAAAAGACAAGCGCGTGTTGATCCTGCACGCTGATGACATCGGCATGTGCTATGAGGCAAATGTTGCCGCAAAGGATTACCTTATAGGCGACTTCATCCAGTCGGCTTCAGCCATGGTGCCGTGCCCGTGGTTCGATGAAATAGCCGACTGGTACCGGGAAAACTCCGAAGAAGATGTCGGTCTCCACCTCGCCCTTACCAGCGAATGGGATTACTACCGCTGGGGATCAGTCTCACGCGCAACAGATGTGCCGGGACTTATCGATCCCGATGGCTATCTTTGGCGCGAGGTAATAGATGTGGTGAAGCACGCATCGGGGACGGAAGTCGAGAAAGAGATCAGGGCGCAAGTGGAGCGGTCCATTTCACGGGGAATACGCCCCGGTCACCTGGATACCCACATGGGGACCCTCTACGCCAGCACCGCTTTCACGGAGGCTTACTTCAAGGTGGCGACAGAATACGGAATTCCTGCCATGGTGATCGAGTTTACACCGGAAGTGGTGGTGCGGTTCCGGGGTGAAGGCTACCCAATCGATGAGCGGATGATCGAGCTCGGACGGAACTATCCTCTGCCGAAACTGGACGACTTCTACGCCGCGCCGGAAGCTGATACTTACGCTGAGAAAAAAGGAAAATTCTATAAACTGGTTCAATCACTGAAGCCGGGGATTACGGAGATCATATTTCACCCGTCCATCGAGACGCCCGCCCTGAAGCGGATCACCAACTCGTGGCAGCAGCGGGTGTGGGAGGCACAGATGTTTTCCGATCCGGAAGTGATGGAATTCCTTCAGCAAGAAGGAGTACTATTCACGAATTGGAAGGAGATGATGGGACGGTTCCGAGATGGCCGGCAAGCTGAACAGCCCCGAGCAGACACCTGAGCTCCAGACGGTGGACAGGGACCGGATTTTAATACATTATCGGCCAACTCCGCGGTTTGTTCTGAGATCCCTGTTCACAGTTATCCTTCCATAAAGACCACTGTCTCTCACTACGCTCATCCGGCTAGGCTTCCAGGAACGTTGCCCAGACAAAATTGGCCGATGCGTGCACCAGCGCCGATGCGGTGATTTTTCCTGTTTTCATCCAGGTGTAGCCGTAAGCGAGACCCGCCAGCGTGGCCATGATGGCGTACATCCAGTTGGGCTCTGGGTAGCCGGTTGTAGCGTTGTTGATATGAGCTAGACCAAAGATGACGGCTCCGATTCCCAGGGCCAGGTTTCTATTGCCGAAACGCGTTTCCATCTGTTGCTGAATGATCCCCCTGAAAAGCATCTCCTCCGGCAGGGCGGTGAAGAAGAAACCGAGCACCCATATCAGGATCCAGCGCGGCAGGTCAAACGGCTGGATATGCAGCGCCAGAAAGTTAGAAGCGAGCCCGAGAGGAATTCCCACGATCAGAAACGCGCTGAAACTGAGCAGTACGATTCTCAAATCGCTCCTTCGTATTCTGAAATTGTAGCCCATTTGCGGCAGAGGCCTCAAAATCAGATATAGAAAAAATCCCAGATTGACAGCCGTCAGCTGACGGATGGGGAAGCTCACCCCGGAGGTGGTATGGGCGTCCGCTTTCGGCAGCCAGCCGAATTCAACGGGCAGCCAGAGGGCCAGGATGGCTACCACGTCAGCAAAATTCAAGGTGGGAGCATCCTTGGGACGGTAAAGAGTCAGCAGCGCAGGAGTCAGCAGATAGAGGAAGAGCCTGCCGAAATCTGTGAGAAATCTGTAGATGTCATGGGAGAAAGTGGATAAGTTTGCGAGGACAAAAGGGACGGCCAAAAGAGCGGTAATCAGCAATGCTCTGCCGCGGCTCGAACAGAGTGATTGTAACGGACTGGTAAACCAAGTACCGGAGAAAGCAACATAGAGTATTATCAGAAGGAGAAAAGCTGTCCAGTCGAGCCACATATTCTTTACAGTTTAACGGGTGTGAACAAAGATGACAACCGATTTCAGTGTGGCCCGGCCGGGAAAACAGTCAGCGGGTAAGGGCGATTACCATGTTGTCATCACTTTCTTAGCGAAACACGATTTGACAAGGGAGCATCAACATGAAGTGGCTTAAGCGGACAGGAATAGTGCTGGTGATTATCATTATTATCTCTGCAATCTGGATGATTACCAACATCCGCAACCGGCATCCCGGCTATTCAGTCGATCTGAAGATTGATGCTGCTGAGACAGAGGGCCCATTGTCGGCAGGTTTCGCCGCATTCCCCATCACACCTACAGTAGTTGATACGTGGACAGATGCCAACGGAGACGCCCGTTATCAGCCGCTTGACGGCGATATTTTTGAGGATGGAAACGGTAACGGCATGTTCGATCCCGTCTGGATTGCCGGTTTCCACAACCGCCGTCCCGCCAACGGCATCCATGACGATCTCTGGGCCAGAGTGATGATCATTGATGACGGACAGACACGCCTGGCCATCGTCGCCCTTGATGCTGTCGGCCTCTTCCATGATGATGTTATCGATATCAGGAAAATGCTCCCCCCGCAGTTAGAAATCGACTATGCCATTGTCTGCAGCACGCATGACCACGAGGCGCCGGATCTGTTGGGACTGTGGGGCGGCGGCTGGTTCAAGAGCGGTGTTGACCCGAACTATATGGCACATGTAAAGTCACAATCGGTGAAGGCCGTAGAAGAGGCGGCGCAAAACCTTCGTCCGGCCGTCTTCAGGTTTGCTCAAGATTTGACGGGAGCGGCTCCATTCGTGGAAGACTCCCGCCACCCCATCGTTCTCGATCCGGGGGTGCGACTTATTCAGGCACTCGATGCTGAAGTGGACACAACGTTGGGAATACTCATTGCGTGGGCCAACCACCCGGAGACGATGTGGTCCCGCAATCTTCTTATCTCCTCAGACTATCCTCATTATGTCCGCAAGTTCATTGAAGAGGGTGTCGGTGGGACAGCCGTCTATATTAACGGCGCCATTGGCGGTCTTATGACCACCAGTCCGAGATTTGCCATCCCCGATCTGTTTGAGGACACTACCTACACGTCTGTCTCTTTTGCAAAGGCGAGGGCACAGGGGCAGCAGATTGCTGCGGTGGCGCTCAACGCCCTCAGGCGTGATGGTGTTGTAGAGATAGATGAGGGTGGCATCACCCTGCGTGCGCGCACTATCGCTGTTCCGCTCCATAACAAGATTTTCCGGCTGGCGTTTGCCCTCGGTGTCTTAAGCCACGGCTTTGAACGGTGGATGGAGATGCGGACGGAGGTGGCAGCTTTCACCCTTGGACCCGCCAGTTTCATGACCGTTCCGGGGGAGATCTATCCTGAAATCATTAACGGTGGCATCGAGGCGCCGCCCGGTCAGGACTATACCCTCCAGCCGATGGAAGTGCCCCCGCTGCGGGAGCTGATGCCGGGACGGTTCAAATTCGTTTTTGGACTGGCAAATGATGAGATTGGCTACATCATTCCCAAAAGTGAATGGGACACAGATGCTCCATATTTGTATAATGCAAGTAGTTCGCCCTATGGGGAGGTCAACTCCATCGGTCCTGAGACAGCGCCCATCATACACAGAGAAATCAGTGACGTTGTGTTGGGATTGAGGGACAAACGGTAGGGGGCATGCGGTTAGGTCTCTTTAAGGTGACCCCTGATATTGCCAGCCGTGTGACGGTCTTTGGTTGCCTGCAGTTTCTGCTGTGCTCAACTGTCGCCATGTTCTTCTATGGCGGTGGAACAGCCTGGGATGCTGGTGCTAGCGGCTATACTTTCTGGCACAACTTCTTCAGCGACCTCGGAAGAACGGTCTCCTACGCCGGCGTACCCAACAGGGTGGCTGAACCCCTTTTTAACACCTCTCTCATTATTCACGCGGTCACCCTGATCTACTTTTACATCGTCTATCCCTCGCTCCTTTCGAAAAAGAAGTTTCTTCGTCTGGCTGTCACTCTTGCCGGTGTCCTTTCCGCCATTGGCCTCATACGCGTAGGACTGAATCCCGATGACATCCGCCCGGAGCAGCACATGGCCGGCGTCTGGCTGTGGGGGATTCCGCTCTTTCTGGTGATGATTACTACGATTGGCGACGGAATCTGGGGGAGGAGCCTG
>CEPS01015526.1_pt1 | contig 13483 bp, 10 predicted proteins | sample 530401 | NCBI WGS metagenome assembly CEPS01 (sample SAMEA2620035, study PRJEB7988) | marine metagenome | biome: marine biome (ENVO:00000447); feature: mesopelagic zone (ENVO:00000213) & marine oxygen minimum zone (ENVO:01000065); material: "saline water (ENVO:00002010), including plankton... | reverse complement strand
GAGGATGCGCCTGCCGAGGAAGCGCCGGATACTGCCGGCGCCTAGCCGGCGCTCCGGGAGGACCCGGTGCTGGAGATCGGACTGACCGGAGGCATCGGTTCCGGCAAGTCCACCGTGGCATCCCTGCTGGTACAGCGGGGCGCCCTGCTCGTCGACGCCGATGCCATCGTGCGCGAACTCCAGGAACCCGGCAGCCCCGTATTCGAGGCCATGGTCGAACGCTGGGGGCAGGACATCGTGGCCGGTGACGGCACGCTCGACCGACAGGCCGTCGCCGATCTCGTGTTCGGCGACCCGGACGAGTTGCTTGCCCTCAACGCCATCGTGCACCCGGCCGTTGGCGATGAGATGACCCGCCGCCGGGACGCACTGGCAGGCACGGATGCCACGGTGGTGCTCGACATTCCCCTCCTGGTCGAATCCGGGCACGAGGGCTACGGAGGGATCGTGGTCGTGGACGTCGACCCCGAGATGTCCGTACAGCGGCTCGTGGAACACCGTGGCTTCGACGAGGAGGACGTCCGCCAGAGGATCGCCAGGCAGGTTTCCCGCAGCGATCGCCTGGCGAAGGCCGACTTCGTAGTCTCCAACTCCGGAACCCCCGAAGAGCTGGAGGCCGAGGTGGACCGCTGCTGGGCCTGGATCGGCACCCTCGAGCGGCCGCAGCCGGGTACGCCCGTGCGACGTATCGGGAGCAGGGCCGAGAAGGGCTGACAGCTCCCCCCTTCGGCTCCCTCCCGGGCTTCCTCCCCGGAGGCCGTCGCTACGCTGCGCCCGTGAACCAACGTTTCCGCGTCGAGGCACCCTTCCCGCCGGCCGGCGACCAGCCCAGCGCAATCGCCGAACTGGCCGCAGGCATCCAGGGCGGCGAGCGCTTCCAGACCCTGCTCGGCATCACCGGCAGCGGCAAGAGCGCCACGCTCGCATGGGTCATCGAACAGGTCCAGCGCCCGACCCTGGTGATCGCCCCCAACAAGTCCCTCGCCGCCCAGTTGGCGAACGAGTTCCGGGTGTTCTTCCCGTCGAACCGCGTCGAGTACTTCGTCTCCTACTACGACTACTACCAGCCCGAGGCATACGTGCCCTCCAGCGACACCTTCATCGAGAAGGACTCGTCTGTGAACGACGAGATCGACCGACTGCGCCATTCGGCAACGGCGGCGCTCCTCACCCGGCGGGACACCATCGTGGTGGCCTCCGTGTCGTGCATCTACGGCCTCGGCAACCCGGAGTTCTACGAGGGGAACCTGCTCGTCCTCCGACAGGGTGAGGAGATAGACCAGCGGGCGGCGCTCCGTCGCCTCATAGACATGCAGTACGAGCGCAACGACATGGTCCTGGGTCGGGGAAAGTTCAGGGTCCGGGGCGACACGCTCGAGATCCATCCCGCCTACGAGGAGACCGCCGTGCGGATCTCGCTGTTCGGCGACGAGGTCGAGTCGATAACCGAGGTCGATCCGCTGACCGGAGAGCACCTGCGAGAGCTCTCGGAGCTGGTGGTGTTCCCGGCCACCCACTACGCCGCCGACAAGGTCGTCCTCGCCAGGGCCATGGGGCTGATCGAACGGGAACTCCAGGAGCGCCTCGCCTGGTTCCAGGGAGAGGACAAGCCGCTGGAGGCGCAGCGGCTACGGATGCGCACCGAGCACGACCTGGAGATGATCGGCGAGCTGGGCTTCTGCAACGGCATCGAGAACTACAGCGCCCACATCGACGGACGCTCACCAGGAGAGCGGCCCTACACGCTCCTGGACTTCTTCCCCGACGACTTCCTCGTGGTCGTCGACGAGTCGCACGTGGCGGTCCCGCAACTGAACGGCCAGTACCACGCCGACCGCAGCCGCAAGGAGACCCTCATCGAGCACGGCTTCCGCCTGCCCTCGGCGGCCGACAACCGACCCCTGCAGTTCGAGGAGTTCCGCGACCGGGTGGGACAGGTGGTGTTCCTTTCGGCCACTCCGGGCCCGTGGGAGCTCGACAACAGCAGCAGCATCGTCGAACAGATCGTGCGGCCGACGGGCCTCGTCGACCCGGAGGTGGTGGTCAAGCCCACCCGGGGGCAGATCGACGACCTCCAGGAGCTGATCGCCGAAAGGGTGGCCGTAGACCAGCGGGTGCTGGTCACCACGCTCACCAAGAAGATGTCCGAGGAGCTCACCGACTACCTGCTCGAGCAGGGAACCCGGGTGCGCTACCTGCACTCCGACATCGACACCATCGAGAGGATCGAGATCCTGCGCGACCTGCGCCTCGGGGAGTTCGACGTGCTGGTCGGCATCAACCTGCTGCGAGAGGGCCTCGACCTTCCCGAGGTCTCGCTCGTCGCCATCCTCGACGCCGACAAGGAGGGTTTCCTACGGAGCGAGACCTCGCTCGTCCAGACCATCGGCCGTGCTGCCCGCAACGTCGACGGACAGGTCGTGATGTACGCCGACGGGCTCACCCGGTCGATGCGCAAGGCCATCGCCGAAACCAACCGACGGCGCAGCCTCCAGCAGGCCTACAACGCCGAACACGGGATCGATCCCCAGACCGTGCGAAAGGCCGTGACCGACATCCTCGAGTTCCTGCGACCCACCGGCGGCGGTGCACCCACCCCGAAGGGCAGGAAGCGCCGCGGCGAGCGCCTCGTCGACGAGGTCTCCGAACTGCCGAGATCGGACATCGAGCGCCTCCTCGGATCGCTGGAAGAGGAGATGAAGGAGGCAGCCGGGGACCTCCGCTTCGAGTATGCGGCCCGCCTCCGCGACGAGATCGCCGAACTGCGCCGCGAACTGCGCGACTTCGCCGAGCACACCTGAGACGGTTGCCACCTGACCGTCGGGGCTTCGAACGCCTCCGGGCCGGCCGGTAGGCTCGCCGCCGTGTCCGATCGACTGGTGGTACGCGGGGCGCGCGAGCACAACCTGCGCGACATCGACCTCGACCTCCCCCGGGACCACCTGATCGTCTTCACGGGCATCTCGGGTTCGGGCAAGTCGTCGCTGGCGTTCGACACCATCTACGCCGAGGGCCAGCGGCGCTACGTCGAGTCCCTTTCGTCGTACGCACGCCAGTTCCTGGGACAGATGGACAAGCCGGACGTCGACTTCATAGAAGGCCTCTCACCGGCCATTTCGATCGACCAGAAGAGCGCCTCGCGCAACCCGCGCTCGACCGTCGGCACGATCACAGAGGTCTACGACTACCTCCGCCTGCTCTATGCCCGGATAGGCGTGCCACACGACCCGGAGACGGGCGAGCGGCTGGTCCGCCAGACCCCGCAGCAGATCGTCGACCGTGTCCTCGAACTGGATGAGGGAACCCGGTTCCAGGTCCTGGCACCTGTGGTCCGGGGACGGAAGGGCACCTACGACACCCTGCTCTCCGACCTGGCCTCGCAGGGCTTCAGCCGGGCGATCGTCGACGGCGAACTGCACGAGCTCAGCGACGAGGTCGACCTGGCCCGCTACGAGCAGCACACCATCCAGGTCGTGATCGACCGGCTGGTGCTGCGGGACGGCATCGAGCGTCGCCTGACCGAGTCGATGGAGGCGGCCCTTGCCCTGGCCGAGGGGGTCGCCGAGATCCAGGTGGTGCCGAGCAGGGGAGACGGGGAGGAACAGCTCGACGAGGACGGAGAGGTCGTCGGGCCGTACACGATCGTGTTCAGCCAGCACCTGTCGCGGCCCAGCGACGGAAAGTCCTTCGAGGAGCTGGCCCCCCGGAACTTCTCGTTCAACAGCCCCTACGGCGCCTGCGACCACTGCAACGGCCTCGGCTCGGTGTTCGAGGTCGACCCCGAGCTGGTCGTCCCGAACCCAGACCTGAGCCTGGGCGAGGGTGCGATCGCACCCTGGTCGAGCGGGCACAACCGCTACTTCAAGCGCCTCGTGGCGGCCGTCGCCGAGGACCAGGGCATAGACCCTGAGAAGTCGTGGCGCTCGCTGGCGAAGAAGCACCAGAAGCTGTTCCTGACCGGCGGCCTCGACCATCGTGTGCAGGTCCGCTACAAGAACCGGTTCGGCCGGACCCGCGTCTACTCGGCACAGTTCGAGGGGGTCATGCCGTACCTGCGGCGTCGCCATCAGGACAGCGAGAGCGACAGCGGACGGGAGCAGATCGAGGGATACATGCGCCAGGTGCCCTGTCCCGACTGCGGTGGCGCACGCCTCTGCCCGCTTTCGCTGGCCGTGAGCATCGACGGCCATTCGATCCACGATGTCTGCGAGCTTCCGATCGGGGAGGCTGCAAAGGTCCTGGCCGGCCTCGACCTCTCCGACCGCGATGCGATGATCGCCGAGCCGGTCCTCAAGGAGGTCAATGCCCGACTCGGGTTCCTGCTGGACGTCGGCCTCGACTACCTGTCGCTCTCCCGTTCGGCGGCCACTCTGGCCGGTGGCGAGGCCCAGAGGATCAGGCTGGCGTCGCAGATCGGCAGCGGCCTCGTAGGCGTGCTCTATGTGCTGGACGAGCCGTCGATCGGGCTCCACCAGCGCGACAATCGGCGGCTCATCGAGACGCTGCACAGGCTGCGGGACATCGGAAACACGGTGATCGTCGTCGAACACGACGAGGAGACGATCCGAAACGCCGACCACGTTGTCGACATCGGACCCGGGGCGGGGGAGCACGGCGGAGCGGTGGTGCACTCCGGCACGGTTGACGGACTCCTCGGGAAGAAGGGCTCGATCACCGGGCAGTACCTCTCGGGACGAAGGGAGATCGCCGTGCCCCAGGCGAGGCGCCCCGGTACCGGCGACTCGCTGCTGGTCCGCGGCGCACGGGAGAACAACCTCCGGGACATCGACGTCTCGTTTCCGCTGGGCCGCTTCATAGCCGTGACCGGGGTCTCGGGATCGGGCAAGTCGACCCTCGTCAACGAGATCCTGCACAAGTCGCTCATGCAGGCCGTCTACCGGTCGAAGGTTCCGCCGGGACTCCACACGGCCCTCGAAGGCGTCGGGCACATCGACAAGGTCATCAACATCGACCAGGCGCCGATCGGGCGCACCCCCCGCTCAAACGCCGCCACCTACACCGGCGTGTTCGACCGGATCCGGAAGTTGTTCGCCCAGACCGAGGAGTCGAGGGTACGCGGCTACATGCCCGGTCGGTTCAGCTTCAACGTCAAGGGAGGCCGTTGCGAGGCCTGTTCAGGCGACGGGACGCTGCGCATAGAGATGCACTTCCTTCCGGACGTCTACGTGCCATGCGAGGTGTGCAAGGGGGCCCGCTACAACCGGGACACGCTCGACATCGAGTTCAAGGGCCGCACCATCGCCGATGTGCTGGCGATGTCCTGCGAGGAGGCGTTCGGCTTCTTCGAGAAGCACCCTCCCATCACGCGCCACATGCGGACGCTGGTGGACGTGGGTCTGGGCTACATCCGGCTGGGCCAGCCGGCGCCGACGCTGTCCGGAGGTGAGGCGCAACGGGTCAAGTTGGCCTCCGAGTTGGCGAAGCGGCCCACTGGCCACACCGTCTACATTCTCGACGAGCCCACCACCGGCCTGCACTTCGAGGATGTCCGTCGGCTCCTGTCGGTGCTCAGCCGACTGGTCGACCAGGGCAACACCGTGATCGTCATCGAGCACAACCTCGATGTCGTCAAGACCGCAGACTGGCTGATCGACCTCGGACCGGAGGGTGGGCTGGGAGGTGGTGCGGTGGTGGCCACCGGCACGCCGGAGGAGGTGGTCGCGGTGTCCGAGAGCCACACGGGTCGCTACCTGCGTGACATCTTGGCTGACTGACGGGGTCGGCTTCCTGATCGCTCCTCAGGTGATGGTGAGCATCCGGTCGAGGGCGACATGCGCCCACGCCTGGGTGTCGGAGGCGACGGTGATGAGGTTGCGGACCTTTCCGTCGACAAGTCCATCGAGGATCCATGCAAGGTGTGCAGCGTCGATCCGGAACATCGTGGAGCAGGGACAGACCATCGGGTCGAGGGACTCGACCGTCATCTCCGGGTGCTCCGTGGCGAGTCGGTTGACGAGGTGTATCTCGGTGCCCACGCCAAATGCCGTCCCCGGCTCGGCTTCCTCGACCTGGCGGACGATGAAGTCCGTGGACCCGACCCGGTCGGCAAGGAGCACCGTTTCGTGGGCGCATTCGGGGTGCACGACGACGACGCCGTCGGGATGCCGCTCCCGGAAGTCGGCGATCTGCCCAGGGGTGAAACGCTGGTGGACCGAGCAGTGCCCGCTCCAGAGGAGGAAGGTGGCCTCCTTGACCTCGGCTTCGGCGAGCCCTCCGTGGCTGCGGAGCGGGTCCCATAGGGCCATGTCTCCGAGCTGGTAGCCCATGGCGATGCCCGTGTTCCGGCCAAGGTGCTGGTCGGGGAAGAACAGCACCTTGTCGCCGTGCTCGAAGGCCCAGTCGAGGACGGCCCGGGCGTTGCTGGAGGTACACACAGCCCCTCCGTGCTCTCCTACGAACGCCTTGAGCGCTGCTGACGAGTTCATGTAGGTGATCGGGACCACGCGTTCGATGTCGGTGACCCGTGCGATCCCATCCCAGGCCTCGACGACCTCGTCGAGGTCGGCCATGTCGGCCATCGAGCAGCCGGCGTCGAGGTCCGGGAGGATCACCTGCTGGTGGTCGCCTGTGAGGATGTCGGCGGACTCGGCCATGAAGTGGACACCGCAGAACACGATGTAGTCGGCCACAGTCCGCTGCTGGGCAAGCCGGGAGAGCCGGAACGAGTCGCCGCAGGCATCGGCCCAACGGATGACCTCGTCGCGTTGGTAGTGGTGGCCGAGGATGAAGAGCCGATCACCGAGGGCCGCCTTTGCTGCTTCGATACGCGCCGCGTTGGCATCGTCAGCGTCTATGTACCGCTCTGGGAGCGGCGCCTGAAGTCGGAGCATCGGCCGGAGCCTCGTTTTCGTGACTTGTCGGAAGCCTCCGATTGTCGGCCGGTGGGGGCAGCCTGGTCGCCACACCACGGGGTTGTCGGCCTCGGAAGCAGATATGTCGCCGGTCACCAGGCCGGCATACCCAGTGTAGGGCAGTGATGTGACGGGGGGCGTTCGGAGGTCGAAGCGGATGCGGTCGGGTGCGCCCTACGCTGCCGACATGATCGAGCGGCCACCCGCCGGGACGATCCCGGACCTGCCCGGCTCGTACCAGTTCAAGGACGGCGACGGCCGCGTGCTCTATGTCGGCAAGGCGAAGAGCCTCCGCCACCGGCTCAACAGCTACTTCGGGAGCCCGGATCGAATGGCCCTGCGGACAGTGCAGATGCTCGAGGCTGCGGAGAGCGTCGAGTGGATCCAGGTCTCGAACGAACTCGAGGCCCTGATGCTGGAGTTCAGCCTGATCCAGGAGCACTCGCCACGTTTCAACGTCGACCTCAAGGACGACAAGAGCTATCCGTTCCTGGCGATCACGCTCGACCACGAATGGCCCCGTGCGATGGTGATGCGCGGCCGTCGCCGCAGGGGGGTCCGGTACTTCGGTCCCTATGGGAACGCCGGCGCAATCCGCGAGACGCTCGACCTGTTGTTGCGCACGTTCCCGATCCGCACGTGCACGGACAGCAAGTTGGATGCACACCGGCGGCTCGGTCGACCCTGCCTGCTCTTCCACATCGAGAAGTGCTCGGGGCCCTGCGTGGGGGAGGTGGGGCGCAGGGACTACGACGAGATCGTCGTCGATCTGAGTCGCGTCCTCGGGGGTGATACGGACGAGGTCGAAACTCGCCTGTCAGAAGAGATGGAGGCGGCATCGGTCGGCCTCGAGTTCGAGGCTGCGGCCCGCTGGAGGGACCGGCTGGGGAGCGTCCGCAAGGTGGCCGAACGCCAGCAGATGGTCGGTGGGCAGAACGAGGACATCGACGTCTTCGGCCTGTCGGGCGACGAACTCGAGGCAGCGGTCCAGGTCTTCTACGTGCGTCGAGGTCGGGTGATCGGACGCAGGGGGTTCGTCGTAGACCGTATCGAGGACCTGTCGGCGTCCGAACTGGTCGGCGAGGTCGTGGCTGCCCACTACCGGGGCGACCCACCCCAGGGGGTCCCGAGGGAGGTCCTCGTTCCCGACCTTCCGGAGGGTATGGACCTGCTGGGGGAGTGGCTGAGCAGGGAACGGGGTACCCGTGTACGCATTCGGGTGCCGCAGCGGGGCGACAAGCGCTCCCTGCAGGAGACTGTGACCCGCAACGCAGCCGAGGAGTTCATGCGACACCGCCTCAAGCGGGCTGCCGACCACAACAGCCGTGCCCGGGCCCTCAACGAGTTGCAGCAGGTGCTCGGGCTGCCTGAAGCACCACTCCGGATCGAATGCTTCGACATGAGCCACCTGCAGGGCACGGACTACGTCGGGTCCATGGTCGTGCTCGAGGACGGCCTCGCCAAGAAGTCCGACTACCGCCGATTCAAGGTTCGGGGGGTGCCCGGCAACGACGACTATGCGGCAATGGAGGAGGTCCTCACGAGGCGCCTCACCGCCTTCCTGGAGGAGGTCGCCCTTCCCGTGTCGGATCGGCCCGGCAGGTTCGCCTATCCGCCGCAACTGCTTCTCGTGGACGGCGGGGTGGGGCAGTTGGGGGTCGCCCAACGGGTCGTGGCAGACCTGGGCCTGGCGGACCGGATACCGGTCGCTGCGCTGGCCAAGCGCTTCGAGGAGGTGTTCGTTCCCGGTCGGAGCGATCCGATTCTGCTGCCACGTGGATCTGAGGCGCTGTACCTGCTGCAACGGGTGCGCGACGAGTCGCACCGGTTCGCGGTCGCCTACCACCGACAGTTGCGCTCCCGGCGCATGACGGGTTCCGTTCTGGACGACATCCCGGGCCTTGGACCGGCACGGCGGAAGCGCCTGGTGAAGGAGATGGGCGGTGTACGGGCCGTGCAGCGTGCCGGCCTCCCGGACCTGCAGGAGCTGTCGTGGTTGCCGGACGCCGTGGCCGAGGCGGTGTACGTGAAGGCACATCGTGGGCAGTGATGTGAGCGGTGTGTCGGTCGGGCCTCGCCTAGCATCGTGACGTGAGCGACTTCCTGGTGTTGACGGGCCTCTCGGGGGCGGGGCGCTCGGCGTTTGCCAGCGACCTCGAGGACCTCGGCTGGTTCGTCATCGACCGGCTGCCGCCCGACCTGATGGCGAAGGTTGCCGACCTGGCGAGGGGGCCGGAGTCCTCGCTGGATCGGGTGGCCTTCGCCCTGCGAAGCGACACCGTCGGTGGCGAGACCCTCGCCGGAATCGCCGAGCTGCGATCCCTTGTCGAGGGGCTCCGCGTCGTGTTCCTCGACTGCTCGACGGAGGTGTTGGTGCAGCGCTACGAGAGCAGCCGGCGGCCGCATCCCCTCGGCGGTGGGGCAGGCCTGGTCGACACCATCGATGCCGAGAGGGCCCTGATGGAGTCGGTCCGATCCGAAGCCGACCTCGTCGTCGACACCTCGGACCTGAACGTCCACGAGCTCCGCGACAAGGTCGCCGAACTCTACGGACAGGCCGACGACCGCCCCATGCGCCTCGCCGTGACCTCCTTCGGGTTCAAGCACGGCGCTCCCCGCGACGCCGACCTGGTCCTGGATTGCCGCTTCCTGCCGAACCCGCACTGGGTCGACGAACTCCGCCCGCTCAGCGGCCTGGACGTGCCTGTCCGTGAGCATGTGCTGGACAGCGACCTGGCCCAGGGGTTCCTGAGCCGACTGGAGGACCTGCTGGACCTCCTCCTGCCGGCCTTCGTCGGGGAGGGACGGTCGTATCTCACGCTGGCGTTCGGATGCACGGGCGGTCGGCACCGCTCGGTCACCATTGCCGAGGCGGTCGCCGGGTACCTGAGGGAAAGGGGTCAGGATCCTCTCGTGACCCACCGCGACATCGATCGCTGACTGCTGCCGTGACGATCCGGGTGTGACCGATCTACGTTCAGGATCGCGTGTCATGTTGATGCTCATCGGCTAGCAATGAACGGGCACATGACCCTCTACGACAACAGGGCGGCGGTTCGGCCACCGCAGGAGGCAACAGTTCAATGACCGTCCGAGTAGGTGTGAACGGATTCGGCCGCATCGGCCGCAACTTCTTCCGGGCCGCCCGTGCCCAGGGGGCGAACATCGAGTTCGTCGCCGTCAATGACCTGGGGTCCATCGACACGATGGCGTTCCTGTTGGCGAACGACTCGGTGCACGGGCGACTCGACGCCAAGGTGCGGACCACCCGTGACAGCATCGTCGTCGACGGCCAGAAGATCCGGGTGCTGTCCGAGCGTGACCCGGGCGACCTCCCCTGGGGGGACCTCGGAGTCGATGTCGTGATCGAGTCCACAGGCTTTTTCACCTCACGCGACAAGGCGGCCCTGCACCTCGGGGGCGGTGCCCGCAAGGTCATCATCTCGGCCCCGTCCGGTGACTGCGATGCGACGTTCGTCGTCGGCGTGAACGACGACTCCTACAACCCTGCGAAGCACCATGTGATGTCCAACGCCTCGTGCACCACGAACTGCTTCGTTCCGATGATCAAGGTGCTCGACGACCGGTTCGGGGTCGACCGGGGCTTCATGACCACTACACACGCCTACACCGGCGACCAGAGCCTCGTGGACGGGCCGCACAGCGACCTCCGTCGTGCCCGGGGCGCAGCCGTCAACATCGTGCCCACCTCGACCGGCGCCGCCAGGGCGACGAGCCTGGTACTGCCGAAGATGAAGGGTCGCCTCGATGGCATCTCGCTGCGGGTGCCGATCCCCGACGGTTCGATCACCGACTTCGTGGGCACCCTGAAGAAGACAGCGACGGCAGAGCAGGTCAACGCTGCCTACGCAGAGGCCGCCCGCCGTGGTCCGCTGGCCAAGGTGCTCGACTACAGCGAGGACCCACTGGTATCCGCCGACATCGTCGGCCGCCCGGCCTCGTGCACGATCGACGGTGGCCTCACCATGGCCTCCGGGAACATGGTCAAGGTCCTGGGCTGGTACGACAACGAGATGGGCTACTCGAGCCGTCTGGTCGACCTCACGAGGATCGTCGGCACCCGCCGCACCAAGAGGCCGAAGGCGAAGAAGGCCCGCAAGTAGCAACGATGGACGTCCCCCTTCTGGAGGACCTCGGCGACCTTTCGGGTCGCAGGGTCCTCGTCCGCTGCGACTTCAACGTCCCGATGTCCGACGGGGCCATCACCGACGACCTCCGCATCCGGGCGGCGCTGCCGACGCTGGACTACCTGCTCGATGCCGGAGCGGAGGTAACGGCGTGTTCGCACCTGGGCCGTCCGAAGGGGGCGCCGGATCCGGCATTTGCGATGGACCCGGTCCGCGAGCGCCTTGCCGAGTTGGCGCCCGGAGTGGTGTTGCTCGAGAACCTGCGCTTCGATCCGGGGGAGACGACCAACGCCCCGGCGTTCGTTGAGCGACTGCTCGAGGGTCAGGACGCCTACGTCAACGACGCCTTCGGGGCCTCACACCGGGCCCACGCGTCGGTGGTGGGTCCTCCACGGCACCTACCGTCGGCGGCGGGTCGCCTGCTGGCCCGCGAGGTCGAGGTGCTGGGGGGCCTCCGGGACTCGCCGAAGCGGCCGTTCGTCGGGATCATGGGTGGCGCCAAGGTCAGCGACAAGCTCGGTGTCGTGGAGGCGCTACTCGACATCGTCGACGAACTGATCGTCGGCGGGGGAATGTGCTTCACCTTCCTGGCGGCACGGGGCGCCTCGGTGGGCTCTTCGCTGTTGGAGGAGGACATGGTCGGGACCTGCGCACGCCTGCTCGACTCGGGCGCCCCGATCCGGTTGCCGATCGACATCACGGCGCTCGGACCCGGTGGGCGCATCTGCGACCCCTCGGCCGGGGGAGAGGTACGCCAGGCCGGTACGTCGCTGCCCGACGGCTGGATGGGTCTCGATATCGGACCCGGGTCGGCAGTCGAATTCTGCGATCTGGTTGCCGAGGCCCGCACGGTGCTGTGGAATGGCCCGATGGGCGTCTTCGAGGATCCCCGCTTCGCCGCAGGCACCCGAACCGTCGCCGAGGCCGTGGCCGACTGCCGGGGGTTCACCGTCGTCGGCGGCGGCGACTCTGCGGCAGCGGCCCACCAGTTCGGGGTGGCCGACCGGATGGACCACGTGTCGACGGGTGGTGGCGCAGCGCTGGAGTTGATCGAAATGGGCGACCTGCCGGGGCTGGCGGCCCTGCGCGGTGGCGCCTGAGCATGTCAGTCTGAATTCGGGACCAAGCACGAGGAGCAGGTGATGCCAGGGACGAGGCGACCGCTGGTCAGCGGCAACTGGAAGATGCACCACAACCACTTCGAGGCCATCCAGATGGTCCAGAAGTTGGCCTACATTCTCAACCCGGCCGACCACGACGTCGTCGACGTGTCGGTCCACCCGCCCTTCACGGACATCCGCTCGGTGCAGACGGTGATCGAGTCCGACGAGATGCGCCTCGTCCTCGGTGCCCAGCACTGCCACTTCGAGGAGAGGGGCGCCTTCACCGGAGAGGTGTCACCGGGGATGCTCGCAAAGCTCAACGTGGCGCTGGTGATCGTCGGGCATTCGGAACGGCGCGAGGTCTTCGGCGAGACCGACGACGACGTACGGCTCAAGGCGGCGGCCGTGCTCGCCAACGGCATGACCCCCATCTTCTGCTGCGGCGAGACCCGGGAGGAGCGGGAGGCCGGCGGCACCGACGCCAAGGTCATGGGCCAGGTGAAGGCCGGACTGGCGGGGCTCTCGCAGGACCAGATGGCAGGGCTCGTGATCGCCTACGAACCGATCTGGGCGATCGGCACCGGCCTCACAGCCACCCCAGAGGACGCCCAGGCTGCCTGCCGGGTCGTACGGGGGGTGGTGGCCGAGGGGTGGGGACAGTCGACGGCCGACTCGGTGCGTATCCAGTACGGGGGGTCTGTCAAGCCGGTCAACGCCCCGGACCTGATGATGCAGCCCGACATCGACGGCCTCCTGGTGGGCGGCGCCTCGCTCGACCCTGACGAGTTTGCCCGCATCGTGGCGTACCACCGGCTCATCGGTTGATCTCAGGGCCGCGCCGCTAGCCTGTCGCCACCATGTTGGTCCTGACCTCGATCCTCTTCGTCGCATCGGCGCTGGGCCTCATCTTCCTGGTGCTGCTGCACAGCGGCAAGGGTGGTGGCCTGTCGGACATGTTCGGTGGTGGCATCGGCGCACAGACCGCCGGCTCCACCGTGGTCGAGCAGAACCTCGATCGCATCACCATCGTGACGGCCCTGGTGTTCGCCTTCACGACGGTGGCCCTCGCCCTGATGTTCTAGGGGCCCTCAGGCCACCGAACCCCGGGGGACGACCCATTCAGCGGGCTGTCCGGTGACGTCGACGATCCGGTCGAGGTCGGCGTCGTGGTGGAGTAGCACGAGGTCGTTGACCTCGGCGGTGGCGGTCAGCAGCAGGTCGGCGATGTGGAGGCGGTGCTGCCCTCGCTCCGCCGGGCGCCCTTCACGACTTCGGGGTCATGAAGGTGGAGCCCTTCCATGGTGGACAACCGGATCGTGTGCCGTCGCCTGGCCTCTGTGTCGGAGACCAGGGCGAGGGG
>CEPS01016291.1_pt1 | contig 13491 bp, 16 predicted proteins | sample 530401 | NCBI WGS metagenome assembly CEPS01 (sample SAMEA2620035, study PRJEB7988) | marine metagenome | biome: marine biome (ENVO:00000447); feature: mesopelagic zone (ENVO:00000213) & marine oxygen minimum zone (ENVO:01000065); material: "saline water (ENVO:00002010), including plankton... | reverse complement strand
AGGTTTAAAACCTTTAGGACCGCTTAAGAAAAATTAAGGAAAGGAATTGAAGATTCTTGCAAAAAAATAATGACACCTGAACAATTAGAAATGTGTGTTTCTATAGCACATGGACTAGCTCATATGGCTATAACAGATCCCGGTGAAGTATTTAGAATGGGTGTTCATTCTCAAGCTGAAAAAGCAAAAAAATTATCAGAAAAAAAAAGAAAAATAGTAGCAATGTTATAGATTTTTTAAAACATTTGAAAAAAAAAAGAGACGAAGAACAATGGGCAAATTTTGAAGAAGAAATACAAGACCCTTTTTAACTAATTTTAATCCTCAATCATCCATTTTACAAACTGGAATAGGCTGCATTTTGTGCAAATTCCTTTTTCTAATTTCTAAATACTTTTTATGATTTTTGTCTTGAGAATCTTCCATGGCCTTTTCTAAATCTTGATATGAAATGCCAATTTGGGCAACATCGGGTCTTCCATCTTCCCACAGACCATCAGTAGGATCAGCTTGAATAATTTCCTTGAGGATGCCTAGGTGCTCTCCCATTTTCCAAACTTGAGTTTTTTTACAATCAGCTATAGGGGATATATCAACACCCCCGTCTCCATATTTTGTATGGAAGCCAATTCCAAAATCTTCGATTTTATTGCCTGTACCTACAACAATTCCGTTATTAGCGGCAGCCACTTGATAGAGTGTTGCCATTCTTAATCTAGCCCTAGAGTTAGCAAATCCATGTTCATTATCAAATTTTGATAGGGATTCCTTAAAAAACTCAAAAACCCTGTCTAAATTAACCAAATGGCTTTCAATATTATCAAATTTACTTTTTAGCCACTCTTGATGCTTTAAACTAAGATCGTGTTGTTCTTTTATCTGCTTAATGGGCATTAATAAAACGATGGTTTTCATTCCCGTTAGTGCACAGATTGTACTCGTTACTGAACTATCAATTCCCCCCGAAATTCCTATTACTAAGGAATCGGGCTTTTTCGGCATAGATTTACAGTAATCTAGTATCCAATTCTTAATTTTTTCAATTCTTTGATTATCATTCATAAATTTGTCAAAATTAACTATGATTATTACATTAAGAAAATAAATGATTAAACACATTTTTTTTATTCTATTTTTTTTAATGAGCTTTACTTTAAAAGCAGGAGCAACTTGCGAAGATAAGCCTGGAGATAGTGTAGACTATTCGGGATGCCAATTCGCAGATGGTCAAGATTTAAGTGCAAGCTATTTAACAAATTCAAATTTAAGTCTTACTTCATTTAACAAGGTTAATTTCGATAGAAGTATGATGATGCACTCCAATCTTTCTAATGGTAATTTTGCAGAATCCACATTTTTCCGGGCAAACCTTTATGAGTCTGTTTTAGAAGGTGGAAATTTTGAAGGATCTAATTTTGAATCAGCAAACCTAACTCGAGTTAAATTCAATGGAGCCTCTTTAATCGGAGCCTCTTTCAAAAACAGTAATTTAGTAGAGGCAGATTTTACTGCTGCTAACATACTTAATGCAAACTTTGAAGGTGCAAACCTTAATAACGCTACCTGGGCCGATGGAGCCAAGTGTAACCTAGGATCTATTGGTTTATGTAAAAAAAAATAGAGTAAATGCTATCCTCAAAGCTATTTCCTTGGCAAAAAAATAAAAAAAAACACACAATTTATAAAAATGAAAAAAACGAAGAGCTTATTCAAGAATTAAGGTCTGAAGGAATAGCTGATGAAAAAATTTTAACAGCCATCAGGGCGGTTCCCAGAGAACTATTTACAGAGAAATTAGATGAGGCCTATGAGAATAAGGCTCTTTCTGTAGAGTGTGGCCAAACTTTAACTCAACCATTTTGTACAGCATATATGGCTTCCTTTTTAAATTTGAGAAAGACAGATAATATTTTAGATATTGGGTGTGGAGTTGGATGGTCCACAGCCGTTATTTCAAAGTTGTGTAAAACAGTTTTTGCCATGGAAAGATTCAAAAAATTATTAGATATTGCAAAAAAAAATATTGCAAAACTTAAAATTGAAAATGTTCAATTTAAACTTGGAAATGGATTCGAAGGATGGGGAGATAAAACTTTATTTGATGCAATTACTATTGGTGCAGCGTCAGAAGTTGTTCCGATAAAGTTATTGGAAAGCTTAAAATCCAATGGTCGCTTAATTATGCCAAAAAAATACGAAGCAGGAAATCAAAAATTATTATTGGTCACAAAAAAAAGCGGAAATTTTGAACAAAAAGAATTACTAGATGTAAAATTTGTGCCACTCTTAAATGAAGCTAGCGTAAAATAGAATTTGAAAAAAATACATATCATAATAACAGGAACCGTCACCGGAGTCGGCTTTAGATGGTGGTTAAAGATGGAAGCTGAGAAAAAAAATATACATGGTTTTGTCAAAAATAGAAATGAATATGAAGTAGAGGCATTATTGCTAGGACATGAAAAAGATGTGGAGGATGTAGTAAGACTTTGTAGAAAGGGCCCCTCTTCATCAAAAGTGGAAAGTATCAAAATTGAAGATTATCAACAAGAATACACTGAAAAATCCTTTGATATTCTGTAAGAGCAAAAAATAGTTGATAATAAAAATTAGCTAGCTTTTTGTTTTCGTTCTCTTTCCAGTAATCGAACTAAAGAATCAACCATCATATCAGAAGCTTTGAAAATCTCGGTAGTTTTAAATTCGTGAGAAACATTTTTTGTCGGATCTGTTTTATCCTCAATAATAATTCCTTCTTTAGGTGAATTATTTTTAATATAAATTAACAATAACCATTCCTCTTCTGAAGCATCGTCAAATCGAAGATAGATTTCGCCAGACTCAAATCGTCGATCAATACATCGAAGAATCGATCGATGTTTAGGAATATAACGCTTATTTATTTGAAAACACAAACTATTCGAACTCCTATAAAAACTTTCCAAACAATTTTCAATTTTTTGTCGTTCTAAAGTATGTTGCTTTTCTTTCTCTAATAAAGTTTCTCGGTCATCCCCTTCTTGTATGGTGGTTACTCCTAAAGCCTCTACTCGTTTTTTTATCGCTTGATCTCTAATGGCTCTGTATTTTTGTTTTAGTATTTCTATTCGAGATTGGAGGTCTGAGTACTCAGCTCGTTCTTGGGCAAGGGCTATTTTTTCAAGGTTTGCAAGCTCTTTAACTTCTCTTTTTCTGAAGCTTTCCAATTGCCGCTCCAATTTTAATTCCGCTAGAAACTTTTTTTGTCTTTCAGACTGTTCCTTTCTGATTTCAGCCTGTTCTTTCCTTAAAAAGTTCTTAATGTCTTTTTTTCTTTCTCTTTCGATTTTAATTTCTTGTTTTAGCTCCTGTTCTTTAAGTTTATGTCTGAGCTGTTCTTCTAATTTAATTTTTTTTTCTTTTTGTTTCCTTTCCTTTTCAATCTTTCTTAATTTTTCTATTCTTTTTTCTTGTCTATAATCTCTAAAAGACTTAAGTGGTCTAGCAATAAAATCTGCCGTTTCCATAATTGCTTTATCAAACAATTTGAAAATGGACTCTGCCATTTTTATAAAACTAATTTTTTTAAATTGTTTTATTTGTTTGTTAAATTTTAGAAGTTTTATTTTTTCCAGTTTAATTCTGGAAGCAATTCTATTAATCTTTCTTAATCTTCTTTTTTTTCTTTTAAGGTTTCTTTTCTTGGTTTTTCTTAATTTATTACTTTTTTTTATTTTATATTTTTTTGAAAATTTTTTATTTCTTTTTTTTTTCATGGATTTGGTTGATAATGAATATTTATCAATAAGTCATCGATAAATATAGTCTCTTGTGCTTGGCGCGGTATGAAGTTCTTTTGTCAGTTGTAATTGGAAAACAACCTGGTCTCCCCATTTAAAAGCTTGCTCGCAGGACACTAAATAAAATAGCCACATCCTGTAGAACTTTTCATCAAACATTTTTAAAGCTTTAGCTTTGTTTTCTAAAAAACGCTCTTTCCAGTGACGAAGTGTATGTGAATAATGCATTCTCAAAATTTCCAGGTCAGATAATATTAATCCTGACTTTTCAATAGGAACTGTAAGTTGACTCAAACTTGGTGTATATCCTCCAGGAAACACGTATGTCGTTATCCAAGGATGAGGAGATCTGGGAGAGTTAATACTGCCAATCGAATGTAAAAGAGCTATACCATCATCTTTTAATAATTGATTCATTTTGTTAAAAAAAATTCTATAAAATTTTCTACCAACATGTTCGAACATTCCAACTGAAACTATTCTGTCAAATTTTTCTCTAACTTCTCTATAATCACATAATCTAAATTCTACTTGATTATCCATATTCATTTCTTTTGCCTTCTTATTGCTGTATGCATATTGATTTTTGGACAAAGTAATACCTAATACTTGGCATTGTGTTTTCTTAGCAATCTCTATTGCAAGAGAGCCCCAGCCGGAGCCTATATCAAGTATTTTTTGATTTGGTTTTAAATTTAATTTTTTTATAATGTGTTCGATTTTATTGTTTTGTGCTGTTTCAAGAGAATCATTTTTATTCTTAAAATATGCACAAGAATATTGTCGCTTTGGATCCAGAAATAAATCGTACAAATCATCGGAAATATCATAACTGTGAGCAGCATTTATTTTTGATTTTTTTATGAAATTAAAGTTTGTTAAATATCGATATGATCCCCTAATATTATTTAATATCTCGCTAAAAAAATTAGTTTCTTTTCTTCCTATGTTTTGCAGCGCCATATTTAAAAATTCTGTGAGAGTTCCATTTTCTATAGTTAAAGTTCCTTCTGTATAAGCTTCGCCAAAATAAAAATCGGGATAAAATAGAAGCTTATAATGTAGGGACTTATCAAATAATTTTAATGTTAAAGGTTTTTCCTCTTTTGGATTTCCAATTACATGCTTTTTTGAATTTGCATCTATTAATTCAAATCCTTCTTTTTTAAAAAGATTATTTAAAAATTTTGCTAATAACATAATTTATGCCGCAATATCTTTTCTTGGAATAAAATTTAATTCCTTAAGTTTATTTAATAATTCTTTTTGCTTTTCTGTTGATGGCAAAGTTAAAGGAGGTAGCAATCTTTTATAATTTTCATTCTCAACGGACTTAAAACTGTGGAGAGCTGAAATTAAATTCCCTGTATCATCAAATGCTTTTCTTACCGCACAAAGTTTATCATTTACCGTTTGTTCTCTATTATTTTTGAAATCATCATAGACTTTTATAGCTAAACGATAGGTTACATTGGTTACAGCCGAGATGATACCGCTTGCACCGTTTTGCAAGCCATGAAGGAGCTTTGTTTCACTACCAGGTAACATTGAAAATCCAGGAATTTTCAAAATTTCATAAAGGTTGTAGCTTGAATCTTTGCATGCTCGGATCGCATCTGGAAAATCTTTTACAAGTTTCTCAATGGCTTGTGGAGAAAAGAGATACTGTGAAAGTTTCTGAAAGTTGTACAAAATAATTTTAATTTTTGGAAATTGCTGAATAAGGTTAGCATAAAATTTGTAAACACCTTCGTGAGTATTATTCACATAATAGGCGGGTGGCATTATCAAAAATGTGTCAAACCCATTATTAAAAGAGTGATTTATTAAATCTCTGTTATCCCTTAATGAATTAACACCTGTGCCTAAAAAAAAATTATCTTTATATTTGCTATGGCTTAATTCAGAAATTAAACTTTTTTTTTCTCCAATTGATATTAATTGACCTTGTCCTGTAGAACCAAAGAAAAAAGTCCCATTAAGTCCCTCCTTAATTAAATGCTCGTGGTGTTCGATGGTTTTTTTAACGTCAAGAGAAAGATCTTCTTTTAAAACGCTTAGTCCAGCAGCATATACCCCTTTTAATAAAGTCATGTTTTTAACCAATTTATTTGCTAAGAAATTATATTAAAATAAAAAAATGAGTAAAGCTTTAGTAATTATAAAATCCATGGGTATTGGAGATTTAGTTATTCTTATTGGAAATATACATGCAATTAGTAAGAAAATTAATAAACCAGTCACAGTTTTGGCGCAAAAAAACACTCATGCTAATGCCATATTAAAAAATGATCCGCATGTTGAAGAAGTTATTGTCTTGGATAAAGAAGAGATAAAAAGTTTTTTTAATATTATAAAAAAAATCAAACCAAAACAATTTGATCAAACTTATATTTTTGGCGATTCGATAAGGCTTTATTTAATTTCAAAATTATCGGGTATCAAAAACAATTTTCATTATAAGTTTTTTTCAAAAAAAGGTAAAAATTTCTTTGAAACTGCAAGAGAATTTACAGAAAAAACTTTAAACACAAAAGTTGATTCTCAATCTAGGATTTATTTCGATAAAAAAGATATGGAAGCTGCAAAAAAAAAATACAATATTGCAGATGAAACAAAAAATATAGTTTGTGGAATTTCAGCCTCCGGACCAACCAAACGTTGGGATATCAATGGCTATATTAAATTGTTTGAAAATATTAATTCAAAATTTAAATGTAAATTTTTTCTTGCAGGAGGGCCTGATGATGAAGGTTTAATAAAAAACGTAATGAATTCATCTATTGGAAAAAATTGTATATCCTTTGCTGGAATGGACATTGCTGAAACAATACCTATTATTGCTGCTTGCAAATATTGCATTAGTAATGATACAGGATTTGGTCACATCTCGGCAGGGCTTGGATTAAAATCTCTAATGTTATTTATCGATAGTCCGCCTGCCGCTTACGGGCTATACAATAAAAATATTTCGATCGTAGTTCCAGAAGGTGAAACAATAGAAACAACAACTCATGATACACTAGGAACAATAACTGTAGATAAAGTTTTAAAAAAAACCTTGGAACTTATGAATTAACTAAAGTCACTTTTCAGTACGCTTTCCTTAGCTTCGTTTATTATTTTACTTAAATGCTCAGTGTTAGAATTGGGATTCGCATCTGGATGCAGTTTTTTTTGTAAATTATTACATGCTTTAATAACTTCATTTTTTGAACACCCTTTTTTTATACCTAAAATTTTGTATGCCTCATCTAAGGATAGGTTGCTTGATGGTCTTGTCTGATTGGTTTGACCAAAGTAAGAAAATCTTCCAGTGCTTCTAAGATAATTCAAGAAGCGCCAAAGATTCCATATTTGGAATGCGGTAAGACCCTTGATTTTCAAAGCACTCATTGCCAAAAAAAACAACGGTAGCGAAATCAATAATCGACCTCCTATTAGCATTATGACAGCTAGAATAAGAGATATGATTAATATTAAGTGTCTGGCACCCCTAGTCACTTTTCGACCACTAGTCTTTGCAAACCAATTAAGAATTAAATAAACTACTACAAAAATTATTATTCCAGTAATAAAAATATTCATATAAAAATTCTTTATGAAATTACCACAATTACGAAAGCAAAGGGCTAGTAAAAATTACCACGGTATAACAATAGATGATAATTACTCTTGGGTAGATCAGCTAGATATTTTGGAAGTTTTAAAAGATTCTAGCAAATTATTGCCGGAAGTAAAAAAATATATAGAAGAAAATAACAATATAACCGAACAATATTTTGCTGATAGTAAAAATTTACAGAAAAAACTTTTTGATGAAATTAAATCCAAGATTAAATTGGATGACACCTCATTGAAATTTAAAGATAAGAGATATTTTTATTGGACAAAAACAACAGCTGAAGGAAATTATGGAAAAAAATTAAGACAACTGATCGATGGTTCTAAGTCTGAGGAAGTTATTTTTGATGGCGATATAGAAAAAAAGAAACACGGATCTGAATATTTTGGTCTTGGAACTGTTGATGTTTCCTACAATGATAAATTGCTCAGTTACTCATTAGATTTGGTTGGCAGCGAATATTACACGATTTACATTCGCGATATAGCTACAAATAAAATTTTTGATGAAAAGATTGAAAATACAAGTGGTAGTGTTACATGGTCTTTGAACGGCAAGAACTTTTTTTATTCAAAGTTAGACAAATTTCATCGTGCAAGAAAAATATATAAACATATTTTAAATACCCCAGTTGAAAATGATGAACTAATATATGAAGAAAAAGAAGAAACTTTTACCTGTGGAATAGGAATTACTTCGGACGAAAAATTTTTTGTAATTTCAACCTCTGATCATATCACCACTGAAAATTATTTTTTTCCCGTAGATGAAAAAGAAATAAAACCAAAACTATTTTTGGCACGGGAAAAAGATGTTCGCTACTCTATTGATAGCTGGAAAGACGGATACTTTTATTTGCATACCAATAAGAATGCCGAAGATCATAAAATTTTGCGATGTAAAAAAGATAATCTGAATGAATTTGAAGAGTATATTCCAGCAAAAAAAGGAACCATTATTGGCAGTTTTGATTTTCTAGATAACCACATGATTAGGGGAGAAAGTTCGAATGCTATTCCAAAACTCTACATTAGGGATTTAAAAACAAATAAAGAAGAAGAAATTAAGATATCAAATGAACAAGTTGGCTCACCGGGAGCTTCGTTAATGCAAAAAGATACGAACACTACAAGAATTATAGTTGCTTGGGAGAGTATGGCAACTCAAGGAAAAATATATGAATATGATGTTCTAACTAAAGAAAAAAAACTTGTTAAAATGGTTGAAATACCTTCGGGTCATGATCCCGACAAATACGTAGTAGAAAGATTAAAGGCAAAATCCCATGATGGTAGAATGATACCAATTACCTTAGTTAGGAAAAAAGATATCTTGCTAGACGGTAAATCTAAAATGGTTCTCTATGCATATGGGGCATACAAACATTCGGTTGGGGTTTCTTTTGGTTCTTCACGATTTTGTTTAGTTGATCGCGGTATAACATTTGCAATCGCACATGTTCGTGGAGGTGGTGAGATGGGTGAACACTGGCACAAAGAAGCTCTTTTTGAACGTAAGAAAAATAGTTTTTTGGATTATATTGCTGTTGCCAATCATTTAATTGAACAAAAATATACTTATAAAGGTGGAATTTGTTTTTTAGGTGGCTCAGCGGGTGGTTTGACGGGTACAGCAGTTGCAAATATGGCTCCTGAATTATTTTTTTCAATGCTGCTTTTAGTTCCATTCTGCGATCCTCTAACTACAATGTTAAATGAAAAATTACCACTCACCCCATCTGAGTGGGAATTATGGGGCAATCCAATTAAAAGTAAAAAATATTTTGAATCCATTTTATCTTATTCGCCATACAATAATCTAAGAAGAGCTTCTTATCCTCCTATGCTTGTTACAACATCCTTGTTTGATAGTCGTGTTTTGTATTCTGAGCCAATCAAATATGTAGCTAAGCTACGAGAACTAAAAAGTGACAAAAATTTACAATTACTTAAATGCAAAATGAAAGCTGCATCTCATGGTGGTCCTAGTGGCAGGGATAATTCTATTAAAGAACTTGCCGAAGAATTTAGTTTTATTCTAAAAACAGCTGGAATAAAAAATTAATTAAGTCTTGAAATTAAAAAAATAGTTTCTACATAAATTAATGTAGGTCGCCTAATGGGGCTTACAAAAAAATAACCTTGCTATGAAAGGAGGATATTATTATGACAGGTAAGGATCTATCAATCTTTAACTCGCTTAGACCATTCTCAATTGGTTTTGACAATATGTTTGATCAATTTGAGTCGTTACTAGATGATGGTGGTTTGTCGACACAGTCTAACTACCCGCCATATAACATCAGAAAAGCTGGTAAAGACAAATACGCTATTGAAGTAGCGGTTGCTGGTTTTAACAAGGATGATGTTGAGGTTGAGTATGAAGATAATCTTTTAACAGTTAAGACAAAAAAAGTAGATAAAGCTGTTGAAAAAGATACGGATGGAGAGATTATTCACAGAGGTATTTCTCAAAGATCATTTTCAAGATCTTTCACAATTGCAGACGATATAAAAGTGGAAGGCGCTGAAATCAAGGATGGTCTATTGACGATTAACTGTGAAAAAATCGTTCCAGAACAGAAGAAAAGAAAACTTATACCAATTAAGTAATTTCTAAAGCCTTACTTGTGGAGATACAATCTCCGCAAGTATCCAAAATTTATTATTCAATATAATTGTTAAATTTTTTAGACATTCCTATGTCTGCAACAATAATTTTTCCACAATAATTTCTACCAGGATATAGAGTGTGACCGGTTTTTTTTGAATGAAGTGCCAATGTTACGTTGGCCCTAATTGCGTAACCATAAACTTTTCCTGTATCTCCATGTATGCCTGAGGGTATATCAATTGAAATAGTTTTTTGTTTTGATTTGTTAATCTTCAATATCACTTTTCTTAAAAAACCAGAAACATTTCTACTGATTCCAGTTCCAAATAAACAATCAATTATGACTGATTTTTTTTTTATTTTAAGATCTAAAATATTTTTGCTTTTGATTTGTAATTGATTTAGTGCCTTTAGCGCATCACCTTTATAATATTTTTTTTGTAAACAGAATACATCGACTTTGTAACCCTTTTTTCTTAAGTGTTCTGCCAAGATAAACCCATCACCACCATTGTTTCCTGGACCACAAACAACAATTATTGGTTGTTTTTTTATTAACTTTAATATGATTTTGGCCGCAGCTGTCCCTGCACTTTTCATCAGTGAAAAAGAATTGCCTCTTCTTTTAAATTCCTGAATTTCTAATTTTTTAATGTCCTTGATTGATAATACTTTTTTAAATTTCATTTAAATTTTAGATTAAAAATGCTAAATTTTATTATGGTCCCGTAGTTAAATGGATATAACGGATCCCTCCTAAGGATCAGATGCAGGTTCGATTCCTGCCGGGATCATTTTAAAATTCTCACAAACGAATAAAGCTATTCTCATATGCTTTTGGCCATTTGTTTTTTGATTTCTCTTCAAAAACTATTTGAGGTTCAAGTTCTGATAAAATCCAGTGGTCTATTTCCATCTCTCCCTCAAGTTGACCATCCGCCCATCCTGAATACCCTAGAATAATTAAATATCTTCGGGGACCTTTGTTTTCAGCTATATCAAACAAAATTTTATAATCTCTAGTTATTGATATACCTTTGTAACTTTTAGTAGTGTCATTTTTATATTCTTTTGAATGTAAAATATATATTTGTTTTTCATCAACCGGCCCACCCCAAAATATTGGAATCTCCATACTGTATAATTCCTTTTTTTCATTTTTTTGATCTTGTAGTGTATTTACCAAAAATCGCAGAGGTACTTTGCCTATTGGCTTATTGATCACAAGTCCCCAGGCACCCTCTTCGTCATTATCCAACATAACGATTACTGTCTTTTTAAATCTATCGTCTGTCATTTTTTCTGTTGCGACTAAAAAATGATCTTCAACGCTACTATAAAATTTGCCCTTTAAATAATTTTTTGGAGCTTCTGCCAAAGTGGGAAGGATGGAACAGAACGTAACTATTAATAATGTGATGAAATAAAATAATAACGCTCTGCAATTTCTGTGAACCATCTATGTTTTAAATAATTATATTTTTATTCCTACAATGGTTTGTCAATACAGCCCCTTGAAGAAAAACCATCGATCATGCCATTTAATCCTATTGCAAATTCACGTTGACACTTAATAATTCCAAACTTTTTTGAGGTATATATTAAATATTCAATTCCTTGATCATCTTTTCTAACTTCAGTTGGAAGACCATAAACTTCCAGTAATTCTGATTTTGGCTGGCCTATCCATTTCTCTAGTGCTTCCTCTTTTTCAAGTATAGCTGAAGTTTTTTTTTCGATATGCTGACACGAAACTAATAAAATATTAAACACAATGGTTAGCAAAAAGATTTTTTTCATAATTTCAACTTAACATAGAATAACACATAATTTCTCAGCTAATACAAATAATACAAACTTTTAAGTTGAATTTTTCTTAATTAAATTGATTTTAATAAAGATTTTATTAAGGGAATCAATTAATTTGCTCGACTTAGGAGGTAAATATTTATGATGGATAAATATTTTAATTATAGAAAACACAAAACGGATTTTAAAACAGAAGTCATTGCAGGAGTATCGACCTTCTTGACGATGGCATATATTATGTTCTTGAATCCGGTAATTCTTGCGGATGGAGGTTTTGATTTTGGAGGCGTCTTTACAGCCACTGCATTAGCTACAGCGCTTGCATGTTTCATAGCAGCATTCTATGCTAAGACCTGGCCGGTTGGCTTGGCGCCTGGAATGGGAATAAATGCCTTTATTGCGTACGGCGTGTGTCTCGGTATGAAATACACACCAGCCGAAGCTCTTGGAGCTGTACTGGTTGCCGGTGGACTCTTCGTAATTATTTCAGTAACACCAATAAGAGCATGGCTTATTAACTCAATTCCAAAAAGTTTAAAACTTGGAATTGGTGCGGGGATAGGTTTGTTTTTAGGAGTAATTGGATTTGAAATTATGGGATTAACTGCAGATCATCCAGTTACACTTGTTACACTTGGCGATCTATCCAATCCATTACTTCTTTTAGGTGCTGGGGCATTTATATCAATGATCGTAATGGAGAAAATGAAAATCAAAGGGAACATAATCATTGGAATTGTTGCTTTTAGTATCATTGCCTGGATTTTTGGTTTGGCTAAATTTAACGGTGTTGCCTCTGCTCCACCGGCAATGACACACCTATTTGCTTTTGATTTAGGAGCAGCTTTGAGTGCGTCAATGGTAACAGTAGTATTTACTTTGTTCTTCATTGACTTTTTCGATACTGCGGGAACGCTAACAAGCGTGGCGAATGTTGCTGGCAAAATTGGACGAGATGGAAAAATAGAAGACATCGATAAAGCTATGCTTTCTGACAGTGTATCAACTGTAGCAGGTGCTATGATGGGTACAAGCACAGTTACTACTTATGTAGAATCGGGAGCTGGCGTAAAAGCTGGTGGACGAACAGGAATGACTTCACTTGTAATAGGAATATTATTTTTGTTGTGTCTGTTCTTTTCACCTTTAGCAACAAGTCTTCCAAAAGAAATAGATGGAGCCGCATTGGTTTATATTGCAACTCTTTTCGTTCGTAACATAGTAGATATAGAATGGGATGACATTGCTGAATCTGGGCCCGCCGTGCTGGCCATGATTGCAATGCCGTTTACGTACTCAATTTCACACGGAATAGCTTTAGCGTTTATTTCTTATGCAGCTATTAAAGTTTGCACAGGAAAAACAAACGTAAGCCCAGCTATTTGGGTAATTGCAATAGCTAGCTTAATAAGTTTTGTTGTTGCTTAGCTAAAAGATTTAAACTTTTCTTAAAAAAGGGCCGGATTTATTCTGGCCCTTTTTTTATTTGTTATGTTTCTTTTTTAAATCTTCAATTCTAATTTCTTCATGTGCCTCGAAAGGTTGCACAATCCAGGGCGAGTTCGGTAAATTTACAGCGCAAAAGTCTGGTGTAAAGGTTGATTTTTTCTTCTTCCATAGACAACCTGTTTTAATCTCTTTGATATAATTTTTTATTGGATCGTG
>CEPS01000439.1_pt1 | contig 13515 bp, 13 predicted proteins | sample 530401 | NCBI WGS metagenome assembly CEPS01 (sample SAMEA2620035, study PRJEB7988) | marine metagenome | biome: marine biome (ENVO:00000447); feature: mesopelagic zone (ENVO:00000213) & marine oxygen minimum zone (ENVO:01000065); material: "saline water (ENVO:00002010), including plankton... | reverse complement strand
TTCGGGGCTATGGAGCAGCCAGACCTTCTGATTGAAGATATTCGGGCTTTTGCCCGCTCGTTAAGGCTTGACAGGAGTTAGGAGAGCAAGATGGTCTATGGATGGAATCGAACAGGACTGTAAGAGATTAAATAACGAGAGTATTCCTACCTCCCTCAAATAGTTACCGTCAAAGTTACTGTCTGAGGTGCGGGCTTTGGCTGGCTGTGATTGGACTATAGCAAGCCCCGATTTGTTACAGTCGCCAAAACTTCTATCCCCGATCTTGCCTACTCGATGACGATCACGTCATTACGGAACCGGGTCAATGGCTCGCTCCCATCCTCTGTGACCAGGAACATATCAGCATGCTTGAACCCACCGATCCCGTCCAGCGCAATCATCGGCTCTATTGACATAACCATGTTGGGCTGCAGTATGAAATCGTTGTAAGGGCGAATCTCACCCAGCTCGTCCCGGCCATACCAATAACCCATGATGCCGAAGGAATGCCCCGTACCGAAGGTCCGGTTCTCCAGTAACCCGTATTTTTGGTAGATGGGATTAATGACGGCGTCATCGATGTCACCCAGCCGCACCCCGGGTTTAAGCGCCGTAATGCCGGCGTGATGGACTTCAACCTGAATTTCGAAGTATTTTCGAACGTCGTCTGAAATCGGCCCGAATACCAGGCTTCGCTCCAGTAGGTGGTAATAACCGAGAATCATTGGAAACACGTTAAGGCTGAGCAGGTCCCCTTTTTGCATCCGTCTATCGGTATTCAAGGCATGGGCGATCTTGGTATGCTCGGGCCCTGACTGTGCCCAACAGAAGGTGCCATCGCATTCGTAACCCGGAAACCGCCGGCAGATCTCTTCTTCCATTGCCGTCACTGATGCCCTGGCTACCTGCACTTCGGTGACCCCTTCGGTGAGCGCGTCGACAAAAGCCTGCGCACCGATGTCACAGACCTCGGCTCCGTGGCGGATTAGCGTAATCTCCTCCTCAGATTTCACCATCTGTTCAGCCATCATGGCATACCCCATCTCGACCAGCACCAGATCAGGCAATGCTGCCTGCAGCGCCCTGTACAGCGTGATACTGACGTTGTCCTCCTCTATGCCGATCCTGCCGGTGGTAATTCCCCGGCTGTAGAGGGCTTCCTTCACCAGGGCCACCATGCCCGCAACGGCACTGGCATCGTCCCAGTAGATGCGAACATCCTCAAAGTAACTCATTTTGGCCGGCCGGTCGTATTCGATCCGTGGTGCAATGACCACCGACTCTCCGCCCTTGGGAATTACCAGGCCTTGTTCACGCCCCCAGGGAATCATCCAGAAATTACTATAGTAGAGTGTGTTGTGAACCGAGTTGATGACAACAGCATCTACCCTGTTCATCTCCATAGCCCGGTTTAGATTACCCAGGCGCCGGTTCATTTCCTGCTCAGAAAAATACGCCATCAGGCATCTCCGCGACAGTTGCTGTACTCAGGTCGAGATCGGTTCTTTATAGTATGGCAGCGTGTCGATCCGGGACCCATAGTGCAACAGTGAAATCGCGTTTATGCGGTCCGTGCTGTCGGTCGGTTGCTCCAAGTGGACCAGGCTGTCCGCATCCATATCAAAGGTGATGGCAACTGCACAGCGGTAGTTATTTGGCCAGGGTAGTGGGTTGCTGATCATTTGCGGCCCTAGAGCAGGTGAGCATCTTGTGGATCCCACCGCGCGTAAATCAGAGCACCGGCTTTGATATCCAGTTCGGAGAGTTCGCGCTGCTGAATCTGTATTTTAAAATCAGATCCGTCAGGGGTTTCGGTCAGCACGGTAACGATGGAACCGACAAATTCTTCGCTGATGAACCGGCACTCGATCTCGTTTATGTTTCCGGTTGGCACGGTACTCAACCTAACGAGGTCGGCACTGATGACGAGACTGGTCTCTCGGCCAACAGTGTGGTGTTGGTCCTTGTTGCTGGCGCACTGGAAACGGCCAGCCGGTGTGCTTATTTCAATGTTTTCGTCTGCAGCGGCGACCGTGCCGGTAAGGATGTTATTTGCACCAACGAACTCTGCGACGAAACGCGTTGCCGGGCTGCGATAGATACCTTTAGCAGAATCCGTCTGTTCGATCCGCCCTTGGTTCATGATCGCAACGCGATCGGACATCGCGAATGCCTCGGACTGTCTATGGGTGACGTAAACAAAAGTAATGCCGAGTTCTTTCTGGAGTTTTGTCAGAACCCCCTGCATGCGAACGACCAGATTGGCATCGAGTGCGCTCAACGGCTCGTCAAGAAGCAGGATACGTGGTTCGGTAACCAGCGATCTGGCAAGCGCAACACGCTGCTGCTGGCCGCCTGAAAGCTGGCTGATCTGCCTGTCGGCAAAGTCACTGATTTGCAGCCGTTCAAGCCAGTCCAGGGCCCTGCGCCTTCTTTCCGCAGGAGCTATATCGCGCATTTTGAGGCCAAATTCTACATTCTTAAGAACACTCAAAAACGGGAAAAGTGCCAAGGACTGCCACACCAGCGGTGTGTCGCGCTCAGATACACTAATTTCATTTAGCCGCTTACCATCTAGACGAATCTCGCCAAGGGTAGGCTCCTCCAGGCCCGCGAGCATACGCAGGGTGGTTGTTTTGCCGCAACCTGAAGGGCCCATGATGGATAAGAACTCGCCTTCGAAGATTTCGAGAGATAACGAGTCCACGGCAGTGGTCGAGCCAAAACGTTTGGTGACCTGTTCGAAAACGACTAGCGGGTTACCCCTGTTCGACGACATTCATTAATCCTTTAAAACCCTGTAAGCGTCTTTCTGGCCGCTTTCTTCATGTAGATGATCTGGGCCGCGATCACCAGCGTCATGGAAGTGACAAAGACAACTGAACCGATCGCATTGATTCTTGGGTCTGTATTGCCCTGCAGGATTTCTAGGATGATCACTGGAACGGTTTTGTTCAACCCGGAAACAAACCAGGCAACAGCAAATTCATCGAAAGAAACAGCCGCCGTGAGGCAGAACGCAGAAACAATAGCTGGGGCGCAAAACGGTATGATCACCTCACGCATGGTTCGCCATTGGCTTGCACCAAGATTCCAGGCGGCTGCTTCCAGGTTGGGGTCTATCTGGGCCAGCCGCATACGGACAACGGCCATCGCGAAAGGCGAGCACACCACGACGTGGCTGACAATGATGGCCAGTATTTCACCCGACATGTGGATCCTTGCCAGCAGGGCAAGCATAGCCAAGCCAAAAATGACGAGCGGTATCGTCGGTGGTAGCAGAGAGAGCGCGAGATAGACGGGTTTGCCGAAAAAACTATAACGGTAATCAGTATATGCGGTACAGAATCCCAGGGTGGTAGCCAGAAATGCGACAGACAGTGAAACAATAACGCTCACTCGAAAAGCATCCCAGATGTCAGGATCGGTGAACGCGAGGGTATACCAGTGAGTAGTGAAGTGGCCGAGCGGTATTGTTGGGAACCGCTCCGAATTGAACGAGAAAACAAAACTCGTGAGGATCGGTAGAAAAATAAAGATGAAGACCAGTGCAATGTAAGCGTAAAACAACGCGTTCCAATTTTTCACCCGATTCATGTTCGTTTCCTATAAGCCGTAGCAACGGCCGTGAACATGATGGCAAAAAGTGTCACGATCATCGTGACAGCAACCACTGCTGCGCGTGGCCATTGTTGGCCTGACTTAGTGGTATCAATGATCAGGATACTGAGGGTAGGCGGTTTTGAGCCGCCGAGGTAATAGGGGCTGACAAAATCACCAAAGGATAGGATGAAGCAAAACACTGCCGCAACGATGATCCCAACCTTGGCCAGTGGAATGATTACCGCAAATACCGTCCTGAATCCGCCACAGCCGAGATTGTGTGCCGCTTCAACCAGCCTTCGGTCAACGTTGGACAGCGAGATCAGTTGCAAAACCACTGCCAGCGGCAAGCACAAGGTAAGGTAGCCCACCAGTGTGCCGAAGAAGGTATTAAGCATCGAAAAAGGGCCAAGTCCTAGCGAACTCAGCAGAACGTTGATGATCCCATTGTCATTAAGAAAAATTCGCCAGGAAAATATCCGCACAAGATAACTGGTGAAAAACGGTACGATCAGGAAAAACAACGCCCATCGCCGCACCGCCGGAGAAACCTTGAATGCCAGAGCAAATGCGCAGGGAAATGCAATCACGCTGGTGATGACTGTAGTGATGCCAGCGTATCCGAGCGTGCGCCAGTAGCCATCCCAGAAATAACCCTTGCCGTACATCTTTACCCAGTTGACGGTGTCAAAGCCGGGCACCATGCGGTAGTTTTTGACCAGCCAGAAGCTCATCAGGAGCAAAAACAGCAACGGAAAAACAAAAAATACCAGTTGCCAGATCACGATGGGCATGGACCATGTCAAGCCATAGATCGTCACTGTTCGCCGGCGGGGCCGAGATCGCCCACTGGCCAGGGAACTCGTACCGAACTGCTCAGGTTGTTCCGCAGGGCTCATTGGAGCGCGTCATCTGGTTCCAGCACAACTTGCACCGGAATTTGAACACGGGGAAAAGAAAAGCGGGCCGGCTTAAGCCGGCCCGCTTCATTTCGCTGATTAGGCGTTTTTGTATTCAGACCAAAACTCATTCCACTCTTCGAGTGACTGCTGTTCCGGTGTTCTACGAAAGTGAATACGGCCTTCACGAATATCGTCGATACAGTTAGGCCCGTCAAAAACCATGCGTTGACGCTTCGCTTCGGCAGGGTTGGCTTCATTCAGCGCCTTCCAGCCGGCTTTGTATGGCGACATGGCAGGGTAAGCAGCCATACCGACAGAGCGTACCTGGCCAGGCCCAGAGGTCATATAACTAATGAATTTCTTCACCAGATCCTGCTTCTTTGACCCTTTGCCGATAGAGTACGATTCGGTCCACTGGATTCCCCCTTGCTTGGGCACAACCGAATCAACAGGTGAGCCGTCTTTCTGTACCACACCCGTTATCCAGTCACCAATGCCGCACATGGCATAGATATCACCCGTTTTCAGTGAATCGAAGGTGCCGCCATAATCGAAGTAACCGCCAACCTGGGGTTTAAGAGACAGGGTTGTCTCTTGAAGTTTCTTCCACTGTGCACCATTGATGTCGAACGGCGACGGATCATTGTTTCCATCTCTAAGGCTCAAGCATCCCAGGTTTGGCAGGTGCCAGTCGAAATGGCCAACCTTGCCCTTGAGCTTTGAATCCCAGAGGATGTTGTAGTCCATTGCCTCCTCGTAACTAACGATGGTGGTATTGAATGACACACCAAGATATCCGAACCTGACGATCACTGAATACAGTTCACCATCCTTCCAGTGCCCGGGGAACTGTGTAAATTCATCGTAAAGATCGTGCATGTTGTATTCATTGGGGTCCATCTTCTCGATATATCCAGCTTCATTAAGAAGTTTTACGAACTCAGCGTCCGACAAAATGATGTCGTAGGTCCCTGGGGGTGACTGCGAAATCAGGGCAAGCATGTTGTCGCCGCCAGCATAGTACTTAGCCTTGATCTTGACGTTGTGCATGGCTTCGAATTCTTCGACCATATCCGGTTCGCCATGCCCATACCAGGCAATCATAGTGAGTTCAGTGGCCGCTTCGGCTCGGGGTGGCACAAGAATCAGCGGTACACTCAGGACTGTTGCAGCAGACGCCGCACCCGCTCCTTTAAGGAGTTTGCGCCGGCCGATGTCGGTTTGATTGTGTTTCGAATTTCTGGGTTTCTTGCTCATATGCGAATCTCCATTGGTTTAGTCGACATATATCCAGGTTTTCGTGCTTTTTTCAACTGTCTGTCCGGGTGAATCACAAAGGTAATACGCTGCACTGAGCTAGCACCCGCAATCTGATTGGTTAACGTTTACAGCACTGCCAACTGGCTTGTGAGGGGAGCACAAGGTTACTCCAAATACCGGTCGGGGGTCGACGGAAAAATTGTCTGGCCACTGGGATGTGGGAAACACGCAACGACGCAAATCTGCTAGCGGCCAGCACGACCGAGCCACTGCTAAGATAATGTTCTTAATTAGTTATTATTTTCAAATATCTAAATGTGTTTGTTAACGTCAGTTGTTCAACAAAATCCAAACCGACTGCAGTTCGCTGCCCGATTTATCCTAAGATGCGCTCCGTGTCAGGGCTAATGTACCTGCAGTACAGCCTCAGTAGCCTGGCCATACAGTGTGGGCCTCACAAGTGATTAACCTCGGTGGTGCTTGGCGAGGTCCAGCGAAGTGCAGCCAGATGCAGGTCACGGGCGGCTTTCATGGGATACGATAGATAAAAGCAATCTATTGTCAGTCGGCTTAAGATATAGCTGAGGAGGAGCCGTGCACAACCGAGCGTTTCACAAACAATTCAAGGTGGTTGGGCCAGCCGTATTGCCCGTTATTCATGTGCAGGATCAGGCACAGATCGATCGCAACATAGCAGTCGCCGTTGGCTGTGGTGCCCAGGGTGTTTTCCTGATCAACCACGATTTTGATGTAGACAGGTTCTTGCCGATTCTCGAGCAGTGTCGCAATGCGAACCCACTCCTCTGGATGGGGGTCAATTTTCTTGGCGTAACCGGGCGTGAGGCTTTTCCAGTTCTCGGGCAGCTGGAAAAAAAGGGCTTGCTAATTGACGCCTACTGGGCAGACGACGCATGCATTAATGAAAAGAGCGAAATACAGACGGACGCCGAAGAAATAGAAGCAGTCCGACAGGAAAGTTCGTGGAGCGGCCTTTATTTTGGTGGCACCGCGTTTAAAAAGCAGCGGGTAGTCGACCCGGAAGATTATTCGCTTGCGGCAAAATTGGCATCACAGTGGATGGATGTGGTGACAACCTCTGGTTCCGCTACCGGGCAAGCTGCTGAGCCGGAGAAGATAGCAACATTCAGGTGCGCTGTCGGCGATAGCGCCTTGGCCGTTGCCTCGGGTGTTACGCCGGAGAATGTTAAGAATTATGCGCCCTATGTAGATGCCATCTTGGTCGCAACCGGAGTTAATGAAGCCGATGATTTCTACAATCTTAATGGGGCTCGATTAGCGCGTCTAATTGAAAACTGCCGGTATGCGAGCTCCTTCCGAGAACCTGCCAGGCTAAACGACAATGGCAGTGACCGGCGGTGGTACCTTCGGCACATGGCGCCTACGGTTAAGGGCGATACTTTCGCCTGGCTGGACCCTTCATCGGCTTATATCAATGGTCGCGCGTTCACTGCGATGGTGGACGATCTGGTCGATCCTTTTCGATCCGACAAAATTGATGTGATTGCAGGCATAGATGCGGCTGGTTATGTATTGGGTGCCGCGCTTGCTGTTCGACTCGGCACGGGAATTGTGACGGTGAGGAAGGCAGGAAAGCTGCCGGTGCCGACCGATGAGGTTGAGTTCGTCAACTATACCAAGCGTCCACAATCACTCGAACTTCGAATGCCAGCATTTCGACCGGGGACCAAGGTATTGCTGGTCGACCAATGGATTGAAACCGGCGGCACCATCGGCGGCGCAATTGAGTTAATCGAACGTCAAGGAGGAATCGTCGTTGGGATCGCTACGATTGCTATCGAGCAAACTCCGGCAACGCTTGCGCTACAGAAAAAATACCGCTGTGTTACGTCCGTCTTGCCGCAATCAGATTACCAAGCCCAGTGCAACAAGAAATACATGGATTTTTTTGATGAATTTAATTGGGAGAGCATCTTTCCCGAGGTAATTTAAGCGCCCGGTTCAGCGCGGCAAGCCTCGCTGCCGACAGGCCATGGCCAGCAACCGGAAAACAGCTGCCACAGCTATGCTTGATCGACCTAGAACATTGATCCTGGAAAATGGCGAGCCACCGGCGCCGACGTTTACTGAGCGTGAAATGGACAGGCGGGTCGATGCACTCCGCCAACAAATGCCGTCAGCGGGTGTCGAGGTTGCGTTGTTGACGTCAATGCACTGCGTCAATTATTTCGCTGACTTTGTTTACACAGCCTTTGGTCGAAACTACGGGTGTGTTATCACCCGTGATCGTTTAACCACCATAAGCGCCAATATCGATGGAGGCCAGCCCTGGCGGCAGACGTTTGGGCACGACAACCTCGTATACACCGATTGGCACAAAGACAATTTCTACGTTGCGGTGAAGCAGCTGGTTGGCAATAGCACCCGCCTTGGAGTCGAGTTTGACCACCTTACCGTGCAGGGCCGCACAAAACTGGAGCAAGCTCTACCGGGCTGCGAACTCATCGATATCTCTAATCTGGCGATGCAAATTCGTGTACGAAAATCAATAGAAGAGCTCGACCTTATACGGGAGGGTGCGAGGATTTGTGATATTGGCGGTGCGGCGGTGCTGGAGGTTCTTGCTGAGGGTGTGCCCGAATTCGAAGTGGCGCTGCATTCAAATCGAGCGATGATCCGGGAGATTGCCCGGTGCTTTCCGCACACAGAAATAATGGATACCTGGACCTGGCTGCAATCCGGAATCAATACCGATGGCGCCCACAATCCGTTAACTACGCGCAGGATTCGCAAAGGGGACATCCTCAGTCTCAATACCTTTGCCATGATCTCTGGGTACTACCAGGCCTTGGAACGAACGCTTTTCCTGGATCATTGCGATGAACGGTCATTGCAGTTATGGGAAGTGAATTGCGCTGTGCATCGACGAGGTCTTGAATTGATCCGTCCCGGCGTGCGGTGCTGTGATATCGTGGCCGAGTTGAACGAGATTTATGCCGAGCGGGGCCTGTTGGAATACCGTACCTTTGGTTATGGTCACTCCTTTGGCACGTTGTCGCATTATTACGGACGCGAAGCCGGCTTGGAATTGCGCGAGGATGTTGAAACGGTACTGGAACCCAGCGTAGTGCTTTCAATGGAGCCGATGATCATGATCCCGGAAGGCCAACCTGGTGCCGGCGGGTACCGCGAGCATGACATTCTGATTGTTACCGAAACAGGTGCCGATAACATCACCAGGTTTCCTTTTGGGCCGGAACACAACATTATTGGTGGGTAGGCACATAGCCGCTGAGCACAACCGGCTAAGGCAAGAAAAGATTCGGGGAATCCGCTGGTTTATGACGACAGCAATCTCTCGTGTCTGGGTTGGCGTATATAGGAAGAATAAGCGCCCCATTTGCCTCAGGCCCAGCAGTAGCTTGCCGCCCACTGCCCACCCCACCACCTGAGGGCGAGCGGAGTTGCTGCCGCAACTGAGCCCCGCTGGTGATTAGATAGGCTCACAACTGCACAGAGGCCGGGAAGGTTACAACTGATAGCCGGCGCGGGTTGCGTCGTCATAGAACATCTGCACTGTCTCTAGTGAGTATTGCGCAAGATCCTTACCGGCCAGAGACAACTTGCGGATAATGTCATTAGTGGCTGTGATGATATGACAACCAATAGAGTTGGCCTGGTAGATGTTGAGCACTTCACGTGGACTTGCCCACAGAAGTTCGGCTTTAGGCGCCACCTGCAGAATCTCAAGTGCCTCACTCATGAGCGGCACTGGATCCAGGCCTGTATCTGCAATACGCCCGGCAAAGACAGAGACAATCGATTCAGGTCCATCCTTAACGGCATCTGCTACGGCCTGGACCTGGCTTAAGGTCAGTATGGCGGTAATGTTCAGGCGTACACCCGCATCAGACAAGCGTCGAACCAGGTCATAAGACATCTCCTGACGGGTATTGCTTACAGGAATCTTGACATAGACGTTTTCACCCCAGGTGTGGATCTTCAGGGCCTGGCGCTCCATTTCGTCGAATTCATCGGCAAACACCTCGAAGGAGATCGGCCGGTCGGGAATCGCCTGCAGAATATCGTGGGCAAAAGCTTCGTAATCTGATATGCCTGCTTTTTTCATCAGCGTTGGGTTGGTGGTGAAACCCTGGATGTAGGGTTCTTGGTACATCTCGAGCATGCCGTCGCGGTCTGCCCCATCGGCGTAGAGTTTTATTTTGAGGTTGTAAAGAGCAGTCATATCGATCTCACTTATTGTGTTGGGGGGGTCAGAATCAGCCCCGGAAGTTCTTTGATATCTGTGATGACATGGTCGGGTGGGGTACGCAGGTGCTCATCATATCCATAATCGACGAATACGGTCTGACACCCGGCCGTGTTACCGGCGTCAATATCTTTCCACCGATCGCCAACCAGCCAGGCCTGCTCGAGATCAAGGCCGTATTCGCTGGCTCCCGCCAGTATCAAACCGGGCTTGGGTTTACGACAATCGCATACCGTAACCCCATCGTGATAACAGGTATAGATCTTCTCTAAGGGCAGCTCTTTCATAACCACCTGATGTAACTCCTCTACTACCGCCATATCCTGAAATCCCCGGCCGACGTCCGGCTGATTCGTGACACAGAAAAGTTGAAAACCGGCCGAATGCAACTGCCCGGCAACAGCATGGATACCGGCCACCCAGGCGAATTCTCTAACGCTAGCGGGCGAGAAAGGGTGGCCACCGCGCACCAGCGCCTGATTTATCACCCCGTCTCGGTCGAGAAAAACTGCTCCTCTCAACGAGTTGACTCCCACTTGGTCTGGCGGGCTTTGAGTAAGGGATGGGAGACCAGCAGATGCCAGATCACCGCCTGGAATGCCTCCGAATGTGGAGTGATGGTCTGAGTGTTGACCGTGGGCACAACCAGGCAGACATCCGCTACCGTAGCGGTGAACCCGCCGTCCCTGCCAACAACCCCGGTAATGCGGGCGCCAACATCGCGTGCATGCTGCAGCGCCTTGACCAGGTTCGGGCTGACATTTTGCTCCAGGTCGCCACCCCCAACCGAAAACACGAAAACCGCGTCCGTCGGGCCCAGCCGGCTGGTCTTGAGCCATTCGACGAAAACCGTATCCCAGCCTTCGTCGTTGGTGCGGGCAGTCAGTTCAGACACATTGTCTGTTGGCGCATAGGATTCCAGCCCGACAATTTTGCGAAAATCGTTGACAGCGTGTGAACAGTTACCTGCACTCCCCCCTACTCCAAGAAAGAACAGCCGCCCACCGTCTTCACGAACCTTCGCCAGCAGTTCCGCCATCGACTCAATGGCGCTGGCGTCCAACTCCGCAATGATTCGGGATGCCTCCTCAAGGTGCTGCTGGGCATATGTCATGGCAGTTGCTTCCTTATTGTGAATGGGCCCTGCTGAAATAGGCCTCGGCCTGAACGAGGCCTTGTGGTGAACCGATTTCATAAAACCGCTCGAAGACCTCAAGTCCCGCCAGTTTGCCGACAAGCGAGAGCTCATGATAAAGATCAGCAAGATCAAACGGGCCTGCGGCACGGTGGTCCATGAAAAGCTCTGCCGAGAGAACACCAAGGCCATAGTCGATATAGTGCATTTCTGGCCGCGGCACACGCTTATTATATTCGACCACTTTACTGTCGTCGAAAAGCACGTTGCTGGTATCCCATTGTCCAGCGTTGCGAAAAACGGTCATCAGCGCAGGCAAATGACTTTGCCGCCAGCGCGATTCGACCTGATCAAACCCAACCGGCAAAAAGGAATCTCCATACAGTACAAAAAATGCCGGGCCCAGTAGTGGCAGGGCCTTGACGATCGCGCCGCCCGTACCCAGCAGTGTGTCACCGTCCTCAGAGTAACTGACCTCGACGCCACAATCAGACCCGTCTCCCACCACCGCCTTGATCTGACTGGCCCGATAGCCTGTACAGAGCACTACCCGGCTAATACCCTGAGCATAAAGGTAATCAAGTTGGTGCAGTAGGAATGGTCGGCCTGCAACCGGTACCAGCGCTTTGGGAAAGCTGTCGGTCAGTGGGCGCAGGCGGGTTGCAAGCCCACCGGCCAGAATTGCAACCGGCAACATGGCGCTCAAGTAACCGAAGTGGTCGTGCCTTCGAAATCAAAACGAAAGCGTACTTCTTCAAGCCCGACGGCCGCCATCGCCTCTTTGAGTCTTTCCCGATCTTCAGTATAGAACATCAGGAAACCGCCGCCGCCAGCACCCACCAATTTACCCCCGATAGCACCGTTCTCACGCGCCAACGCGTACCACTCGTCGATTTTCCGGTTACTCATCCCCCCCGAACGCTTTTTCTTATGCTCCCAGTGCTCGTGCATAAGCTCACCGAACAGCACCGGGTCGCCCGCCTCCAATGCCTGGCGACTGCGCAAGCCAAGTTCCTTGACGTAATGCAGATTGTTCAGCATATCCGAATCATTCTTGCGGGTTCTGTTTTTCTGGTCTGCGAGGATGCTACTGGCACTGCGAGAAAACCCCGTAAAAAAAAGCAGCAAATTATCCTCCAGGCTGTGCACGGTTTCCGTGTCAATATCCAAAGGTACCGCCGACACGCTGTCATCGGGATTGAAGTCAAAACAGGTAACACCGCCGTAGGCTGCGATGTACTGATCCTGCTTGCCGATCGGTTCACCCAGCTTCTCGATCTCGACATAACAGGCCATTTCGGCCAACTCCTGGGGGTGAACCAAGCGCCGCTTATGGGCACAAAGAGCGCGCAACAGCGCAGTGGTAAAACTGCCCGATGAGCCCAGTCCGGTACTGGCAGGAATATCGGCCAGCGTGGTGATCTCAATCTGTGGCGTTTTGAAATCCAACAGATCCAACGCCTCACGAACAATCGGATGGCGCACCTGTGATACCGTGTCCACTCGCTCCAATTCTGAATACTTGAGATAAATACCTGGCGTAAACGGTCGCATCGCGGTGACATAAACATATTTGTCGATAGCGGCAGCAATAAGAAAACCGCCGTGCTCACGGTAATACGAGGGCAAATCGGTACCACCTCCACCCAGGCTGATGCGTAGCGGGCTACGGGCGATGATCATAGCCACTACGCTGGTAAATCTTGTCAACAATATCCAGCACTGCCAACGCATCTGCAAGGCCTGGAACTGGCTGCCGGTTGTTCTCAATATCTTGGAAAAATTCGTTCATTTCGACTTCCCAGGAGTTATCTGCCATTGGAAATTCCCAGGCAGTCGTCTCCGGGGGGCCCATCTGCGGCAACATCCGGTACCAGGTCAAGCGTTCAACCCCATAACTACCCCCCAGTCCATCTATCTGCACCTTGCCATTTTTCCCGGAAAGTTCCCAGGAAAAGGTGTTCTTCCACTCGGTGCAACTGGCGTGCAGAAAGGCTGTCTGTTCCTTGGCTGTCCTGAGCATGAGAAAAGCGTTGTCATCTACGGGCATATCCCAGAAATAAGTGTGGGCAAAGCCCTCGACCTCCACAAAGTCGCCCAGAAACCAACGTGCCAAGTCAATTAGATGAACCCCCTGATCGATGAGTTCTCCACCGCCGGAAAGCGACGGCTGCGCCCGCCATTCGCGATCATAGCCAACCCGCCCGCCGTGACCATAGCGGGCGCGGAGAAACATCAGTGATCCCAAGTCACCTGAATCGACGATCTGACGAGCTTTCTGAAAAGCCCGGTGATACCGGTGGTTAAATCCGACCCGCACCAACACCTTCTTTTCTTCTGCTAAACACATCAAGGGGTGCAACTCATCGGCATGTCGTGCCGCC
>CEPS01054366.1_pt1 | contig 13525 bp, 12 predicted proteins | sample 530401 | NCBI WGS metagenome assembly CEPS01 (sample SAMEA2620035, study PRJEB7988) | marine metagenome | biome: marine biome (ENVO:00000447); feature: mesopelagic zone (ENVO:00000213) & marine oxygen minimum zone (ENVO:01000065); material: "saline water (ENVO:00002010), including plankton... | reverse complement strand
AAAATCTATCAGGCTTTCTACAACTAATTCGGAGAAGAACCATTAGTCTTAATAAAAATTTAACTTTCAACGCCCTGTTCCCATGTTGGCCTATGCTGGAAGAACTCCATTGAACCCACACAGCAAACATATAATACAAAGCTCCATGTATCGCTACCTGATGGCCCTTACCGTTAGCGCAACCGTTGGGTTACAAGGCTGGCAAACACTTTTCAACAATTTCGCAGTAGAAATAGCAGCCCTAGATGGCCATCATGTCGGTATGATTCAGTCGATTCGGGAAATCCCTGGGTTTCTGACCTTCCTCGTCGTTTTTATCATCATTTTGATCAGGGAACATCGGCTTTCTGCCCTATCCATTTTTTTTTTGGGGCTAGGTGTAGCGATTACCGGTCTATTTCCTTCCTACTTGGGTCTTTTGATGACAACCTTGGTCTTTAGTTTCGGTTTCCATTGCTTTGAGACGACAAACCAATCCCTAACGCTTCAATATTTTGATAAACATACATCTCCATGGGTTTTTGGCAAACAGCGCAGCTATGCTGCTGCTTCTAATATCGGCATCGGCCTTTTGATTTTCTTCCTCACCTCTGTGTTAAGTTACACCCAAATCTATCTTTTTATCGGGAGCATAATCATGCTCACCGGTGTTTGGGGATTGTCAAAGGATCCGACCGATCAAAATATGGGTCCCCAGCGAAAAAAGATGATTTTTCGTAAAAAGTACATCCTTTTTTATATTCTCAATTTCATGGCCGGCGCTAGACGTCAGATTTTCATTGCCTTTGCCGTTTTACTTTTGGTAAAGAAATTTGAATTTACGGTTCAGGAAGTGGCCATTCTTTTTGTAATAAACAATCTCATCAATTTCTATTTAAGCACGCTGATCGGGAAAAGCATTATTCGGTATGGTGAAAGGGGGGTCCTTTCTCTGGAGTATTTCTGTCTGATATTTATTTTCCTCGCCTATGCCTCCACGGAATCAAAAATAATTGTGGCAATCCTATATATTTTGGATCACATTTTCTATAACTTTTCCATTGCGATTCGTACCTATTTTCAAAAAGTGGGAGATCCGAAAGATATTGCGCCGAGCATGGCTGCGGGTTTTGCCATCAATCACGCTGCGGCGGTTTTTTTTCCTGCGATTGGTGGGCTGTTATGGCTGGTAGACTATCGAATTCCGTTTGTGGGTGGTGCGGTATTAAGCCTGGTTTCTCTTTTGGTTGTTCAGAAAATCAGGGTTCGGTGAAGGGAATTTTTTCGGTGAAATCTGAGTAATCGTTAAAACGACCTCGGTTTGCAGATGATTTCCCGGACCCGCATGTCGAAAAGATCGGACTGATTGGCCGGTTTTATGACCAGGGCCGAATCAGCACCCCTTCCGGTCCCTCCGATGGAAATGATATCACCACCTGAAAGGGCGCCGGCGTCCGCAGCCATGATGGATATTTCAACTGCTACCTTGGTGCCATGCCCAAAAAGTCTCAGCGTATCGGCAATAAGGAGGGCTGGATAGATTCCAGAGAATTTTTTTGTTATGGATCGTTCAACCCCAGAAAGCGCATGGGTTGCTGAAACAACGGTCGCGCCTTTTTCTTCTATGTCATTTTGAACTTCATCCGGCATCACCTTCTTAAACGGTTCCCTGAAACCACAGTGATACGTTACCACGGTTATTGAAAAATCCTTAAAAATTTCCAGCGCAGTATAGGCTGTATAGCCTTTTGTGGACGCGACGACAACTTCGTTTAAGCCAAGTTCTCGACCCCGTTTATAGGCGAGTTTGACTGTCTGTGCTGTGTTGACTTTACCGGGGTTGTCAAAATACATGTTCACCTCCTCTATAGCGATCGAATCTCCTGTCGCATAAAGACGATGTAGGAGATGGCGAAACAGACGACCGTAATTGTCAAAAGAGCAATAATATACGGCAGGACCACGAAAATACCCTGACTTAACGGGTGCAGGCCTGAAAACCGCGACAGTGATATTTTCTCCATCATACCCACCCGGACAAAGGAAAAATTCGTCTTGCGCATCGGATCAATGATCATCACCGTGGAGTCTGTGTAGAGCTGCCTGGGAGATGTCAGGGAAATCGCTCTCTCTATTCTGGCCCGTCGGAGCAGCGATTCAGAATTTGATTCTCCAGCTTCGGGGGTTATCGCCCCAGCCACTGCATTGGCACCCAGAAAAATAAAGAAGGAAAAAAGATCCAAACCACCACCGCTGCCAAAGCAGATGTGGCCACACTGCGAAACAATATGGAAAAAAGCATGGTGATTCCCAGCCAAAAAACAATATAAACAATACTGATGACCAGGTAGACAACGATCCGCCAGACTTCCTCAATACCCAAGATGACTCCCACCATGCTGAGGCCCAGCCCCGTGATGATCAGAACTATCGAAACCATCATCACCGCAATAACGCAGACACCTGCCAAAAACTCTTCGTTGAGAACCGTATCACGATAAATCGGTTGGGACAACAGCTTACCGAGGCTTCCTTCGCTCCGTTCCCTGTTGATCGAACAAATCCCAGGATCATTCCGATCAGGGGACCGAAAAATCCCACAAAATCCACCAGTGAAAACCCCGCCCCGGATGACGTAAACAACATCAGGAAGATATACTTCGGCTCGACCACCCCTTCTAAATTCTGCTTGATGTTCAATCCCACCATGTATGCCGTAATCAGACTCACCATGGCGGTCAGGGCAAATAAAATGATAAAACGATAGCTGCTAAAATAATCCGACAGTTCCTTTTTTTAAAATGGCCTTGACACCGTACAATGTTATTCCTCCATAAAGTACTTCATGTAAATCTCTTCCAGTGTATACTCTTTTGTCCCAATCCCAGGCTTCTCCTCTGCCAGACGATCCATCGTGCCCCTGGCCACCATTCGTCCCTTGATCATAATACCAATACGGTTGCATATCTTCTGGGCCAGGTGCAAAAGTGGGAAGAAAGGATCACCGTCATTTTCTTCTCACCGGAGACATTTTGAATCAATTCAGTCATCCGGTTCGTTGCAGTCGGATCTAGACCCATGGTGGGTTCATCCAAAAATGCGATCTTCGGATCCTTTATCAAAAGCTCGGCAGCCTTCACTGCAGTGCGCGATCCGCGGTAAAACAAACCGTTTCATCAAGATCACCTCCTCTCCTGTAGAATAAATTTGGCTTTGCAACCAAACCATCTCGGTAAAGCCGTTAGTTGAGCAGCATCAGACGTCCGGAAAACTTATCGGCGCCCAAAAGCCGTATTCTCTCCTTGTCCTTGGAAAGGATTTAAGCCTCATAAAAGCTGCCGGCGTCATTAATATTACCGACCTCCAGATCAGGGTTTAATCTGTTTATATGATTGCGAACAATCTCACGGGCCTGGTCTGGAAATATTGCTGATTTTTCTGCCAAATAGCCGGTGGAACTCTTTCGCTGCGGAACGTAATCTTGACCGCCGGAAGAGCCATAACCACATGCGTTGGCGGTGGAGGGTCCGGTTAGAAAAAAGGCCGTTGTTCCGGCAATGAACAGAAATACAACTGTTGTGATAAAAACTCGTACATGTTTTTTCATCCTTTTATCTCCTATAATAGATTTTCGAATTTATTTTTTATCAAAGAGGATGTGGAGTATCACAAGCCCGTTCAAAAAAAAAATCAAAATTCCGTTGAACGTTGGAATAGGTTGCGAACCCCAGCAATAATGCAAGGTTCCTTTAAAGCAGATTAGCAGCGCAGAGAAAGATTTTGAAGATAAATCGGTGTGGAGGGGGTTGTGTATCCGCGATGAAGCGGAGATCGGGAAGGCTTCAAACAAGTTGCCGTAACGATTTTAGCCGATAAGCTGGGGGTAATGTCTGAAAAATTCGGTTTCGCCAATCGGCCGTTTGTAAGTGCAAATTGGGTACGGGCAGGGAGTTCAGTCCCTTCCAAATTACATGGAATCCTATCTGTTTTTAACCCGCAACCGATGGGTGCATGATGCGATTTTGCCGCAACCGCATGCCGGGGCCTTCTGTCACGCAATTCAGACTGCCTCCAATTTTGGCCTCGATCCCATGATCAAAGATAGCATTATGTCAACTCCAGTCTTGTGATAATCCGTGCAATTTATGTTTATGAGGTTTTTTACATCTTTTTACAACCTAACGCTTTTCAATCTCAGGGCGTTGGAAACCACAGAAATGGAGGAAAATGCCATCGCAGCAGCGGCAATGACCGGACTGAGGAGAAAACCGAAAAATGGATAAAGCACACCGGCAGCAATGGGGATACCCGTGGAGTTGTATGCAAAAGCCCAGAATAGATTCTGTTTGATGTTTCTTATAGTGAAGTTACTTAACTTATAGGCCTTGACCACATCGAGAATATCGCTCTTCATGAGGACAATCTTGGCCGACTCCATAGCCACATCCGTGCCTGCGCCAATAGCTACCCCCACATTTGATTGTGTCAGGGCAGGGGCATCATTAATCCCATCTCCCACCATAGCCACATTATGCCCTTCACTTTGGAGTTTTTTCACCTCCTTTGACTTATCTTCTGGTAGAACCTCAGCTAAGATCCGGTCAATGCCCACGGTGCGGGCAATTGCCTCAGCTGTCCTTTTGTTATCTCCGGTGAGCATAGCTACCTTTATTCCCAATTTGTGAAGTTCTTTAATTGCTTGCCCACTGTTTTCTTTTAAGACATCGGCCACGGCGATAATCCCCATCAAGGTCGTATCTTTGGCAATAAACATGGGAGTCTTGCCCTCATTGGCTAAGCGGACATCCTCATCCCGGGCTATTTCCAAATCTATCTTTTTGTCTTCCATTAACTTCCGATTGCCCAGAAATATTTTTGATCGATTCAGGCCTATTTCTATCCCATGCCCGGGGATAGCATTAAAGTCAGTGATTTGCAAAAATTCCAACTTTCTCTCTTCGGCCTCGTTGACAATGGCCTCGGCTAAAGGATGTTCGGATTTTTTGTCGCCGCTGGCAGCAATCTTGAGAACGTAATCTTCATTATTGTTGTTAAAGGTAACAATATCGGTAACCCGGGGCTTTCCCTCGGTAAGTGTGCCGGTTTTATCAAAGATGACACAATCAATCTTGCGGAAATTCTCCAGAGCCTCGGCATCCTTAATGAGGATGCCCTGTTCCGCCCCTTTGCCTGTCCCCACCATAATCGAAGTGGGCGTGGCCAGTCCCAGGGCGCAGGGGCAGGCGATAATCAGAACCGCAATTACCACCGTCAGAGTGAAGAGAAAGGTTCCTCCCACAAGGGTCACTCCAAAAACGGACCCCACTAAAGACCAGACAATTGCAGTAAGGATGGCAATTCCGATTACGCCCCAGGTAAAATAGCCGGCAACAATGTCCGCCAAACGGGCAATCGGCGCCTTTGTCCCTTGAGCCTCTTCCACTAACTTGACAATTTGGGCCAGGGCGGTATCCTTACCTACCTTTTCCGCACTGAATTTAATGAATCCGGTTTTATTCAAGGTGGCTCCGGTTACTCTAGAACCGGGGTTCTTTTCCACAGGCATGCTTTCCCCCGTTAGCATAGATTCATCCACGGCAGTTCTTCCTTCAATTACTTCTCCGTCCACGGGTATCTTTTCGCCGGGCTTAACGATAACCACATCGCCAACCTGCACCTCAGAGATAGGAACCACTTCCTCAACCCCTTCCACTTCAACAATGGCCGTCTTGGGAGCCAGTCCCATCAGCTTCTTGATGGCTTCTGAGGTCTTACCTTTGCTTAAGGCCTCTAAAAACTTCCCAAATAAAATCAGGGCTATGATTACGGCTGCCGTTTCAAAGTAAAGACTCCTTACATATTGCCCCTCAGGGTCCTTGCCCAGCAACACCAAACCAGCAGCATAAAAACTGTAAAGATAGGCAGCCGCAGTCCCGACGCCTATGAGCGAGTCCATGTTTGGCGTACCCTTTATGAGATTGGGGAACCCAACACGGTAAAATTTCCAGCCGATAATAATTACGGGAATGGATAAGACGACCTGCGACACGGCAAAACGGGCCGGGAAATGCTCGGGATTCAGAAACTCCGGCAAAAGGCTCTTGCTGATCATCTCTGCCATGGCCACATATAAAATGGGAAAAGCAAATATGGCCGCCAAGATAAACTTTTGTTTCAAGGTCCTGATTTCCTTTTCCCGCGCCTCTTTCTCAGCATCCGCAGCTTCTTCTCCCGCTTCAACAAGTACCGGCTTATAACCGGCGGCGGAGATGGCTCCGATTATCTGTCGGGTGCTCAGCTTGCTTTCATCATAAGAAACTCGGGCGTAGGAATTAGGGAAGTTGGTCTCTACTTCTTTCACCCCCTCGAGTTTCTCCACTGTTTTTTTAACCACGCCAGCACAATGATCGGAACCCATTTCCAAGACCTTGAATTCTACCGTCTTCTCTCCCGATACTTTGACGACTTCATATCCCCTATCCTTAACGACCTTTTCTAGATCTTCTACGCCTGTTATAACGGAATCGTAACTTACCATCGCAGTTTGAGAAGCAAAGTTCACTGCCGCCTTCACAACGCCTTTCTTTTTATTAAGGTTCTTTTCAATGTTTTGGGCACAGGCTGCGCAGCTCATACCTCCAATCCTAAGTATCGCCTTCTCTTTTTTACCCACTACCGAATAGCCGGCCGATTCCACCGCATTTATCAGTTCCGCCTGTTTCACTTGAGATGAATCATACTCCACCGTGGCCTTCTCGACAGCAAAATTGACGGCGGCTTCCGATACCCCTTCCACTCGTCTGAGGGTCTTTTCAACGGTGGCGGCGCAGGAAGCGCAACTCATACCTCCAATCTTCAAGATAATCTTTTCATTGGGTTTTTCGTTAGTCATAAATTCTTTTCATATCAAATGGGATTTCACTATCGCAGGGTCTACCTGTTGATGTTCGCCATATAACTCCTTTTCGGCCTTCCACAAAGGGCAGTTCTCAGCGTGATATTTATGATGCAGAATTTTGAAATGTCTCATCGGGCTTTTTTCTTGTGTTTTCTATTTGTTTCATCTCCATTTCTGTAATTTTATATTAAAAAAATATTCTACCTATGATGAAAAAAAACTTTTCAAAGCGATCAGGGTCTCCGGCGCAATCGAGCACTCGACCTTTTGCCCCTGCCGTTCCATATTGATCAGACCGGCCTGACGAAGTTCTTTTATGTAATGTGATATCGTCGAGGGTACGATCCCGAGATCCTTGCCAAGGTCACCGACACAGGCACACTCTTCAGATTCAACACTGTCTTTTATGTGGGTAATCACTCCGGGCACACAGCAAGAGATGAGTCGCAAAAATATCTTGAGCCGGTTTGGGTTTGAAAGCGCTTTAAACATTTCTGCAAATTTTTCAATATTCTTTTCTCGATTATTCGACATAATTCGAAATATAATGCCAAAAAAGGCACCTATCAAGAAATTGATTTAAAAAAGATAAAATGACGTTTATGAAATTAACTGCACGATTCCTTAAATTCAATCTCTTGCAAAATGTTTAATGATCTCATAAAGACGGTGCGGAGGCAGAGTTGAAAAAGTGTGCCTCCAGCAATTTGCCAGGCGGATTCATCGTGGAAATCGAAAATCAAAAAATAATCGATCCATCCCCACTGCAAATCAATTCGATTGCCGATCAAATTTTTAAGCGACTGGCGCTTCAGTTTCCGGTTTGTATGGCCAGTGATGAATTTCATTTTGTGATAATTTATCACGCGCATCGAAAAACTTTGTAACCTCATAATCTCCCCAGAGTTTTTTAGCAAAAACGAGATCGTCTTCACGCCATTTACGGAATCCCAAACGGCCTGTCTTTATGAAGTATTTTGCGCATTTATTCTTGGAATTAATTTATAGCTGCCCCTTACACTTTTCGGTAAAAAGCTTCATTGCTTCACCTGCGTTAAGATCAATTGTAATTGCTCGCCCATAATCTCCCCGCACCGCACGTATATTGTATCTCCTTCGGCAAGTAACTCCGATCACATCGAATGCATTTGAAGCTGTTCAAATAGTTGTTCAACGAAATTGGCCTCCAGGTGCATTAACCCAAATGGTTTAATCTATGTTTTCAGAAATATGAGTATAGGCCAACAGACCGGTGTACGCATTAAACTGTTCAATGCGCCTGTCAATTTCTGCCACTTGTTGCTGCAGCCTTTCCCAATAATCCGGGAACTCATACCATTGGGCATCCAACTCATCGAGATGTTTCCCCTGCTGCTCGATCCAGGTAAAATACTTCAAGTTATGAATTTGACGCTTGTCATAATAACTCAACTCTCGCACATGGGCAGTCGACTCAGCCATGAGAGAGCGGTGGTAGTCCCTGGTCGCCTCAATTTCCGAATAAGGACCGAACGCTTCCTTCATTTCTGCCAACCGCGATTGATAGAGATCGATTGAATCTGTCCACACCGTCAGGACGATATCGCGGCTGGTCAGTTCATAATATTTAGCGAATTTAATCGCGCACAACAAATTACCGATGCTGGATATCCCCAAAAGTGGGAGCTTGGCGATAAGTTCTTCACTTACCCCCTGTTTTTTTAGATAGTTCCGGCCTTTACGCTCGTTGAACAACCGGATGAGGTTCATACAGGAATTGTCGTCAACGGCGATAACCATGTCCGTATTTTTAACATTATGAATCCAGGGGATATGTTTGTCGCCAATGCCTTCGATACGGTGTCCGCCATAACCGGAATGCAAAAGAGTCGGACACTGCAAGGCTTCACCGGCGACTATTTTGCTCTGGGGATATATTTTCTTCAAATAATCACCTGTGCCCAAAGTGCCGGCCGAACCAGTCTGTGAAATAAAGCCGGCATACCGGTCATTTTTTGACATGAGCTTCTGTAAAACCTCTTCCATGGCCTGGCCGGTCACCTCATAGTGCCAGAGGTAATTCCCGAATTCTTCAAATTGATTAAAAATAACGATGTCCTTGCGGGTTTTTCTGAGTTCCCAGCATTTATCAAAAATCTCTTTTACATTGCTTTCGCACCCAGGTGTTGCGATGACCTCGCCAGCAACTTTTGACAGCCAGTCGAACCTCTCCTGGCTCATCTCCTGTGGTAGGATGCCGATGGACTCCGCGGCTAATAGAGTAGCATTATAAGCACCTCCGCGACAGAAGTTCCCCGTAGACGGCCAGACCGCTTTTTGGTAGGTTGGATCAAATTGTCCCGTAACCAATCTGGGGACCAGACAGCCGAAAGTCGCCCCGACCTTATGCGTACCGGTGGGAAACCATTTTCCCACAAGAGCAATTATTCTGGCCTCCACTCCCGATATCTCAGACGGAATTTCCATAAAGTTCACATCGCCATATCCACCGCCAAAATCGACCGGCTCGTTTTTCCAGGTTATCCGGAAGAGATTGAGTGAATTGATATCCCATAACCCGACATCCTTTAATCCATTCTTGATTTTGACTTGGATTAGATCCGGATTTTTCTGTTGCCTAAAGGTAGGGATAATAACTTTTTTACTGCGAGCCCTGTCTATAGTCCGCTTGAGTTGTTTTTCATTGACACTTAAATCAATCATTTCAAATGGCCTCGGGTTTATTGCAGTGGATGCCCTCGATTTGATTGAGACCTTCAACAACCATATTCCGTCTATTTTCAAACTGTTTGACCGTGGCCTGGACGATCTTTTGATTCTCTTTGTTATCAATGGCCGCCCGACCTGCTTCCTGGATAAAAGGGGGTGTACAGGAAATGATGTTGATATTCAACTGCCGAAAGACCATCGCTTCTTCAACAGTGGGCAAAACTGAGTACCCGAGCCTCCAGCCTGTCATAGCATAAGTCTTGGAATGCCCGCTGGCCAGGATGGTATGTTCAGCCATACCGGGAATCGAAAGAATGCTCTGATGTTGATGGCCATCAAAAAGTATGTGTTCGTAAATTTCGTCAGAGTAAATCCAAATGTTCGGATTGGCCTTTTCTTTAACCACCCGGGCAATACCCTCAAGATCTGCTCTGCTGAGCACGCCGCCGGTTGGATTTGATGGCGAATTAAGTATAAGGACCTTGGTTTTCGGGGAAATTAACTTTTCCAAATCGACGGCATCAAATCGAAACCCTTTATCCTCCTCAAGGTGTAAGGGGACCGGCACGGCGCCCAGGAAGGTAACCCAGGATTCATAGATGGGAAAGCCCGGACTCGGGTAGATCACTTCGTCGCCTGGATTAACATAGGTCATCATCGTATAGGCGATTGCGGGCTTTCCTCCGGTTGTCACCACAATCTGGTTGGCATCAACCCGTACCCCACGGGTCTGGTAAACCTGACGGACAATGCTCTCCCGAAGGGGCAAAATACCCTGAGGGTTGGTGTAGTGTGAGTTTCCTTTCTTTATATTCTCAATGGCGACTTTGTTGATGTTTTCAGCACTGTCAAAATCCGGTTCTCCCAAATTTAGCCGGATAACTTTTGTGCCGGCCTGCTCGCATCGCACAATATCATCACCTAACTTAAACGCATTCTCAGTACCTAGTATTTGGATTCGATCTGCAAAACTGATCATTTCACCCACCATCCGCTTTGATAAATTGGCTCTCCAAGCCCCTGTGCCGAATGTTTATTAAAAAGAAGGGGGCGTAATCGCCCAAATAGCCTTCATCTCACCTTCGCCCATGTTGTCCCAGCGATGTGGGATTGAACTATCGAAGTATATACTATCGCCTTCTTCCAAGACCACAACCTGGTCTCCGATAAATCCCTGCAGTTTCCCCTTCAGGATGACACCACATTCCTCATATCGAAATTTTTATATATCGAATATTACATATTTTTCTTAATCGTCAAATACATTTATCAATGATATAGAGCAACTTTACTGAATAATTACGACTCAATGGATTAAAATCTCGTATTTTTAAATTTTTTCATCAATTATCTTTGATTTTTATGCAAATTTGCAAACGTTTCTAATCAAAAATGATTCTTGGCCGGATATATGGCCCAAATTGATAGACAAATAGAAACGCAAAAAAAACCGTGCCTCCTGACTGTCACGATTTGATTTCCAAACAAGGAGAATTTTTTACTAAAACTTCGCACCTCAGATGCGGCTTTCCTCAAAATATCAGGTATAAAACTCGAATATTTTAATACCCGGAGTTCTTTTCACTATTGACAGTTTGACGATAAACTCTATATGTAATATCTGTAATTCCCGATCTCTTTTATATTCGACGGTTTGCTTTTCCCCGAGTCTTTTTGTCTTTAACCAACCTGTCAGATATAGGTCATGGTTATGAAATCATTCGAAAAATTCCCTAATCAACTGAGGAAGCAAATTCGCTATGTGCTGACCGACATCGATGATACACTTACCGTAAATGGACGATTGCCTTCCGTTGTTTTTGTTTCCATGGAGCGACTAAGAGATGCCGGGATTCGCAGCATTCCCATTACCGGAAGACCGGCCGGGTGGTGTGATCATATTGCTCGGATGTGGCCGGTGGACGGTCTTGTGGGTGAAAATGGGGCTTTTTATTTCCGGTATGACGATTCGATCCAAAAGATGCAACGACGATATTTTAATACAGAGAGCCGGCGCCAAGCGAATCGTCACAAATTAGACAAACTAAAGCTGGAGATTTTGGAAAAAGTTCCAGGCTCTCGGATCTCTGCCGATCAGGGTTATCGCGAAGCGGATTTGGCCATTGACTATTGTGAAGATGTGTCGCCACTGTCAAACGAAGACGTCGATCGGATTGTCGCCTTATTCAAAAAGGCAGGTGCCGAGACAAAAACGAGCTCCATCCATGTCAATGGTTGGTTTGGTAAATATGATAAATTGACGATGACGCGGTTTTTATTTGAGGAAGTCTTTGGAGAGGATCTGGATCACGTCAGACGTGATGTCATTTTTATAGGCGACTCTCCCAATGACGCACCAATGTTTGCCTATTTTCCAAATTCTATCGGTGTGGCCAATGCCTTGCACTTTAAAAGCAGAATGCCTTGCGAACCGGCTTGGGTCACACAAAAGGAGGGCGGATACGGGTTTGCTGAGATGGTGGATGCACTGCTTGCTCGCTAATGCGGTCAAATCTCAGGTTTGCCCCTTTCTGCTCTTAATACCTCTCGTATCTTTATCCACCATTTCTTATCAGTGTACATCCTTTCTCCTCCATCAACATGTTACTCTATCCCTAATAATCAGATTGCGAGCTATAGCGAATTCACTCTGCTGAAATCAAAAAAAGTATCATTTACCCCGATATTTCATTTGGGATTCTTCAATTTTTGAGTCATTTTGACATTCGAATGTAAATTCGCTACACTGCATGTTGCTAGCATATTGCAGATTTTTTATGTACTGTCTTTATAAAAGATCCAAGCCATATAGGCCATAACCATCTGTAGAGCTTTATTCGGAATAATCATACAGGAGAACCGATTATGCAAGTTGTTACTCTACTTGGTAGCGCCAAAAAAGAGGGGAATACCGCTACTGTTTTGGGATGGATAGAAAAAGAACTCGAATCACTGGGACACGATGTGAAACAGATCTGCCTCAATGATAAATCCATCAAAGGGTGTCTGGGGTGTTGTAAATGTCAAGAGAATCCAGATGAGATTGCCTGTGTCCAAATTGACGACGCCATAAATATTATGGCACAAATGATTTCATCCGACGCTGTCCTATTCGCCTCACCGGTCTATTTCTGGGGGTTCTCCGCCCAAATCAAGGTGCTGATCGATCGGGGTTACAGCCTGGTAGCCAACTATCACAAGCCGGGCCATACTTCACTGATGGAAGGAAAACGCACCGGCCTGTTGGTCACCGGTGCGGATGCTTATGAAGAAAATGCAGAAGGCATGTTTACCGCCTTCGACCGGATCGTGGACTTTCTGCTGGCCAGGAAATCTGGCGAATTGTATGTTGGAGAGTGCGGCCAACCTGCTGAGATTCCAGGGGAGGTCAAGGACAAGGCTGTGGAACTGGCTCGATCCTTGGTGGAGTGATCCAAAATTAAGATTTGTAGAACGATACAGATCATTTTTAAAAAAACGGTTATTTTCCGACAGTGGTCCCGAATATCAAAAAGTGAAGAATATGATTATCAATGTGCATTGAAATCTGATATGTAAAAGCGAGCATTTGGGCAAGATATGGGTCGGGGAGGGCCATGGCCCGCCCCGACCTCCGAACCGTGCATGCGGGTTTCCCGCACACAGCTCTCCAGTCGGTGGTTTCCTCATCGGGATTGGCGCACCAAAATGTGGGCCTTACGCATGGTGAAATGCCCCCGTTCAGTGAAGAAAGCATTTGGCCATTGCCTGTGAGCGCGATCAGTTGCATCGAGATGATCGAACAAGGCAAATGCAGCGGACACGCTAAAGCGCACCGCTGATTTGCGACGTTAGGCAGCCACGGGAAAGATACTAGGAGAATGATAGCGATTCTAGGTTTGAATTACTAGTGTTTTTGTTATTTCACTGTGGTAGCTAATAAATTCTATCTCATTATTC
>CEPS01060858.1_pt1 | contig 13534 bp, 12 predicted proteins | sample 530401 | NCBI WGS metagenome assembly CEPS01 (sample SAMEA2620035, study PRJEB7988) | marine metagenome | biome: marine biome (ENVO:00000447); feature: mesopelagic zone (ENVO:00000213) & marine oxygen minimum zone (ENVO:01000065); material: "saline water (ENVO:00002010), including plankton... | reverse complement strand
TAAATGCATCGGATATGGCTGTCGACTGTGTTGAAATGATGACATTTTGTCTACTGGCCCATGTGCTGAAATCTATAGTTCTATCAATAGTTATTCTTCCATCGTATTTCGGATTTGAAAACTGTCGATTATCATTTTTACTGTTACGATATGCATCTGTATTTTCAAGCGGATATGGACGTAGACTGATATTATGTTTTGTATGATCAATAATATAGTCAATTATTTTGCTAATACAAATCAACTCTCTCACTTGTGCTTCTATTTCCTTAAGATATGTAATTCCCTCACCGAAAAACCGGTAAACTATCGGTTCAATGTACAGAGGATTTAATAAAGGCAGATGACCTAAAATACCAATGGTTCTATCCTTCTTCCGCGACAGGTATCTAGAAACATCGGCTCGAGGATATCCCATAATAGGCATAAAGGTCTGATCTTTAGCACGTTGAATCAATCTGTTATCACCGATTTCAGTTAGTTCTTTAAATATTTTTTCGCGAGTTTTGCTACCCCAAAGATAGATCCTTTTCGTTCGCTTCAATACATAATCATCGATAAATATTTTTACCTCATTTGCTTTAAGTTGCCCCTCACATCCTTCTCCGGTATACACGAAGAGGCTCGTATCCGGACAAGCCGCTGCCGTTGGCCTCAATTTTGTTGGTGTTGTATGAATTAAGGCGTGGGGTTTCCAATATTTCACTACCCGTATAAAGTTACGACTACACGTATAGTAAACTTTGCATCCATAGTGTTCCAATAATCTACCCAATACATACCGCGATGCAAAATCTCGTTTTAGGGTCATCACATGAACACAAACTCTAAATTTTTTTTTGGCTAATATCATATAGAATATTTTTAATACGTTAAAAAACTTATTATAGAGTCCATATTTCTATAACCATTGGTGATTAATCTCTTATAAGAGGATAAATACTATCAATCTTGGTTAGGTTTTGATCGAAGAATCGCTGATTGCGCTGTATCTTTTCTTCTGACCATTCCCACCATTGTACTTCAAGAAGTTGATCAATGATATGCGACGGGAAGCGATATCCGATCAATCTAGCCGGTGTGCCTCCATAGATCCCATACGGATCGCAATCCTTTTTAACAAGTGAACCTTCTGCAATTATACAGCCATGGCCAATATGGATACCGTGGGATAAACGCACATTGCGGGCTATCCAAACATCGCTACCCAGCGTTATGCTCTCTAGAGCGTTGTCAAACGTACCGTCATATTTCATCGGCATGGAAATGCCATCTTCACGAACTCGAAAATTACTTTTCCAGTTCAAAGTTGAAACAAAGTGAATAGGATGAAAATCCGCAAAGGCAGTTGCATATATGCCTTCCGCAATTGAACAGTAGTTTCCAATCTTTACGAGACCCGGGCCTCTCAAAATCCCATGAGCGGAAAAATAGGAACGATGACCGATTTGGATTTTAAGATGTCCAATTATTGAAATTTTCCCTAAATAAGCTTTAAACCCACCTCCCTTGACTGTCCATCCAAATTTTTTATGGAACCAGATGTCTTCGATGGCTAATTGCTCCTGGCCGGTAACAATCGTAACGTTTTTACGAATATTCTCTAATCGCTCTTCATAAATTGTCATAAGAAATGATCTGTCAGGGAGATTCAACCTTTTGATAATGTTCTCATCATCACCGAATACGTTTTGCATGGATTCGATCATTGCATCTTTACATTCGAAGGATTTAACAAATAAGTCCCAGAGAAAATTATGAAATGAATTCATAGGTTATATGAAAAAAAGGGGATTTTTATTGTTCAAATAAAAACAAAGGGTTGCCACCGAAGATCTTTAAGGGTAGATTTTTGCAAAATTAAACCATTTGTAGTGGTCCTTTGCAGCGTTACAAGCCAGCTTGATTTCTATTTCAGTATCATATCCGAAATACACCATGAGATCTCTGAAATGAAACTCAATCAACGCTGCCTCTTTTAATGGAATTCGTTTTTTCCACCGATTTGCATTTTCTGATGATATTTTTGAAAAGATTTTTCCATCAAAATTGTTCCCCTTCCACGGTATGCCACATATCGTGGGGTTGAGGAGACTCTCATGATAATCTATCCCCATGAATTGAGCCAAACCGGCAACCACAGTTTCAGGATCTTTAACAAGGTCTTCATATTTTACAATATTATAAACCTGGCTTCCATAAAGCCTCTGATTGAGCCGGGCAAATTCCATTCCTGTCCGTCCCCGATCGATCATGCTTTGCATGAGTCGGCTCAGGCTGTCATTCTGTCCAGAGTATTGTTGTTTCCAGCCGGATCTGAGAGAAGCCCAGTTGTCTCGGGGATCTCTAATAATATGGATAAATTTTGCTCGGGGAAACCATTTGAGAATATCGAAAGCATAAATCTCACTGCTTGTTGTCTTCTCTACCCATCCTATCGGCAGGCCGCGAGGCATCCAGACCTTTTTGAATGCCAAAATAATGCTCTCCAGCATATTTCGTGGAGAGTAATCGGTATCTTTCACAATATTTCTGAAATATTTTTCCAATTCTAAAAAGGGAAAAGATAATTGTTCCTGCTCTTCTTTTGTGAGAAGCGATATATCAGCTTGAAGCATACCGATGACAGAATCGACCATACGATCCACCTTTTCTTGTACAGAGTAATCAGAACTATCGTAATCTGGATAGTACCGATAAAAAAAACTGCTGTCAGATGGATATGTTACCAACTGATCGTTGTTGTCGAGCAATGAAAGCATGAGCGTCGTTCCCGATTTACGATGCCCGCAAATAAAAATCGGCCTATTCAAAAAATCATCAGTTGCCATGCGTTTATCCTGTTTGTGAAGACCGGCGAGAATAAGGACGGTATGTAATTAAATCCTTGCCCTTGAGCGTATCGAATATCTTTTTGACAAAAGTATAATCCAACAAAAGCTCTTCAGATATCTCGCATATCGTTTTATTGCGGCTTGCCATTGTAACGACATCCATATACTTATTAAACGGGCCCAGCACGCCGGGATAAAGATCAAATCGACTTAAGAACGGTTCTCCCTGGAAAAGCGCTTCCGGTAGTAGCAAACTGTCATCGAATTTTGAGAGCATCTCGTATATCAACCGATAGGATCTATCAAGCTCCGGAAGAGACACCAGATCCATGTTGTCCTTATCACTGTGATATTCAGGAAAGGTCTCCCAGGGAGATTTCTGCTCTCTTCCTAAATTCGATCGATGTAGCGCAAGCATTGGAATATTTATGTTCGGGCCATTGAATTGCCTTTCATCATTTCCATAATTGAATCGCTCACATCGATTACTAGCTGATTCAGTGACAACGATTTCTTCAAAAAGCTTGTCTACTATAGTGTTTCCTGCAAGGGATCGATTAAGAACAAAAGGTATATCCAGGGTCAACATTTCAACGAAAAGTCCGGCTGTGATCTTGCGAATAAAATTTCGATTCCGCTGGATCCACGCTGCTGAACCGATATTTTCAGGAACGACCAAAAGGTGATAGGAATAATTGGTTCCTTTCTCGCGCAGTGCTTTCAACACCTCAATCCCAAGCACAGCTCCGATGGGTCCATCGTTAATCTGATGAGGATGGCAAAGATGTGATGCCAATAGAAATGAATCATCCCAGGTACCATCCAATATGATTTCGCCAACTTTCAAATGTCCTTCGCTAAATTCTGAGTCTATCTTTACGTAGTACTCTCTGTCGTTTAACTGATCTTTTAATGTCTGTGGGCAGCAAAGGCCCCATTCTTTTTTGTAATAACTGAACACGAAGGGAGTAGCATCCGGCAAGTTAGGATGAGTATGCAGATGCTTTAGAAGCTCATTACGACTGATCCATCCCTCAAATGGCTGGCTATAGGACATACATGCCAAACCATTTTCTTGAGAATCGATGAGTGTGTTTCTATTGCGATCTTTTAGAACCACACGGCGCAGGCCCCATTTTGGCGGAATTACCCAGGTTCCGCAGTCATATCCGGTTGGAAAAGAATAAACTGTGGTGGATAGACCCGCTTTCTCTGCACGACGCAGGATTAGATCTAAAGCCTTGTCAAATCCATCACTAATCAAATGACGGGGCAATTTACATATCTCATGAGTAAAATTAATTAGATTCTTGTCAATAGCCAATTCAGTTATCCATAACCAAAGTATTATACCTATGCAGAATTAAATTCGGTGGACGCGAGATATTGCCACATTATCAAAAACCAGAATATCCAAATCTGAATTCAAAAAAGTGCGGACAGCGTCTTCGGGAGATTCGACAATGGCATCTCCATGCAAATTAAAGGATGTATTGAGAATAACCCCCACGCCCGTCTGCTTTTTGAACTCATGAATCAAGTCATAGAAAGTCGGATTGTCCTCTTGTCGTAGCATCTGTGGTCGTGTCGTTTTATCAGCAGGATGGATCGTTGCAGGGAGCAGTTTCCGATATTCCGGATTCATATCGAATGCCACCGTCATGAAAGGAGAATAAAGCTGTTTGGGATTTATCAGTATTCTTTCACTTTCCTCATACAACATGGACGGTGTGAAGGGCATCCAGAAATCTCTTGATTTTATCTTCCGGTTGATACGGTCAACAACATCATAGTATCTTGGATCGGCCAATATGGATCGATTTCCAAGAGCGCGCGCACCGAATTCCATGCGGCCGGAAAACCGCGCAACAACATGGCCTTCTGCCAGCCATTGCGCTATTAGGGGATTCGATGGTCTCTCAAAAAGCTTAAGATGACTACGTAACCCTTTCTTTGTGATGGATTTATCAATTTCGTGGGAAGCTGCAGAGGTGCCGAGGTAAACGTTCTGTAATCCTACAATCGGGATCGAAGGTTCAAGCTTCATAGATGCAAGCCATGCCGCACCGATTCCAAGGCTACCGTCTCCGGATACGGGTCCCACCCAAAAACGGGCAACTTCCGATAATTCCCAAACCGCTTTACAGGCTTTAATATTTTGAGCTACTCCACCGGTCAAAAGTACATTATCAATTTCATAGGCTCTGCAATTATTCGTACACCATTCTGTTAATAACTCCTCAAGCCATTTCTGTAATCCCCATGCGATACCATCGAATCGTTCACCTTCTAAGGAATCTCTAATTGAAAAATACAGATCCGGCATCGAATGCGTATTACGGATTTCTGTTCCTACAACCCTATTGATCGTACGAAAAAGTTCCAAACTGCGGCGTCCATAATACTCTGTTCCGTAAGGCGCCAGACCCATGACCTTGTATTCGTGTTGCGCAGGCTTCATGCCCAACAATAATGTAATAAGACGAAAAACCCGTCCTACGTGAAAATCGTTTGATCGCCAATGCTCTGTCATTCTTCCGTCGGATTGAATTGTGCTTATTGTTGCAGATGAATCATCACCTTGCCCTTCAACGCTGAAAACTAGTGCGTTGGAACGAGGGTATGGTGAGGAATAAAAAGCGTACGCTTTGTGGCAATCTTCGTGCCGATAGAATGAAATTTTGTTTTCTTGAACTTCCAAGTGATCCATTACCGATTTTTTTCTAACTTTATTAAAAATTTGTATTCCTTCATCCTCACTAATATTATGATTATATTTGAGAAATTCAGAATATCGGCGCGATTCGTCTATTTTCTGCTTAAATAATTCAATATCCCAGAAAGGTGGTAGGTTTTTATTCTCAATTAACTTTGGTTTCCAGTATTCTCGGTTCAATTTTACCCAATCCATGACCGAAAATACCGCTTCCCGATTTGTAATAATTTGAAAAGGACTTAAAATCCTGGATGCAATGGCAATGTGATCAATGTCATTAGGATCGATACCAGTTAGTTTCAATACACATTCTATTGCTCGTTCAGGATATCCGCCATCACCCTTAAGTCGACTTAATCTCTCTTCAGAAATTGCTGCAATGAGTTGTCCATCTTTTAGAATACATGCATGCGATTCGTGACTATCACCTATTCCTAATATTATCATAATCCTCTAATTCGTTGGCTGTTTAGAGACTATTAAAATATAATTTTACTGCCTTACAGGTATGCCTTTTTGGTGAAGAAATAATTTGGCCTCTTTCGGTGTTTGCTGCGTAAAGTGATAAATGCTTGCTGCGGCAACAGCGGATGCATTACCTTTGAAAATCGCTTCATACATATCTTGATAATTTCCTGCTCCTCCGGATGCAATCACCGGTATGCGAACCGAATCGCTAATTTTTTTGATTATATCAATAACGTACCCTTCCATCGTACCGTCTCTATCGATGGAGGTTAACAAAATTTCTCCTGCGCCGAACGCTTCGACCCTTTTTGCAAAAAGAGTAGGATCGAAATCCGTGCATTTTGTTCCTGACAATGTAACCACTCGATATGAACCGTCATCCATCTGCTTAAAATCGATGGAGACGACAACACATTGTTGCCCGAATTTTTCGGCAATGTCACTGATAAGTTTCGGGGTTTCAACGGCTGCTGTATTTATTGCTACCTTATCTGCGCCAACTTCTAATAATTTTCGGACATCTTCGACCGAGCGTATCCCTCCCCCAACGGTCAGTGGCATATGGCATTCATCAGCAAAATCATCCACCAATTCAAAGTCAGGGTTTCTTTTCTCTCTGCTTGCAGTAATATCGAGAAAAATTAGTTCATCCACTTCTCGCATGTCGTATACTTTTATCTGTTGTATCAGATTTCCCACGTGTCTCCAACTATCAAAGCCTACACCCTTGACCAGTCCATAGTCTCTGTAAAGAAGCGTCGGCATTACACGAGTTTTTAACATAATAAAGGTTCAAAAGTTGATAAAATTCTTCAATAATTTTTGACCAGCACGCTGGCTCTTTTCCGGATGAAATTGGACCCCAAAAATATTCTCCTTCAGTATGGAAGAAACGAAATTACCGCCATAAGGGGTTGCCGAAATAATAGTCGATTTGTCATCCGGAATGAAATGGTAACTGTGGCAGAAGTAAAAATCCTTACCGGATGGGATTCCTCCAAATAGACGACTGGGCATCACATGAGATACTTCATTCCACCCCATGTGCGGGATCCGCTCATTAATGTTGTTCGTATTGAATCGTTCAACTCTCCCCCCAATCCAACCCAATCCTTTATAGGTACTACTATAGGTACCACTTTCATTGCCAAGATTGGCAAGAAGTTGCATGCCTAGACAAATTCCTAGGAATGGGATTTTTCGTTTCAAGACAGCTTCATTTAGCGGATCGACTAAATTGAGCTTATTAAGATTACGCATACCTTCACCAAAAGAACCTACGCCCGGCAGAACGATAAAATCAGCTGTTTCAATTTCATTCGGTTGATCAGTGATAAGGGCTCGACATTCAAATCGTTGAAAACACCGGGCAACAGAGTCCAGATTCCCGATTTCGCAATTGATGATCGCAACGCGCTTCATATCATTCTTTAGTTGTCTTCTATGTTATCGTTATTGATTTTGGTGAGGTTTCCATATTTGTCTTTTCTTAGATTACCCTTAGAAACGGTCATGAAAAGTCTTTTATTGGTAAATTGATCACAAATATTAACAAACTCCTCAAGAGATACATCTATTTCCTGTAGGATTTCTTCGAGGCGACACCCGAGATAACTCCATGGGAATTTTCCCCCATGTTTTTCAACAATATTGAGCGCTTCATCACGTGAGAGACGTTCTCTACGAATATGCAAACACGCCCAGTCGGTTGCTCGATCATAGCCGTACTTGAGAAATTTGAAATAATCGTGAATCCGCATTTGCAGGTTGTCCAAATTTTCGTAATTAATTATGGAGCCTTCTATTGCACGGGGGTAGGTTTCAAGGCCGTATATCTGAGCAATCAACGCATTGTTGTGGCCGTCCCACGGAATATAGTATCCTAAGAACAGCCCGGTTACCCCGACCCGTTTCATATCTCCATCCGAAGGATATGTGTATGGTATAATATGTTTATTCTCTATATCCTCCTGACCTAAAAGATCCGCTACCCGAAACCCCAAAAGCCCTCCAAATTCCTCCAACCAGCGCCGATCTAAAATATTGTCATTTGCCATTGCAGCCGGTCCACCGTTTTCGTTTTGGGAATTTTCACCCCAAACGATGAGCGGCACATTAAACTGGACGGCTATGCGCACAGGAATGGTAAAAATAGTCAAATGTTCCGGCCAAGAGATATCACCGATTTTACGGAGGGTTAACCGATTTATTTTTCGCCTTATTTTTGGATTCGTTGTTATTTCGATATAATCAACACCAAGGTTTTTAATGTTTTCGATATTTCGCCGTCCTATTTTAGACAGTTTGTCGGTCGTTGCGGTCACACAGAGGGGGTTCATTCCGTATTCCAACATTTTAACAGTGATGTAAGTACTGTCTTTCCCGCCACTGGATGGGACAATGCAGTCATAGTAGCTACCATCTTTTGATCGGTACTTGTCCAAAATAGTCAGCAACCCTTCTTTTCTCAACTTCCAATCGATATCTTCTCTCTGTTCATAATATCGGCATGCTGAACAAATTCCTTCTTCGTCTATATGCAAATCTGGTTTAGTTTCAGGCAGGATACATTTTCTACAATATCTTATGAATTTTTTTTTCATCAAAAATCCCCTAATATAAATGCATTGATTGCCACTTCAGGAGGAGCGGGTTGCTGCCGTTTATCGATAAAGGGATTGTAAACCAGAAGCATGATATCAATTCCTAATCTTTTCCTTTGATTGTTTCAAACATCGCTTCAGCAATATCCCAGTCCTCCATTGTATCTATATCATGAACCAAATATCTCGGTAAAATGACCGGCAAAGCATCTAAGGTGTAAATCTGACTATTGGCCATGAACTTCTTGGCATCCAAAAAGTAAAACTGAACCGCGTCATGGTGCGCTTCCGGAAAATCTTGCGATCGAACCAATTCGTTTTCAGGCCAAATCATTCTGATGTTTCCGTTGTCGGATATCTTTAATGCCCTAGATATCGGGTAATCGTAACGGGCAACGGAAAATACGGTGCTAGCTTTTCCTTTTTGAATAAGATTGAAACCGTGTACTAGATCTTTTATTCTAACAAAGGGTGCGGTAGCAGCGATGCAGCATGCATACCGGATCGAGTAACCTTTGTTTTTTAAAAACCAGTTTAAAGCATGTTTTAGAACGGGAGCCATGGGGGTAACATCATCGGATATCGCCTTGGGTCGCAGAAAAGGAACTTCAGCTCCCACTTCTCGTGCGATATCGGCTATCTTCTCAGAATCTGTGGAGACAACAACTTTATCAAACAGTTCGGATCTTATCGCGGCCTCGATCGAGTAACTGATGATCGGTTTGCCGTGAAAATCCTTTATATTTTTTCCCGGAATTCTTTTACTCCCACCCCGGGCGGGTATAATCGCAACGTTCATCCGAAATAATCTTTTCTACCGCCAGTCACTAGATCAACAATCATGAACTTGATTCGATTCTATTGGATCGATTTCCAATTGATCGGGGTTCCCTTCTTGATATCTTGGGAAGATTTCCTTCCCAAAACTATTTCGTAAAATTTAGGGGGAAGCCCGAAGCCCGGTCGAATAATTCTCAAATTATTTTTCGTAAATATTTCATTTTTTTCGATATCTTCCGTAGCGTAAAGGGAACGCCGAAAGCGTTTCGAATTCTCTTCACTCTTAGTAGGACCGTATTGAATCTGTCCAAGTGAACTGGTCACTCTAACACTTTCCTCAACCAGCATTTTCATTTCATCCGGTTCCATTGAAAAAGCAGCATCCACTCCCCCCTCTCCTCGCCTGATGGTGAAATGCTTCTCCACGACTGCGGCACCGATTGTAATTGCAGCAAGACTGACCCCGATACCCAGGGTATGATCGGAAATACCGACCGGGCAGTTAAATAATCGGCTCAAATGCGGAATCGCCAGGATATTGGATTCATTGGGTGTTGCCGGATAGGAACTGGTACATTTGAGCAATATCAAATCTTTACATCCAGAATCGCGGGCACAACGGACCGCTTCATCCAATTCCGATAGCGTAGCCATGCCTGTGGATATAATGATCGGTTTTCCAGTTTGAGCGATTTTGCTGATCAAGGGCAGGTCGATATTTTCAAATGAAGCAATTTTATACGCAGGAACATCTAAAGATTCAAGGAATTCTACTGCAGTTAAATCAAATGGCGCACTAAAACAGATAATCCCTAAATCTTTGCAGCGTTCCATTATCGGCTTATGCCATTCCCAAGGCGTATATGCCTGTTGGTACAACTCATAGAGTGACATGTTTTTCCATAAACTATCCGGATCCGATATGAGAAATTCATCTTCATCAATATCCAGTGTCATTGTATCCGCCGTGTAGGTTTGAAGCTTCAACGCATGCACACCGGCTTTGGCTGCTGCATCAACAATCCCAAGAGCCCTTTCCAAAGATTGATTATGGTTGCCTGATATTTCAGCAACAATAAACGGAGTCTGTTCGGGACCGATAAGACTTCCACTTATGCATACGGTGGGTGGGTTCATTTTGTCGTCAATCTGCCGTTACCTGCCCCGTGGTTCAATTTGGGTCTCCTCACGTATGATATTTGTAATCCGGATAATGCCGTTGGTGTCAATGTGATGACGGCCTTTGTTGCTGAGTTGCTGCCGCTGTTCTCTGTCCATAGACAGTATCGCGTCATGGATGTCGTGTCGATTGATCTTACCCAGTTTTCCCCCACATACCAAAAAGCCTTCTTTTTCCAAATTTTTAGCGTATGAGACCTGAAAATCCTTGACTCCGATAACGATAAATGGTGTTCCTAAACAGAGTGACTCAAATACAATATGACCATACGTACCGATGGCAAGATCAGCCTCATTGAGCAGAGGTGCAATTGATGGCACATTGCAGTGGATACGGGTTCTAAACGTTGAGCCATAGGCTTTTAACATATCCTGATACTCTGATTGCAGCGGAGAAAGAAGAACATCAACCATCCCGCTAAAATTTATTTCTCTCAGTGTATCAAGAACAAGCAATGGACCATCGATATTTTTCCAGCCGCCAAAGCAAATAAAAACTCTATTTATCCGATCCCTTATCTCTCTTCTTTCCAACCTACGGTCAGTGAAATCAATGGGGATCGGAGCATATTCCAATCCTGGAAATGACTTAAATGAATAATTACCGTTCTCAGACGGCTTCAGAAGATACCCGACAACGATATCCACCGGTAAGTCCCCTGGTACTGTATCGGCACTGGATAAGAGGATCGTTTTTTTAAAATGCTGTGAGATGAACCCTATTCTCTCCTTATCGTAAAAGTTTGCATTTTCTTCATCAAACATTAGATCAATTATTGCTATGCCGTCCTTTCCTGTTAACAAGTCATACCTCAATATCGGAAAGGAGTTTTCTCGGATGATACTTATCGCGTCTTCAGAAAAATCTCCTGCAAAATATATCTTGAATGTATTTCTCAACTGCTTAGCAATACACAAACACCTGCTCAGGTGACCGAATCCAACCGATCTTTTTGCATTACAAATGAGATAGAGTTTTTTATTCAATTCCAATTCAAATTATCTGCTTATTATGCTTCTAAGCCCAATAAAAAGGTCATATGGTATAAGGTTTTTTTTTGGGCAATAGGGCTGCTGAATTGCCGCGACTCATCTCCATAAATGGAGTATGTGGGTAATGTGATGAAATTCAAAGCCATTCTTAATGTAAAGTTTTTGTGCCGGAATATTTGTGGCTTGTGTCTCGACGAAAATTGTAAAATCTTTGGCATATCGATAAAGAATGTGCCGCAGCATCAGATTGCCGATGTTTCGTCTTTGAAATGCTTTGATTACACCGACTATAGATAGCAACAAGCTATCGGTATTAAAAAATTTTATTGCAATCAAACCACAGGGTTGATCTCCTTTTGAGGCAATCTGGAGTTTATCCACAAATCCTTCACAGTGGTTTTTTATAGACGTTCGCCACATCCGGTTAGCCTTTGTGTATCCTATTTTGGGATCGGCATAGAATCGACTGGATGTCATTTCCTCTGATAGTTCAAGAAAGGGGGTACTGTCGATTGATTTGATAATCTCAATTCTGTATTCACTGTTTCTATCCAGATTAATATTCCTGTGGGCTGAGTATTTGAACATTATTTTTGTATCCGCAAAATAAGCTCCCATAGACAAACAATGATTTAATACAGCCAGGTGTTCCGGTGTTGCTTTAACAGTAATGAATTCCAGATCCGAATTGGCTTCCAGCCACTTGGCTATTTTGTCGATACTCACTTTGCTGTTTTGGCCAACAATCGATTCCGTAGATTCGATAAGTCCACAACCTATCCCGAGCTGCTCCGAGTCCCACTGCAACCGCTTCATTCGCAATTCATTGCTTTTTGCATCAACCAAGTCCCCGGATCCTTTCTGGAAAGAAATGAGTCATTGGAAAAATCAAAATTATCTTCCTTCCTCATTTATCATATTATTCAATGATCGGTGATATTTTCGCCATTCCCCCAGATCCGACCATTGGTCTTCCATTATAGGATACACTCCGGTCTTTTTATTACTCGCTAACACCTTATTAATGAAATCCGGGAAATCAAGATATTTATTTGGGGGAATAAATTCCAGTATTTCGCTGTTGAGCACATAAAAACCGGTATTCACTAAATGGCTTTGAACAGGCTTTTCGATGATTTTGCACAGATCACCATCCTGGCTGATCTCACAAATACCATACTGGAGTATCTTCTTTTGAAGGCTAGTTACGATTGTAACGCTATTTCTCATCTCATTGTGAAATTCCAATAATTTGTCAAGATCAAGATCAATAATGATATCACAGTTGCTTAAAAAGAATTGATTTTTCTCTGGTTTGTAGAGTGAAAGGGAACCTATGGTACCCAATGGTTTTGATTCGTTCAAGTATTTTATTTTATTAAAATAGACAGTATCGTCCAAGTAGGCTTTAATGATATTGCTCTTGTAGTTGAGTGAAATGATATATTCTGAGATCATATATTTTTCAAATAAATCAATAATATGCTCTATTACTGTTTTATTTCCAAGCGGGAGCAAAGGCTTTGGCAATACATTAGTGAACGGCCCCATCCGGGAGCCGATTCCTCCGGCCATAATCACCGCCGGTATATCGATCTTGGGATAGCTTGCTTCAAAGTTATTGAATATATAGTCGGAAGGAAATACAATATCAACCAATCTGTGGCGTTCATCCACAACTGGAAAACCGCGTAGTAGTTTGTGCCCTGTTTTTTTGTATAGAGAGTGGATATCTTCCTTGGTCATACCCGGCCGTATCACATAAGGTTGTGTATTGTAATGTCCTTTTAGCTTTTCTTCCACATGAATCCCTTGCATAACGACACGTCTGAAATCACCATCGGTGAACATTCCCAGAAATACCATATCGTCAGAAACGACAAACACGATTCCCTTTCCGAGTTTTTCTATCTTTGCAATGGTTTCATGAATCGTACACGCTTCAGTTACAGTAAATTTAT
>CEPS01018037.1_pt1 | contig 13538 bp, 13 predicted proteins | sample 530401 | NCBI WGS metagenome assembly CEPS01 (sample SAMEA2620035, study PRJEB7988) | marine metagenome | biome: marine biome (ENVO:00000447); feature: mesopelagic zone (ENVO:00000213) & marine oxygen minimum zone (ENVO:01000065); material: "saline water (ENVO:00002010), including plankton... | reverse complement strand
GTGGCCACCTCCGGCGGGTACGGCTTCGCGATCACGACCCGGAGGAGGCCATTCGGATCCATCGACTCGAGATGCGCCTGGGTACGGGAAAACACCTCCCGCTGGTAGTCCTTGAAACCCTCGTAGTCACCGATGCGCTGCTTGGCCATCTCGTCGACAGGTTGGCCCTTGCCGTGCGCCGAGATCGCCGGTTGCACCCGCGCTTCCCACTCGTCGTCCCAGATCGGCATCTCACCGGTGATCAGCATGAAGCTGCCGTCGTGGATGTTGACGTAGTGGAACAGCGAGAAGGCGATCGGGAGGCGGCCCGGCTGATCGACATGGTTGACCTGCTCGAGGCTCATGGTGTCGACCGCGTCGTAGTACAGCGAGAACATCGTCCGCATGCGCCGTACCAGAGAATCCTGCACGAGGTTGAGCACCTGAGTGTCGTCCATGCTCATTGGCGCGACCATTCGCTCTAGGCCATCGCCTCGTCGCTGTTTGGGTCGCGTCCCCCGGGGAGTTGCCCGCTGTCGCTGAGCAGGGCCATGAGTTCGCGCGCGACCATCGGCGCGGCGTTCTGGTTCTGGCCGGTGACGAGGTTGTCGTCGACCACCCAGTGGTTGGCGAGCGGGTCGCGGCGCTTCGTCTGGCTCTCGAAGAGGGCCCCCTTCGCCCGCAGCTCCGTCTCCGGGTGATGCGGTGTCGCGGTGATGCCCAGCTCTCTCACCTGCTTGTCGGTCACGCCTGACACCCGGCGGCCCTCGACCAGCGGCCGTCCGTCGGGCGCCGTTGCGTTGATCAGGCCGAGCGGCCCGTGGCACACCCCACCGATCAGCTTGCCCGCAGCGTTCGCCTCGGTGATCTTGGCGGCGAGTTCGTCGGAGAACCCGAAGTCGAACGCCGCCCCCCACCCACCGGCGAGGAACACGATGTCGTAGTCGGCCATGTCGAGCTCACCGACCGCGAGGGAGTCCGTGACCTTCGCCTTGAAGTCGTCGTCCGCGAGGAAACGGTCGTCGTCGACGGTCCGGGTGACCGGCTTGATCGACTGCGGGTCGACGGGGATCACGCCGCCGGCCGGGCTGGCGACGTCGACGTCCATGCCCGCGTCGAGGAATGCGTAGTACGGCACCGTCATCTCGCTGGCGAAGACCCCGGTGGGCTTGCCCACGTCGAGTTGGCCGGCGTTCGTGGCGACGATCAACGCACGTCGACCGGGTAGGCGGAACTCGGTCGCATCGGGATCGTCGGGGTGCAGTCCGACCTTCTTCAGGACCTTGCGGAGCAGGCGGGCGGGCGGTGGCACGGTCTTGGTCACAGGACCTCCTGATGGTTGCCGGGTGGCGTACGGCCACGGTTCGTTGCGTGTCGGGACGGCGCGCTCACGCTCCGCGGCGAGCGTCGCGCTGAGGTGGTCGAACACCGCGGCCGCAGCGGGGTCGTTCCACCGGTTATCGGCCTCGATCGGATCGGTGTCGAGGTCGTAGAGCTCCCACTGGTCGGGGATCACGGCCGTCCGGTACTCGGGCCCAGCGGGACCGGTGGCCGCGAGATGACGCTGACCCGGCTCGGTCCAGGTGGCCGGATCGTCGAAGCTGCGCACGAGCTTCCAGAGATGACCGGCACCACCGGCGACGTCGTCGCCGACGCGGGCGACGAGACCCTCGAAGTTGGCCGCCACGTGAGCGGGCACCTGGATCCGCAACGGTGCCGGCTGCTTCTCGACGCGGCCGAGTCGGCGGGCGAGCCCAGACGCGCCAGAGTCCCCCTCGGGCATGTTGTCGCGGGTGAGCAGATAGACCCGGCGATCGTCGCCGGCGACCGCCGGGTCCTCGACGACGGGCATGAGGTCGGTGCCGGGAAGGTTGTGCACCTCGGAGAAGTCCGACCGCAACATCGCGGCCGCTATCGCCTCGTCGATGCCCGCAGCGGCCAGCAGCGTCGGGACGATGTCGACGTGCGAGGTCGGAGCCGCGTCGACGCTCGCCCCCGACGTCGCACGCTGACCGATCCGTGCGATCGCGAACGGTACGCGCGTCGCCTCGTCGTACAGGTTGAACCACTTCTGGTGCAGACCGCCGTGGGCGCCGAGCAGCTCGCCGTGGTCGGACGTGCGCACGATCACCGCCTCGTCGGACCCGCCGTCGGTGACGGCGCGACGCACACGGTCGATCGGACCGTCGACCTCGGCGTGCAGCCGGTAGTACAGGTCGCGGTACCGCTGTGCGTTGCGCTGATAGACACGCGTGACGGCCGGCGCCGGGCCGTACGTGCTGGGATAGGACTCGCGGTAGGCGATCTGCGCAGCGGGCTTGGTGGCGAGGTCCTCGTCGTGGGTCGGCGCGGGTGCAACGTGTGGCGGATCGAGCGGCGACACCTCCAGCGGATCGAGCCGCGCCCACCCGGGGAACAGCACGATGTCGTGCGGGTTGACGAAGCTCACCACGAGCAGGAACGGGCGTTGGGCGTCGGCGTCGCCAGCACGCCGACGGGCGTAGCGGTCGTCGAGCCACGCGACGACACGGTCGGCGATGAGCGGGTCGCGGCGCAGGCCCGAGTCGGCGAGTCGACCGCCATGCGGTTCAGGTCCGACCCAGCCGGAGAACCCGAACTCATCGAGCGGGTCGGCGTCGAGGTAGCGCTGGACTCCGTCGGTGAGCACATTGCCGTCGTCGTCGTTGGTGTCGATGCGCTCCCCCCACTCGTCGTGCAGGTCGGCGTGGGTGATGTGCCACTTGCCGTCGTAGTGCGTGTCGTACCCGCCCACCCGGAACCAGTGCCCGAGCGTCGGCACCTCGCCGGGGCGGAGCCACCGCATCCGCGAGTCGTCGGCCATCTTGCCGAGCCCGTTGGTCTGGGTGACGCCGTGCACGTCGGGGTACTGGCCGGTGAAGATCGTCGGGCGACTCGGCACGCACGCGAGCGAGCCCGTGTAGTGCCGCCTGAAGCTGACTGCGTGTTCGTCGAACCACCGAGCGCTGGCGAGCGTGTCGCGTCGCCACGCCGTGAGTTCGTCGGATTCGTACGGCGGTGCCGCCCGCTCCTGATCAGTCATGATGACGACCACGTCGGGCCGCGACTCGGTGCTCATCGCTCGTCTCCTGCGGATCGGCCGGGCCCGCCCTCGGCGAGCTCACATCGTTCGGTGAGTCCGGCGACCATCTGCTCGGACGCTGCGGCGAGGCGCCGGCCGACCACCCGGGCGATCACCTGCTGCGGTGGTCGCGGGCCGCAGTCGATCTCGGAGGTGAGCGTCACCGTCGTCGAGTCGCCCGACCCGGCCAGACGCCAGGTGTTCGTCGCGGACCGGACGATGGGAGGCAGCCCGATGATCCGGTACGACAGCGATGCGGAGGGCTCCCAGGTCTCGACCGCCTCGCGCAGCGTCGTCCGACCGGTCTGGATGCGGCGCACCGCGCCGACGCCGTCGGCGCGCTCGGTCAGGAGACACGAATGATCGACGTTCGGTGCCCACGACGCAATCGCGCCGTAGTCGGCGAGCACATCCCACACCCGGTCGGGTGGTGCATCGATCACACCGGTGCGTTCTTCGGTCGTCATAGGAGAACCTCGACTGCGGCGATCGCGTCAGCCGTTCGCGACGGCGTCGACGACGATCTGGGCGAGCTGATCCGGTGCGTCTTCCTGGAAGAAGTGATGGGCGTTCTCCACGGTGACCTTCGGTCGGTCCTGGGCACCCGGCACCAGCTTGCGGAACGCTGCGTCACCGCCGGCGGTGACGGGGTCGCTGTCGCTGAAGCAGCAGATCAGCGGCTTGTCCCACTGCTGGAACACCTTCCACGCCTCGCGGTTGGCATCGGCGGCCGGGTCGTCCGGCGAGGTTGGCACAAGCGACGGGAAGATACGCGCGCCGGCCTTGTAGGAGTCGTCGGGGAACGGCGCGTCGTACGCGGCGACCTCTGCTTCGGTCAGCTCGGTGATCGTCGCGCTCTGGATGAGGAAGCCGATGTCGAACACGTCGGTGGTCTGGCTGAACTTCTGCCACGCCATGAACGCATCGCTCGGCCGCCGGTCACCCGTCGGGAGCCCGGTGTTGCCGATGACGACGCGTGCGAACCGGTCGGGGTTATCCGCGATGAGGCGCAGCCCGACGAGCCCACCCCAGTCCTGTCCGAAGAACGTGGCGTCACGCAGATCGAGGTGGTCGATGATCGCCGCCTGCATCCACGCGACGTGTCGCGCGTAGGTGTAGTCCGACTTCTCGGTCGGCTTGTCCGACTTGCCGAACCCGATTAGGTCGGGCGCGATGACCCGGAGACCGGCAGCGACCATCGGCGGGATCATCTTGCGGTACAGGTAGCTCCAACTCGGCTCGCCGTGCATCGCGAGGACGACCGGTCCGCCGGCAGGACCTTCGTCGAGGTAGTGGACGCGCAGCGTGCCGCCCTCGGTGTCGTCGATGTCGACGTAGTTCGGTGCAAATGGGTAGCCGTCGAGGTCGGCGAATCGTTCGTCGGGGGTGCGGAGTGACTGCATGGCGGGTTCCTGTTCAGTTCGGGACGGAGAGTCCGGTGGTCTCGATGTTGAGTTGGCCGGCGAGTCCGGCGTTGCGGTGGACGGCGATCTCGGCGTACGCGGGCGAGGTGGCCATCGCGAGGAGAGCACCGCGGTTGGGGTACTCGACCACGGCGACCTGGTCCCACATGTCGTCGGCCTGGCCGAGCATCAGCCAACTCACGGCGCCGGAGAACACGAGCCGGCCGCCGTGCTCGGCGACCAGCGGCACCACCCCGGAGCCGTACAAGCCGTAGGCCTCGGCGCCGGTGAGGTCGGTTTCTCGACCGTCCTCGTACTCGGCGCGCTCTTTGAACTTCAACAGGTTGACCATGTAGATCGACCCGTCCGGACCCGGCTCGCCGAGCTGGGCGAGCTGGTCGGGGTCGCTCGGCGACACCTCGTTGGTGATGTGCATCTGATGCATCAAGTCGCTCCGTTCTGATCGTTCGAATCCGATGGGTCACTCAAGTTGTCGTGGCCACCTCGGTCGCGCCTCACTGGCGGCTCATCTCTGCGGCTGCGGGCCACCCAGGGACTCATCCATTGAGCACGCGAAAGCCGGGTGCAGGCTCGCAAGCGAGCACGACCGTGGCCTCGAGGCCGCTCTCGCGATCTTCGTGCGCGTCGTTGTACTCGGGGGTGGACACCATCTCGATGAACTTCTCCCGTGAGGGATACATGACGAGCACGGCGGCATCCCAGCGGTCCGCCTCGGGGTCGCCGACGAACACATGGTGGGGAAGTCCGCTCCACACAATCGTGCCGCCTTGCGCCTCGATCATCTTGGTGACCTGGTCGCCGTAGCGGCCGTATGCCGCGGCGCCGGACTCCTTCTCGCTTGCGCCGGTTCGGGCGAACCGCAACAGGTTGAGCATGACGACCTCGCCGTCGAGATCGGACTTCGCATACTCGGCGAACTGTTCGGTGTTCGGGGTGATGGCCACCTGGACTTCCCGAACGATCTCGACAAGGCGGAAGGCCTCGCGTCCAGTGCGACTCCTCAGGCGTTGCACCGCGGCGAGGACCTCCTGTCGGCAGGTCATCTCATGACGCCTCCGCGTGGTCGATGACGGCGCCCGGGTGCCGCAGGCACCGACACGCTCGAAGCACTAGCCACGACACAAAGGTAGGTCAAGATCCAGTTACAGGACAGCCAGAAGTGCCTCCAGGCTCATTTCAGGTGGTCGGGCTGGGGAGATTTGAACTCCCGACCTTCGGTCCCCCAGACCGACGCGCTAACCAAGCTGCGCCACAGCCCGCTGTGGAGCCGCAACCCTACCGGCGACGGCCGCTGCGACGGCTCCGAAACGTCCATGCGAGCATGGACCAATGGACTTGACCAGCGGCGCACATGCCGAACGACCGCTTTGCGAACGGCCACGGGACGGCACCGGCAACCGCCTCCTTGCCGCCGGCCACGAGGGACCCTGAGATGGAGACGCGCCGCCTCGGCCGCACCGGACACCACAGCAGCGTCGCCATCCTGGGCGGGGCCGCCTTCGCCACGGACTCCCCCGAGGCCGCCGAGCCGTTCCTGGCCGACGCCCTCACCGCCGGCCTGAACCACCTCGACATCGCCCCCGGCTACGGCCTCGCCGAACGAGCCGTCGGGCCCCACCTCCCGGCACTGCGCGACCGACTGTTCATCGCCGGCAAGACCCGCGAGACCGAGCACGACTGGGCACGATCACGCCTCGACAAGACGCTCACCCGCCTCCAGGTCGACCACCTCGACCTCTACCAGGCCCACGGGGTCACCTCGGTCGACGAACTCGACCGCAGGACCGAGGCCTTCGAGGTGATCATCGACGCCCGCGAGCAGGGCCTCACACGCTTCATCGGCATCACCGGCCACGACCTCGGCGCCCCCCGGGCCCACCTCGAGGCCATCCGCCGCTACGACGTCGACACGGTCATGTTCCCCGTCTACCCACGCGTCTGGGCGGACCCCGCCTACCGGGCCGACGCCGAGGCGCTGCTGGCCGAATGCGCTGCCCGAGACGTCGGCGTCATGGCCATCAAGGCCGTGGCCTGGCGACCATGGGGCGACCGCCGGCCCGACGCGATGACCTGGTACGAACCCCAGCGCACAGACTCAGGCATCGAGCGCGGAGTCCGGTTCTCCCTGTCGATCCCCGGCGTCCACGCATTCTGCACCCCCAGCGACCCCGCCACGGCACGACAGGCAATCAGAGCAGCCGCCCGCTTCGCCCCCCTCACCGACGCAGAACGCTCGGCCGCCACCGAAGATGTCGGCTCCGACGAGGTGATCTTCCCGATGGCCGAAAGAGCGGTCTCCCCCTGGCGCTGAACCAGGGGAAAGCCTCAGGTCACCAACTCGACGACGCCCTCCAGCAGGCGCCAAGCCAGGTAGAGCGCGGCAGCAGAGGCGAACACCCAGAAGTGCCACGGGATCTTCTGCGACCTCGCAGGGTTGCCATCCGAGTCCTCGACACGGTCGCCGCACGTGGGACAGGTGCCGACCACCGACACGGCGTTCGGGCTGAGGTACCTGTCGCACGAGGCGCACCAGGGCATCAGGAGAAACCCGGATCAGGTCTTGCGGATCGCCAGGATGGCGATGTCGTCCTCGACGATGCCGTGGCTGAAGTCGTTGACCGCATCCAGCAACTGCTTGCAGAGAACGTCGGGGGCGATGCCCGGGTTGCGACGCAGGGCGTCACCAATCCGCTGCTCACCGAACTGCTCATCACCGGTCCGGGCCTCGGCCAGCCCGTCGGTGTAGAGCAACACCATGTCGTCACGCTCGAGCGGAATCTCGCGACTGAAGAAGGTGCTGCCCGAATCGAGCATCAGCAGAGGACCCGTCGAACGCAGCGGTCGCACCTCGCGCTCATGGAACAGGAAGGTGGCCGGATGGCCCGCCGAGGCATACCGCAGCGTCTCAGCCTCGGTGTCGAACACCAGAACGACCAGCGAGATGAACTCCTCGCCCCGCTCGACCGACGCCATCTGCCGGTTGAGTTCCTCCAGCGCCTGCGCCGGGTCGCGGAACTGGGCGAGGAACGACCGCAGCAGGTACTTGGCCTGGAAGGCGGTGATGGACGCCTCGATGCCATGGCCGGCAACGTCGCCAATGACAGCTGCAAGCCGCGTCGGTGAGGCCTTGAATACGTCGAAGAAGTCGCCTGCCATGAAGCCGGTGCCGGCCTGGTAGACGCGTCCCACGTCGAACCCGGAGAACTCGGGGAGGTCCTCGGGGGCCAACCGGGCAGCCCACGCCTTGGGGGCCAGGTCCTCCTGGTCGAGCGCCTCCTGGGCACGTCTCTCGATGTCGATCCTCTGGCGTGCCATACGTGCCTCGCGCACGGCGTTGCGCGCCCAGACAGTGGAGACCAGGGCCGGCAGGCCGACGAGGGCGAACACGATCGACACACTGGCCGGATCGAAGTAGGCGTTGACGAGCGACGCGACCGCCAACAACCCGTAGAGGATCGCCGCGTGGGACTCCTTGCGGAAGGTCGACCAGGCCAGCGTGTAGGCGTCAGGCGAGACCTCGGCATCAATCCGGTGGATCAGCCGATAGCGGTGGCGCGCCGAACGTGCCCAGCTGAACGTGGCTGCCAGACACACGAGGCCCACGAGGGTGAGTACCGGAGTGCGCATTCGCGCCCATCGTAACCCCCGTCCGGGACCGCCACCCGAAGGACAGTCGAATCCCTGCCGTCATCAGGATCCGACCCCTCGAATCCACCTATTCCGAGCGACGACGCACCCGCAACTTGATGGGCGTCGAGCCCAACCCCAGGTCCTCGCGCAGGCGCCGCTCGAGGTAACGCAGCCACGTCCTGGGCAGTTCCCGATTGGCGAACAGCGTGAACGTCGGAGGGTCGGTGGCGCCCTGGGTGGCGTACAGGACCCGTGCACCCGCAGGCGCCGGATGCTCGGACTGTGCAGCCCGGACCACGTCGTTGACCCGGCGCGTGGGGATCCGCGTGCGGTAGTCCTCGATCGATTCGGCCAGCGCCGGCCAGAGGCGCCCCACGTTCTTCCCCGTCAGGGCGCTGATCCGCAGGACCGGAGCATCTCCGACGAAGTGGAGGCGCTGCCCCACCTGTTCGGTGACGTCCGCCCGCTGCTCGGTGTCGCACAGGTCCCACTTGTTGAGCAGAACCACGATCGGACACCCGGCAGCGTCGACCCGCTCGGCGAGACGCTGGTCCTGATGCGTGACACCGATCGTGGAATCGATCACCAGCAGCGCCACGTCCGACGTGTCGACCGACCTGAGCGCACGGACCAGCGAGTAGTACTCGGTGTCCTCGTCGATCCTCGCCTTGCGGCGCATTCCGGCGGTGTCGATGAACCGGACCGGGCCGTGCCCTGTCTCGACGACGGTGTCGACCGAGTCTCGTGTGGTGCCGGGACGGTCGTGCACGACGGCCCGCTCCTCTCCGATGAGGCGGTTGAACAGCGTCGACTTGCCGACGTTCGGACGCCCGACGATGGACACGCCCAGCACCCGGGGCTCGGCTTGTTCCTCGTCCCCGCCTGACGCACCCTCATCGGCCTCCTCCGAAAACAACCCGACGAGGCGGTCCAGCAGGTCGCCGGTCCCCCGACCGTGCAGGGCGCTGACCGATACCGGATCGCCGAGTCCCAACGAAAGCAGCTCCCAGCTGGCCGCCTCGTGCACCCGGTCGTCGACCTTGTTGGCGACCACGATCACCGAGTCGGCACGGCCACGCAGCAGCGCAGCCACCCGGTCATCGTCCTCGGTGACCCCGACGGTCGCATCGACTACGAACAGCACGACATCGGCATCGGCGATCGCCTTCTCGCTCTGCCGGCTGACCTGCTCGTCGAGCGAGTCGCCGCCGGTCAGCCAGCCCCCGGTGTCGATGAGCGTGAACGGACGGCCCTGCCACGCGGCGTCGACCTCCTTGCGGTCCCTGGTCACGCCGGGGCGCTCCTCGACGATCGCCTCGCGCCGGCCGATTATCCGGTTCAGCAACGTCGACTTGCCGACGTTCGGCCGCCCGACGATCGCAACGACGGGGGTCATGCCAGCGCCCCCCGGAGCGCAGCCCCATCGGTCGCCACGACCTCCACCGGACGCGGCAGGTCATCGGGCACCAGGCCGTCCAGGAACCGGCCGCCGCTGAGGCAGACATCCGGCAGCAGGTACCGGTGGCCCTCCGGCTCGTCGCCCAGCACCCGGGCGAGGTCCTCGCCGACGAGCAGGCCCGTAACGCCCACGTTGCCGCCGAAGAAGCGGTTCCCGACCGCCAACACACGCACGTCGGGCCGGCCCAGGCCGTCCACCAGCGGCCCGAGCACCGGTGCACCCAACTCGCCGGTCAGCACCGCCACCGGGGCGTCACCCCGGGCCCGCAGATGAACATGGCCGTCCGTGCGGGGCGCCCTGAAACCCACCGCCGGGGCCCCGTCGACCGCCCGGAAGAAGCCCGATGTCCCGGGCCCGGGACCACCGGATCCTTCGCCCAGGAAGCCCATTTCGAACGAGCGGGCCATGCCGATCCCGTCCTCGTGCATCGGGAAGCCCTCGTAGGCTTCGGCGGGCGGAAACCCGCGGCCGGCCAGCAGGTAGTACTCGTCAGCGGCGAAGACCAGCCGGCGACCGACGGCAGCGAGGAACACCCCCTGCCACGCCTCGACCGTGTCGACCACGAAGGCCGCCTCACCGGCCGTGTGCGGCCGCATCCGCTCCTCATCGGCGTGCCGGCTCACCCCGAGCGGCACCACGCAGAGGCTGGCCAGTTCGCTGAACCTCTCGGCGACGCCGGCGAGCGTGTCCTCGAGCCACAGGCCGTCGTTGACGCCGGGACACACCACCACCTGGCCGTGCACCTCGATGCCTTGGTCGAGGAGCGCCCACAGCCACCGCAGGCTGGTGCCACCCCGTCGGTTGCGCAACATCTCGGTGCGCTTACCCGGATCGGTGGCGTGGATGCTCACGTAGAGCGGGCTGAGCCGCTCGGTGACAACCCGCTCGAGGTCGGCCTCGGTGAACCGGGTCAGCGTCGTGAAGTTGCCGTACAGAAACGACAGGCGGTAGTCGTCGTCCTTGAGGTACAGGCTGCGGCGCATCCCCGGTGGCAACTGGTAGATGAAGCAGAACTCGCAGTGGTTGTCGCAGGTCTGGACCCGGTCGAACAGCGGACTGTCGACCTCGATGCCCAGCGGCGCACCGGCCGCCTTGTCGACCTCGATGTCGTGGCGCAGCCCGCCACGGTCGACGTCGAGCAGCAGCGACGGCTCGTCGACCAGCAGCTGGTACTGGATGACGTCGCGGGGAACCTGCTCGTTGATTGCGAGGATGCAGTCGCCGGGCGCGACCCCGGCCCGCTGCGCAGGCGAATCGGAGGCGACGGCGACCACCACGGGGGCCGACATGGCGCCAAGGCTACCGAAGGGGTGCGCCACCACGTGAGGGCTAGGGTCCGACCCGTGGAGGTCACCCGCGTGCTGCTCGCCGAGCCCCGGGGCTTCTGTGCCGGTGTCGAGATGGCCATCAAGGCCCTCACCTGGCTGGTCCGGGCCTTCGACGGGCCCGTCCACTGCTACCACGAGATCGTCCACAACAAGCTCGTGGTCGAACGCTTCGAAGCGCTGGGCGTGGTGTTCGTCGAGGACATCGCCGAAGTCCCCGAAGGTGCACCGGTCATGCTCTCCGCCCACGGTTCGGCCCCCGACGTCGTCCGGCGGGCACACGACGTCGGCGGCTACACGGTCGATGCGGTCTGCCCGCTCGTCACCAAGGTCCACCACGAGGTCAAGACCCGTGCCCGCAAGGGCTTCCAGATCGTCTACGTAGGCCACGAGGGCCACGAGGAGGCGGTGGGCACCATCGCCGTGGCACCCGAGGCCATGCACCGGGTCGAATCCCCCGCCGAGGTCGACGCACTCCCCGACCTCGGCGAAGACGTGGCGGTCCTCGCCCAGACGACGCTCAGCCACCGCGACTGGTCCGGTGTCCTAGATGCCGCCCACGAACGCTGGCCGGCCCTGTGGTCGCCGGACCGTAGCGACCTCTGCTTCGCCACCACCAACCGCCAGGGGGCGCTGCTCGAGCTGGTCGACCACTGCGACGCCGTCGTCGTGATCGGCTCGACCAACAGCTCCAACACCCGGGCCCTCGTCAAGTTGGCCGAGGAGGCCGGCTGCCCACGGGTGGTCTGGATCAACCGGGCCGACGAACTCCCCGACGACCTCTCCGGCACGGTCGGCGTCACCGCCGGAGCCTCGGCCCCCGACGAGGTCGTCGACGCGGTGCTCGCCACACTCGACCCGACAGACGGCGTCGAGGTGGTTCAACACACCGAGGAGGACGAGTACTTCCCACCGCCACGCAACCTCCGCGACCTGTTGGCGACCATCCGCGGCTTCGCTGGGTTCGGATTCGCCGGACCACCGCCAATGGCCCACTTCGACGACCGCTCCGTCGCAGCGTCCGGGGCGCTGGCCTCCCTCGACCGGATCTGAGCGCTCAGTCCCCGTCGGCCTCTTCCAGGGGCACAGGCCGCGGCAGCGCCGGCCGTCCCGCCAGCCGCTGCGCCTCGTCGAACACCGCCTGCATCCGCTGACGCAGTTCCTCGGTCAACTCCTCGACCACACGACGCTGCACCCGCCCCTCCACCACCGGGGGCCTCAGCGGTTCGCCGACCACGATGAACACCTTGGTGGGCCGGATGAAGGGCGAGCCTCCCGGCATGGCGTGGTCGGTACCCGCAATGCCCAACGGCACGATCGGCACGCCCGCCCGGGTGGCAACGAAGGCAGGACCGGCGTGCATCTCCTCGGCAAGCACCACCGGGCCATGCCGCCGCGTGCCCTCGGGGAACATCACCATCGGCTCGCCACGTTCGAGAACCTCCTGACAGGCCCGTAGCGCCGCCCGGTCGGCTGTCCCCCGCTCGACCGGGAAGCCGCCGACGATGGTGAGGAAGCGGCCACCGAGCCTCGACTTCCAGAGCGACTCCTTGCCGAGGAACCGCAGGCGACGGGACGTGGCCATGCCACCAACGGGCGTGTCGAGGTACGACCGGTGGACCGGAGCGAGGATGTAGGGCTCCTCGCTCGGCAGGTTCTCCTTGCCGACCACCCGGAAGCGGAACCATGCCTTGAGCAGCAGCCAGAGCAGTGACCAGAAGAAGTGGTAGGCGAACCGGTCGACCCGGCTCATCTCCCGTCCGAGGTCCGATTCGTTCATGGGAGCAGCGCCACGATCGCCTCCACCACCTCGTCGACGGTGAGGTCGGACGTGTCGAGGATGACCGACCCGTCCGCCTCGACGAGGGGGCTGACCTTGCGGCCGCTGTCGGCTGCATCACGGCGACGGATGTCGGCGGCGACCACCTCGACGTCGATGCCGCCCGTCTCGCCGGCCCGACGTCGCGCCCGCTCCTCCGGCGAGGCCGTCAGGTACACCTTGAGGAGGGCATCGGGGAATACGACCGAGCCGATGTCGCGACCCTCTACGACCCCGCCACCCCGTTCTGCGACCCAGTTCCGCTGGCGCCCCACCAGGTCGATGCGCACGTCGGCGACCGCCGCCACCACGCTCACCGCCGAGGTGACCTCGGGGCCCCGGATCGCCTGCGTGGCGTCGACTCCGTCGACGACGCAGGAGGTCCGGTCGAGTTGCAGGTCCATGGCCCGGGCGGTGCGGGCCAGCGCCACCTCGTCCTGGAGGTCGATTCCGGCCCGCAGGGCGGCGAATGCGACGGCGCGGTACATGGCACCGGTGTCGAGGTACGCCAACCCCAGCCTGTCGGCGAGCGCCCGGGCAATGGTCGTCTTGCCAGAGCCGGCCGGGCCGTCGATGGCGATCACATCCGGGCCGGGCATGCCTTCAGTCTCCCCCGGAGCGCAGGCCGAGCAGATCATCGGCGAAGCCCGGGTAACTCGTTGCCACAGACTCCCAACCGTCGATGGTGGTGGGACCGTCGGCCACCAACGCCGCCACGGCTGCAGCCATGGCGATCCGGTGGTCGTTGTGCGAATCGACAGAGGCGCCGTGCAGACGCCCGCCTTCCACCACCAGGACATCT
>CEPS01014898.1_pt1 | contig 13570 bp, 10 predicted proteins | sample 530401 | NCBI WGS metagenome assembly CEPS01 (sample SAMEA2620035, study PRJEB7988) | marine metagenome | biome: marine biome (ENVO:00000447); feature: mesopelagic zone (ENVO:00000213) & marine oxygen minimum zone (ENVO:01000065); material: "saline water (ENVO:00002010), including plankton... | reverse complement strand
CCGATGATGAGCGGCACGGCTCCCTTCCTCAGATGGCGATAATCCATTTTCATTGCGCCTAGTAAAACAGCTAATCCGATAACAACTCTCAAAGCGTGTTTCCAGAAGTAGTACGTCCCGTTACCGTATTTTTCCATTGATATGTTTGTACTTGCGCTAAAGACCATTATTGTTCCCACAATCAGAAGCAACAGTGTGAGAATGAGAAGAGGTCGGTCGTATTTTTTCGATGAGACTATTACATTCATGATGCTGTCCTCTTCAGATTAGCAACTGCAGCTTTGAATGTATCGCCTCGTTCCTCAAAATTTTCAAACTGATCAAAACTGGCGCATCCGGGAGAGAGGAGTACCACATCCCCGGATTGAGCCGATTGGAAAGCAGTTTTCACTGCTAAAGGGATATCGCCGGCATTTTGAGTCGGAACGACTCCTGAAAAAGCTTCAGAAATTATCTCGGCTGCTTTTCCTACGAGAATGATTTCCTTTACGTTTGATTTCATGAACTGAGTCAACTGGCTGAAATCTCCCCCTTTGTCAAGCCCGCCCATGATAACAATCAGCGGATTGTCGAATGACTTTAACGCTACTTCAACTGAGTCTACATTCGTCGCTTTGGAATCGTTGAAGAATTCTACTCCGTCGAGATTATCCACGAATTCGATTCGGTGTTCGACACCGGGGAAAGAGCTCATAACTTTTCCGACAGCATTAGAATCGATATTCAGCAAATTGCTGGCAGTTGCAGCTGCGAGAAAGTTGGAAAGATTATGTTTCCCAGGTAGTGACACATCCTTGAGGTAAATCAAAATTTCATCTGCCGCGTCATAGATTTTCGTTTCATTTACAGTGAAGAGAGCATTTGGAACAGTGTTTAAAGAGAACGGGACTAACATCGCAGACGTCTCAAGATAAGGTGTGAGTTCGGCATCATCTTTGTTATAGACCACTTGATCATTTTCTGTCATGTTATTGAGGATGTTCATTTTAGCTCGGGCGTAAGCATCCATGTTTGCATAACGATCCAAATGGTCAGCCGTCAAGTTCAATAGCACAGCTACTTTTGGCTTGAAATGATGGATATGTTCCATCTGGAAGCTGCTGACTTCCAGCACATGCAGTCCGTTATTGGGCTCATTGCCGAGAATGGATCTGACGGCATCCGAAAACGGGAACCCAATATTGCCAGCGAGAAAGGTCTCGTACCCTCCGTAACGACACATTTCTGCGAGCATAGTAGTGGTTGTTGTTTTTCCGTTGGATCCGGTAACAGCGGCAATTGGCAGGTTTGTAAACCAGCTTGCCAACTCCACTTCTGATACAACAGGAATGCCCTTCTCGCCGGCTTTGGTTAGGATATCCGCATCCTGTGGGACTCCGGGGCTGACAACAATAAGATCAGCCTCAAATGATTTTTTTGTATGTCCATCGATTTCGAACTCAATTCCGAGTTGTGACAATTCTTGTTTTTTTTCTGCCCAGTCAACCGGCTCTTTCTGATCTGTAAGAAAAGCTGTCGCTTCTACTTCAGTCAGAAGGCGGCAAACCGCCATTCCACTTCGAGCACCACCCACAACGGTTACATTTTTTCCACTGAGATCCTGAGTCGGTTTGTCCAGTTTTTCAGTCATCGTATTTTAAATGTGCTTAATGTCATCAATGCGAACAGAATTCCGAGAATCCAAAAGCGAACCACCACTTTGCTTTCCGCCCACCCTTTCAGTTCAAAATGATGATGAAGCGGTGCCATGAGGAACAGTCGTTTCCCTTTTCCGTGCTTGCGCTTGGTGAATCGAAAATATTGGACTTGCAGAATAACCGATACAGACTCGATAATAAAGATTGCCGCAGCGAAGGGGAGGAGGAACTCTTTCTTCAGCAAAACTGCTACACCGCCGATGGCTGCTCCCATGGCGAGAGAGCCGGTATCTCCCATGAATACTTCTGCGGGACGAGAATTGAACCAAAGGAATCCCAGCGCTGCCCCAACCAAGGCGACACAGAAAATGGTCAATTCCCCGGCACCGGGCAGATATAGAATGTTGAGATATCTGCTGAAGTCTGCCCTCCCTGTGATGTACGCTATCCCGGCAAATACAAATGCTGCTATGGCAATAAGTCCTGAAGCCAATCCATCCAACCCATCGGAAAGATTTACTGAGTTAGAGGTGGCGGTTATGACAAAAATCACGAATAGTGCATAAGGGAGCCAATGCTGAAAATCAAGCACAGATTCCTTGACGAACGGAACAGTAGTAACCGATGCATCTATTGAATTCTTTACAGGATCACCTTCTGCCGGTGTCATCCATTGGTATATCTCAATATTTTGGCTCGAGAGAATTACAATAGTCAGGAAAATCCCCAAAATTATTTGACCGGCTAACTTATATCGTGCTATCAACCCCTTTTCGCTTTTGCGGATATTTTTCAGGTAGTCATCGATAAATCCGATAAACCCCATCCATATTGTAGCAGTTAAGATTAGCAGGATGTAAGGGTTGGTCAGATTAGCCCAAAGGATAGTGGGGAGAATCACTGCCGCGAGGATGATGATTCCCCCCATTGTTGGCGTACCCTTCTTCGAGAAATGGGACTCCGGTCCCAAACTTTTTACTTCTTCTCCAATGTGCTTTTTGTGCAGAAAACGAATAATGCGTGGTCCGATTATAAAGCTGATTAAAAGTGCAGTCAACGCTGCCATTGCAGAGCGGAACGTGATGTATTGGAAGATATTAAATCCGGAAATTTTCGTGTGCAGCGGATAGAGAAGATGATACAGCACTACTCTTCAAAAACCTCGGTAATGATGGTATCCAATGCCATTCCTCTTGACCCCTTGAAAAGAACAGCATCACCCTGTTTCAAAAATGCGTTTAAAACCGAAGATAATTCTTTTTTTTCTGAATAACTGCGAGCATCTATTTTTCCCATTGCCGCATCGGCTGCAATTTTACTCTCCTTACCGTAACAGAGTAGCAGATCACACTCCATTCCGGCGCATTTTCGGCCAAATTCTTCATGATCCGATGAAGATATATCTCCCAATTCCAGCATATCGCCAAAAACGATTACTCTTCGGCCTTTTACCGGCAGACTAAATAGCAAATCAACTGCAGCAATAGCTGAAGCGAGATTGGCGTTGTAACTGTCGTCAATTACTGTAATTCCGTCAAAAGTTTTTACTTCGCATCTACCCTTTGTTGACTGGAAAGTGAGGATAGATTCCTGGAATGATTCCCATGACACTCCTAGTGTGACAGAAACAGCCGCAGCGGCAAGACTATTTTTTGCATACGTTTCATCATATGAATTCAGTTCGATTTCTTCTCCATTGATAATGATAGTTAGAAGCCCATCATCGTTTTGATGGAGGTCAGCGGCAAAATCACAATCCGGATTGAAACCGTATGTCACCTTCTCGGCCATTGTATCAAGATTATGAACATACTTGTCATCCATGTTGACAAATGCTATACCGTCTTCAGGAAGAGAGGTGAAGAGTTCTCCTTTTGTTCGGGAAATATTTTCAATACTCCCAAAACTTTCGAGGTGGGCACGAGCGATATTGGTTATTAATCCGTACCGAGGTAGTGACAGATTGCTGAGGTATTCAATATCGCCCGCTCTATTAGCGCCCATTTCGAGGATCGAGAAGGTATGGTGCGAGGTAAGCTCGAGTAAGGTAAGAGGCAATCCGAGGTGAGTATTGTAATTACCGCGAGTCCCGTGAACAGTGTGGGATGCGGAAAATATATGAATCAATAAATCTTTGGTTGTTGTCTTGCCGTTGCTGCCTGTTATTCCCAAGACCGGAATTGAGAAATTTGTTCGCCATTTTGCTGCAACTTTCCCGATAAATATTTCAGGATCTTCTACCTCAATCTGAGGAAGTTTAACATCCATACGCCGGCTTGATACAAGAGCCGCAGCGGCGCCATTTTCTTTCGCTTGATTGATATAATTGTGTCCGTCCACTTTCTCACCCGACAGAGCAACAAACAGATCACCATTGTGGATTTCTCGACTGTCCAATGCGATTCCGGTTATTTCGGCTGTTATCTCTTGTTTTGTCATTTCAGCCATCATTCGTCTAAACGCCTCTGGTTCAGGAAGGTCAATTCTCATCTATCGCTTTCAGGACTGTATCCACATCAGAATAGGGGATGTGTTCTGTTCCCACGATATCAAAATTGTCTTGTCCTTTACCTACCACTGCTAAAATATCGTCTGAGTCCATCTGAGCAATTGCATCAACAATAGCACGTTTTCGACTATTATAGATTTCATGTTTTTTCTGGCTGAATCCGGATTCAATCTCCTTGTTGATGCTTTCCTGTGATTCCGTTCGAGGATTATCCGGTACGACCATAATTCTGTCTGCGAACAGTTCTGTTTTTTCTGCCATTAACGGTCGTTTCTCATGATCCCTTTCGCCGCCGCAGCCGAATATCACCCACAATTTTCCGTTTTCAGGTAGAAGTGATTTAAGTGAAGTGAACAATTTTTCGTAAGCATCAGGTGTATGAGCATAATCCACAATAACAGATGCGCTATTTCGAGTTGTGAATTGCTCCATCCGTCCGGGTATTGTTTGGCATGCGGCTATTCCCGCTTCAATAGCTTCCAACGGGATTCCCATGCTCCAAGCGGTCGTAGTAGCAGAGATAATATTCTCTAGATTGTGTACACCGAGAAGTGCCGAATTGACCGAAACCTTTTTGTCTCCCAGCACAATGGTTCCCGTGATGCCGTGGCGGGACATTCCCCATTCCTCGAAATGCACATCCCCATCTCCTTCTATTGCACAGTTGACAACAGGGGAGGAACAGAGCTTTCGCAACTCTTCAGCTCGCGGATCAGCACTGTTGATGATTGCCTTACCGTCACTGTTTACCATAGAAAAGAGTTTTGACTTTGCTAGGAAATAGTCATCCATTGAACCATGAAAGTCGAGATGGTCTTGTGTCAGATTTGTAAAAACTGCGTAGTCAAACAAAACATTGTTCACTCGCTGCATTTCCAGTGAATGAGAAGAAACTTCCATGATTACATGAGTGACACCCCCGTCGCGGAATAGACTAAGCAAACGCTGAAGTTCCAAGCTATCAGGCGTAGTGAGGGAGGTAGAAGCATCCATCCCTTTAGACTTGGCACCCAGTGTCCCAATGATTCCCACCTTCAATCCATACGATTTCAAGATATCATACAGAATATGGCAGGTAGTAGTTTTCCCGTTGGTACCTGTAACTCCGATAATAGTCATGTCTGCCGATGGATTATCGTAGTAATTCGCTGCCATTTGAGATAGCGCCTGCCTGGGATCCTGAACACGAATCAGCGGAGTATTAGGTCTCATTCCGGCGTCAATTTTTTTCCCGTTTAAGATGACAGCAGCAGCGCCATTTTCAAGTGCTTCCGGGATGAATTTTGTTCCGTCTTGTTGACTTCCGTGGATGGCGACGAAGATCGAGCCCGGCCAGACTCTACGGGAATCAAAGGAGATGGATTGAATGGGAACGTCCAGAGGGATATCTGAGATTAAGTTTACGCCGTTTAATATTGAGGTCAGTTTTTCCATCAGTTTAATTTGATTGAGCATGTGGATCCTGGAGATACTTCAGTTCCAGCTATTGGCCATTGATAAACAACTGCCCCGGAACCTTCTACTTTTGGAGTTAATTCAAACTTTTTGACTGTTGAGATAGCACTTCGAAGACTCATCCCTCGAAGATCTGGCACGATAATACCAGGGTTGAATTTTTCAACAGAAGCTGTCATTAAAGTAAGTGGAGCATTATCCTGTGTCCCTACAAGTAAATCATCTTGAGAGGTATCAGGATGAGGTGTCAGACGATTTTTCAGCCTCGGTTTATGCACTAAAATTTCATCATCTTGGTAAATGATTCTTTTCATAACATTTTTGAAAATGGGAGCAGCGGAAAGTCCTCCCCAATGTTGGCCTTTTCCCGGTTCATCAAGCACGAAAACACCAACCAACTGAGGGTCATCTGCAGGAAAGAACCCTGCAAAAGAGGAGATGAACTTCAATTTAGAGTATTCTCCATCGATAAACTTCTGAGCTGTTCCTGTCTTTCCCGCAACATTCCAACCTGCCAGATAAGCACTTGTTCCCGTTCCGTTCTCAACTGATCGTTGCAACATAGATTTCAGACTTGCAATATTTTTTGATGAAGAAATCTTTCGTATAATCTGAGGTTTTTCATGATGTATTACTTGTCCCTCGGCATTTTGGATTTTTTCTACAATAATAGGTTTCATAAGATATCCGCCATTAGCAATTGTTGCATATGCTAGTGCGATCTGTAGAGTTGTGACGGAAACTTCGTGTCCTAAAGGAAATTGAGCTATCGAGATTCTGCTCCACTCATCTATAGTTCTTAGACGACCATTGGCTTCCCCGGGAAATGAGATGCCTGATTCAGATCCAAAACCAAATTTTCGAGCAAAACTATAGAGATCTTTTGCGCCAACCCGTTCTGCAATTTTAATAACTCCTACATTACTTGAATTTTCAATAATTTGAGAAAAATTAAGTAAGCTAAAATCCGACCAATCTTTTATTGTAGTACCTCGAAAATCATAACTGCCATTTTCGCAATTAAATTCTTCTTTCAGTCCCACTTTTCCAGTATGGATAGCCGCCATAGCCGGGACAATTTTAAAAGTTGATCCTGGCTCATATTGGTCAGTAATAACTCGATTCCGGATGAATTCCTTCTGTGTAAGTGAAGGAGAATTAGAGTCGAAATCAGGTAGAGATGTCATGGCAAGGATTTTACCTGAAAATGGTTCCAAAATAATCCCCATCCCTCCAGAGGCACCTGTTGAAACTATTGAACGGTTTAACTCGTCTTGTAAAATGGCTTGATATTCAGCATCAATGGTTAGAACTAGATTATTTCCATCCACTGGTTTCTGAATAGGATAAGCTTGGTTTTTTCGAGATTTCCCATGACCATCGGTCTCAAGTATGGTCCAGCCGGTTTTTCCCATCAAACCGATATCATATTGTCGCTCAAGTCCTTCCAGACCTTTTCCATCAATGTTTGTGAAGCCAATAATTTGAGAGGCTACATGTCCATGGGGATAAAGCCGTGAACTGTGTTTGTGTGCTACAAGTCCCTTGTCTTTCAATGCAAGAAGAGGTTTACTTTCATCATGCTTAAGGTTGCGCTCTAGAAATTCATACGTTTTATCAGAATCAAGTCGGTTTTCGTAGTAGTCTTTACTTCTCCCGGTGACTTTTGAAAAAGTGGAAACAATCAAATCACGATTTTCTACCCGATTAGGATGAACGGCGAAATCGTAGTGGATGATATTTTCAGCCAACGACCGATATTTACGATCGTGAATAGTACCTCTAATAGCAGGGAGAAGGATCTTTTCCTCGCCTTGAATTTTTACTATCTCACTAAAATTATTACTCCTAAAAACTTGGATATAGAGATAACGCATGGCAAGACCTGCCCAGAGCAAGACAACAAAGCTGGATAAGAACAAAATACGTGTCCGGAATTTTAAGAACGATTTAGTCATTTGGTACATCCAATTTGGCAAGTATATCAGGGTTGACATAAACTACCAATGTTTCAGGTTCAGGTGAGATCATTCCTAATTTATCTCGGGCGACAGAAGCAATTCTATCAGATCGGCTAAGGGCAGCATTAGTATTATCCAGTTCCCTGTTTTCCGTGAGCAGATTTTCATGAATTTGTTCAAGCTTAACTATATCTCTAACGGTCAGATTGATTTCATTGTAAATCCACAGGTAAGTCAAGAAACCCGATATGAAGAGTACAGAAATAACAAAAAAGAGAAGGGAATTGATAAAATCCTGTTGGTTTTTCCGTGTTTTTCTCTTCCTTTTTCTTTTGAGTCGAGTCATAATCTTTCTACTGCTCTTAATTTTGCACTCCTTGAGCGTGAATTGGTATTGATCTCGTCTTCAGATGGAATAATCGGATGTGATGTCAGAATTTTGACAGTAGCTTTATGATCACATTGGCAAATCGGTAGCTTAGGCGGGCAGATGCACTCTTTTGCATGGCCACGAAATGCCTGTTTGACTATTCTATCTTCGAGAGAGTGGTAAGATATGGTTACCATTCTTCCTCCCGGTTTTAGATAATTCATGAAATTCTTCAGGACTTCTGTCAAAGCGTCCAATTCACTGTTTACAGATATGCGTAGAGCTTGGAAAATTCTTGAAAGTGATTTGTTCAAATAACGAGGTGGCACAACTGTCGATATAACCTTGCGTAACTGTGTTGTAGTGTCAATTGCTGATTTGGACCTCTGTTGAACAATTGTTTTTGCTACTGAACCGGCCATACGGTCTTCACCATATTTTTTTATTATTTTACGCAATTCAGATTCTGACCAAGTATTAATGATTTCATTGGCTGTTATGCTAGATGTCATGCTGAATCCCATGTGTAGCGGACCGTTAAATCTGTAAGAGAAACCACGTTTAGGACTGTCAAGTTGAAGAGAAGAGATGCCCAAATCGAGTAGAAGTCCGTCAATCTGGCTAAGGTTAAGTGTTTCGAGTATAGAAGGTATATTTGAAAATGTATCTGAGATGAGATGACAATTGGAGGCAGCGCCGATTGATTCTTTACAGCGGGTGAGTGCCTCCTCATCCAGGTCAATCCCTACAAGAGTCCCGTTTTCCGAAAGGAGTGAAAGTATTGCAGCAGCATGACCACCCAACCCTACAGTTCCGTCTAAATAAATGCCGTCCCGCTTGATATTCAAATAATCGACAGTTTCCTTGAGAAGAACGGGTATGTGTGTAAGTTTGTTTGAAGGCCATTTTGATGCCAATGTTATAGAATGATTTTGTCGGCTAAGTTTTCGAATTCTTCCTGATCGGTTTCTGGCATCTCAACTTCCATCTCCTTGAGTTTTACTGGATCCCAGATTTCGATTTTATTTACCATTCCGATGATCACTACGTCGCCATCCAGCCCCGCAAAGTCCCGCAAGGCAGGGGAGATTTGAATTCGTCCCTGCTTATCCATTTTTGCGGGGGTGGCATAGCGGACGGTAGATCTTACGAAAGAACGATAGATGCGAGAAGCAGATGAAAGCTTTCTGAGGCCATCTTCAACTTTTCTCCATTCTGAAGAAGGATAGGCCACAATGCATGAATCCATCCCTTTAGTTGTGACGAAAGTAGAATCGTTGTCTGGTGAGAGGGACGACCTGAATTTGGCAGGTATATTTACGCGCCCTTTGTCGTCTAAGGAATAAAGAAATTCGCCGGTAAATGTGTTTTCTGAAATCATATTCTCGAAGAAAGACCTGGGATAATTCCCCACTTTCACCCACAATGTTAATCCTATAACCCACAAATGTCAAGAGAAATTTTACATTTTATTCAAGGAATAGTTGAAATAACTACTGATTCGAAGGGGATTACCCCTTATTTGAGAGGGGGAACTACTCGTTTGGAGTAGTTATGAGGGTGTTGATTTCTGCTGTATTATCGCCAGATGACTCGTCGGGAATCTCATCTTTTACTTGAGGTTCATCAGTGTCAGCTTCTTTAGGCTTTGTGCCTATTTTCTCGAATTTGAATAATCTTTCAACATTCGGATCTTCGCTAGATTCGCTAGAAGTAATCTGTTTGATTATGTAAATGGCAAAGATAAATACAGCCACAAGAATAATTACTTTAATAATGTCACTTCGGGATTGAAGAGGAGATTTGCTCGGCTCCATATAATCATCAAGATGGTCATCTCTCATTGTATCATCGATGGAAAGTTGCTCAGGAGGGGAAATCTGTTCTTTCTCCAGATGAATTTCCAACTGATTAACTGCTTCATCAGGATCAGCACCGATTTCTACAGCATATGCTCTCAAAAAAAGTCTTACGTAAACATGAGGTAAAAAAGTGTAATCACCCTTCTCGATAGAAACCAGATAATCCTGATTTATCTTAGTCCGATTGGCTACTTCACCGAGATCAATTTCTTTCTCGCGCCGTATTTTTTTCAGATCACCGTAAAATGTCATAATGTATTTTCTTATTTATGGGAAACGATTTTACGCTGATTCCCACTCCTTTCCAAACCAATTATCGACGTCAAATGTTTCTTTAAAGCGCGGTTCAGAAAGAACTTCTTTGAATTTATTTGTCGGAAAACCTACTACATTGTCATGACATCCTGAAAAACATTTCACGAAATGCGCTTCCCAATCTTGAATACCATAACCTCCAGCTTTATCCAGAGGTGAATTACTCTCTATGTAGGAATCTATCTGTTCTTTTGACAGTTCAAAAAAGGTTACTTCCGTTCTTTCAAAAAAACTCATCTCTGCTTCCTTTGATAATTGAATAAGGGTAACTCCCGTAATAACTGTGTGTGTCTGACCAGAAAGTTCCATTAGCATTTCTGCAGCATGATTTTTATCTGTCGGTTTGCCGAGAATTTTTCCATCCAAGACAACTAAAGTATCTGCTCCAATGACGATCTTTTCAGGAAATTGGATGGCAACATCACGAGCTTTCTGACAAGAAAGCTGAACTACTAATTTATCCGGTTCCAATCTGCCATCATGAAATTCTTTTATATTGCTCGGGTAGATATTGAAATTGATACCGAGATTTTCCAATATTGTTTTCCTTCGTGGAGACTTAGAAGCTAAGATGAAGACAGTTTTTTCAGTTTTCACTTATATTTAGCCAATTTTCCAATGATAGAAATCTTCTTACCACCGTCGTCTGGTTCAGCCGTCAGCTGGTAGAGGTAAGCTCCATTGGCGATTTCGCCTCCAAAATCGTCTTTTCCGTTCCAATCAATGTGGCTGTAGCCGTAGTGAGACTCAAATATATCCCCCACTTCTATTACGAGTTGACCTGTGAGAGAAAATACCTTTATCGAAACTGAAGCCGGCTGACTAACTTCGAATGCAAATTGAGTGCTCTTACTGAAAGGATTAGGGTAGTTAAAGACATTACTTAAAGTAAACTCTGATGATTCAATAAGATTTAATTTAAGGTTCTCTTTTGAAACATTATTGGCATTGTCCCACGCCTCAATAGTGAGCATAACCTCGTCATCCAGATTCTGGAGAGGGTAAAAGAGTGTCCCTTCCGTATAACTTCCTGTATTGTAGACAAATAGATCTGTCACATCTTCTGAAGTTGACTCGTCCTCATCCTGCCAAATGCGGATATCATGGCCCACTTCCCCCGTGAGATTAACCCCAATTGGATCAGCAATTTCTACAGAGAGTATATCTTGAATGTTCAAATTATCTCCCCAGCTAACAGTTCTGCCGTCAGATGAGAAGGTAATCTGAGGACCTTCAGTATCCAGGGTATTAGACGTGTCGCCAATAAACGTTAATTCTGTATGAACACCCAATCCTTCCCAAAGTGTGTTATTTTGTTCACTGTAAAGATAGACAACGAGTTTTCCACTACTGTCACCTATTGTCACATCCTTGGGAAGAATAAAACCTCCATCGTATTCATTCCCGGTGAATTCAATTGCTCCACGGTACAGTGTTTTACCCGGTTTTGTATAAGGAACTGAATAAGTGTCGTCATCAATTGTGTAGGTAAAACTGGCATCTGATTCGCTATCATTTAGAATTGCAAAACCGTTTCCATCGGAAGGTTGACTGGACGTTGTAGTTCCGCTGAAATTAGCAGTTTCCAGAGCAGTGAGAGTTTCTGCAACTGACGGAACAGACACCGTATCACCAGGCATACAGATTTTCAAAGCGGGATCTCCAAAGAGGTGGAAAAGTTCACTTCCATAGCCGCCAGTTTTAATAGACTGAAAGATTGACCCGAGTGACTGGTTGGAGATCATTCCATTTTCGAATAAAGCGTCAAAGAAGTTATCAATAAACTGTTCATTGGCACTGAAAGAGATCGGATCTGTGGTCGAGATTATGGCGATGGCACCGTTTTCTTCCATTCGCATAAGTTCCTCTGACATGGCACTGCCGCCTACATTGTCGAACTTCCCCCAACTGCAGGTCCCGGCAATCCAGATGGGTAGACGGTTACCTGTATTAATCGAAGAGAGGTCGCCTCTACTGGTAGAAAGCAAAGTTTCATGAGTCCATTGATTGGGATTGCCGTGCCCAATAAAGTTGAGAAGAGCCGTACCTTCTTCTAGAACATCAAAAAGAGCTTGAGTGGCATTAGGTCTAGTGATTCCATAGCTCGAACCGTCACTTACTGCAGGATATCCTTCCGAATATATTTTTCTGATTTCCATTCCAAATGGAATCTCATTTGCAACATTTTCATTGTTTATAACATGTGATTTTTCTGTATTCACTGATGTTTCCGGCGCGCTGAAATCGTCTGCTAGTAGTGTGATTCTTCTCCGCCAGAGACCCATTTCCGGCTCAGCTTCATAAGCGATTGTTTTTGAGACCATTATTTCGGCATCCGTCAGTGTAGCAGCTGTAAAACGTCCAATTGCCATATCTGGTGTGGAACCGTCCAGATATACAAAACGATCGTCCGAAGAAATACCATTTAAGGTAAGGGACTGAAAAGTAGGGATGTGGTTGTTTGCATTCCCGGTGATATTTCGATAGTCGTAATCTCCATCTCCAAATAGGAGTACAAATTGGGGGAATGTATCGTCACTAGGATCCCGCCAGTTCTCCTTAGTCCACTTCAGAAAATACCGTATTGCCAGTGGGTCCGCCACGCCTCCTGAAAATTCGTTGTAGATGGTTTGCAGGGGAGCGGCTATGGAATTTTCGCGATAGGTAGCAAGCTCATTCGCAGACGCCAGAAATTCCGCCGGGGAGATGATAATGTGGTCTATTGGATAGGTAGAGATCCGCAGATCAGTGAATGTGATTCCCGTTTCATGTGTCATTTCCTCAACCTCCACCACATCTTCATTTGAAAAGACAACATAGCGAGTTGAATTCTCTGATGATAGTGAAGTTTCGAATGTTCCTGAACCTCCAATAAAAGAAATTTCCCTGGCATCTGTTTCAATGAAATCGGTGATATCCCAGATTTGTAGATCATCATCAGCTTCTTCTAAGGTAAAACGGGCAGCTGTCACATTCGCTGGTGACCAGAATTCGAATTCGTCACCTTCCCAGATCAACTCCCTGCCGTACTGAAACGTTAGCCAGTCCCGATAGAGTTTTGAATTGGAATTTGTGGAAGCATTCTCCAGCAGTATGTAATGAGTGCCGTCAGAGAGAAGATTTTCACTTAGGTCCAAAGAATACTCTTTCACGGAAACCCCAGAAAATGAAGTTTGAAAAATGACTCCGTTAGATTTGGTCTGTTGATAAACTTTGATAATATGAGAAGGCCAAGAGCCAGATTCGCTTGCTTTCGCGCCCTTAACTGCAAAATCCAGAGTAGCGTCTACACCCTGTTTGGGATTATGAATAGTAAAGGCGTTTGAAATAGTCTGGTCTTTTGTGAACGTGGTACCGAACCACTCAATCCCGCTTTCGTACGGATTTTCTGAGTCGGTTTCCAAATGCAGATAGGAAATACCATAATCAAGAGGAACAGGGCTATCTGGGGATTCACTGAC
>CEPS01018985.1_pt1 | contig 13660 bp, 11 predicted proteins | sample 530401 | NCBI WGS metagenome assembly CEPS01 (sample SAMEA2620035, study PRJEB7988) | marine metagenome | biome: marine biome (ENVO:00000447); feature: mesopelagic zone (ENVO:00000213) & marine oxygen minimum zone (ENVO:01000065); material: "saline water (ENVO:00002010), including plankton... | reverse complement strand
CACGACCGCCCAGATAGCGCGAAGCGTCCTGCCCGGCCTCTATCCGGAACTACCCGATGGCGAGAACAGCGTGCGTGCGCAGTACCTGGCGGCTATCGCCGCGGCTCGGGAGTACATCTACATAGAGGACCAGATCCTGCTCAGCCGCGTGGTCCTGGTGGCGCTCGGGGAGGCACTGGAGAGAGGGGTCGTGGTCGTTGCGCTGGTGCCAGGCGACCCAATGCCCGAACTGGCCAGATACCGGGCATTCCCGGGTATAGCCGCCGGCTATGACGCACTTGCCGCACTCGCCGGGCATGCCGGATTCTGCCTGGCTGCACCGGCTGCCCGCAGGTCGTGGGGTTACGAGGAGATCTACGTGCACTCCAAGACGATGGTCGTTGACGACCGTTGGGCGACCATCGGTTCGGCAAACCTCATCTTCACCTCCTTCCAGGGCGACACCGAGATGAACGTGTCGTTCTGGGACTCCGAGGTGGCCCGGGCCTTCAGGGTGCGGCAGGTCGACGAACAGGGTGGGTTCCAGTCAGCGGCGATGGGTGGGCGCGAGGCCGTCGGGCGCCTCGCCGAGGTTGCCGGGGAGAATGCGGACCGACGTGCCGGGGGTGAGGACCTTGCCGGGTTCGCCTGTCGGATCGACCCGACCAGATGGGCGGCCTGACAGCCCTATCCCCAATGGAAGCCCGGGTATGCCCTGCGACTGTCACATGGGGTGCGTACCCTCCGGGCTATGGAACTAGTGACCCTCGCAGCCGTCCTCGTCGCCGCAGTCGCTGTCGTGTGGGCCGTACGCCGCGACAACTCCCCACCGGCCGCTGAGCCGACCCTCGACGGTGCAGCGCTGGCCCAACTGATCGGTGCCGAGGTCAAGGCACAGATGGGTGATGCGGCCACCTCCGCCCTACAGGCCAACAACGAGCAGTTCCTCACCCTCGCAACCGAACGCATGAACGCCGTCCAGGCCCAGACGAAGGGCCTGCTCGATCCGTTCTCGAAGCAGATGGAACAGCTGGGGAAGACCGTCGGCGACCTCCGCTCTGCCCACGAGCAGGACAAGGGGGCCGTCCAGAAGATGACCGGCGAGATGGGACGCCAGATCACCGAGTTGACCTCGTCCACCATCACCCTCTCCGAGGCGCTCAGGTCACCGACGTCCCGTGGTGCCTGGGGCGAGAACCAGCTCCGCAACGTCATCGAGCTGTCGGGCATGGCGCGCTACTGCGACTACGACGAACAGTTCACCGGTGAGAACCGAGAGGGCTCACGCGGCCGCCCCGACGTGCGGGTCCGCCTGCCCAACGGAGCACACATTGCGGTCGATTCCAAGGTCCCCCTCGACGCGTACCTGGACGCCCAGGCGGCGACCGATGCCACCGAGGTTGAGGCCCACATGGCCCGCCATGCGACAGCGTTGCGCAGCCACGTGAAGCAGCTGTCCGGCAGGAAGTACTGGGAGCAGGACGACGGTCCCTCACCCGAGTTCGTGGTTCTCTTCGTACCCGGCGAGTCATTCCTGGCCGACGCCCTGCGTTCCGACCACGCCCTCCTGAACGAGGCGATGGACAAGCGCGTGCTCCTGGCCTCGCCCGTGAACCTGCTGGCCCTGTTGTGGGCCGTGTCACGCGGCTGGCAGGAGGCCCGCGTCAGCGAACACGCCAGGGAGATAGCCGATCTGGGCCAGGAGCTCTACGACCGTGTCGGTGTCGTCCTGGGCCACGTCGACAAGACCGGTCGGGGTCTCGCCACCGCTGTAGGGGCGTTCAACGACCTGGTGGGTTCGGTCGACGGCAGGCTGCTCGTGACCATGCGCAAGTTCCCCGACCTCGGCGCCGGCTCGACAGAGCTGCCTGTCGCCAGCGAGGTGGAGGCCCTGCCCCGTCACGTCCAGGCTGAGGAACTGTCTGCCGCGGCCTCCGCCGATTCCACCAACAGTCCACAGCCCTGATCGGTGCCGACGCCCATGTTCGACGGTGCTCCCGTACCCGCCCCGGTTGGGCCACACCGAGGCGAACCGTGACCGCATTTTTGGCGAGTCATCCCCGCCGGATGTCTCCACACTCTCTACAGGTCGATTCCCAGACGCTGGTGTGAACCTTCACCCGTAGCCAACTACCGCAGAGCGGACAATAACGTGGTGGGTCGAATGCTGGAAGACAGCCAGGACAGTTGGCATTCCCGCACCCGGGACAGCAACTGCGTGCCTCCTGCTCTGCCACTCTGGTCAGATCGCGCTCGAGAGCACACCAATTGGCATCTGAAGGTCCTCGAGCATGCTCAAGTCGTCTTCGGGCGTGCGACCGAGCGTCGTGAGGTAGTTGCCGACTATCAGGGCATTGATCCCAGATGTCATTCCCATTGACTGGAGGTCACCCAGGGTGATCTCGCGGCCACCGGCGTAGCGGAGGATCACCGACGGAAGTCCCAACCGGAAGACAGCGATCCAGCGCAACGCCTCAAGCGCACTCAACGGCTTGCGCACCTGAAGTGGGGTACCCGGCCTCGGGTTCAAGAAGTTGATGGGAACTTCGTGGGGTTCGACCTGGCGGACCTGGTCGAGCAGTTCAAGACGCTGGTTGCGACTCTCGCCCATGCCGAGAAGTACGCCACAGCAAAGCTCCATACCGTGTTCACGAACCAGCATGCAGGTGTCGTGGCGCTCCTCCCAGGTGTGTGTCGTCACTACTTCGGGAAAGAAACTGCGTGCCGTCTCCAGGTTGTGGTTGTAGCGGTGGACTCCGCCATCGGCAAAGCGCCGGGCCTGTTCACTGGTGAGGGTGCCGGCGCTGACGTTGACGTTGATTCCCACCTCGTCACGGATTACCGGTACAAGGTCGAGGATCCGGGTCATGGCCGTCTCATCGGGGCCCTTGACCGCCAGGACGATGCAGAACCCCGATGCCCCGAGTGCGGCCGTCTCCCTGGCGGCGGCGACTACCTCGTCCCGCTCGAGGAACGGTACGGGCTTGACAGGCGTGTCGAATTGGGCCGACTGGCTGCAAAAGTGGCAGTCCTCTGGGCAGCCGCCGGTCTTGACTGACAAGATGCCCTCGATGTCGATGTTCGGGCCCGCCCAACTCAGGCGCACCTCGTGGGCCAGCGCCGCAAGTGATGGGCCGGCGTTGGGAGGTGCCGTTGCGCAGCCTGTCGCCAGAGCCAGCCCTCCCATACCCACCACCTGCAGGAAGGACCGCCGTGATCAGGGGGTGCCGTGTGGTTGGGTAGGCATGCGTTCAGGCTCCGACCCTGCGCCCAGGGGGGATGGAGGCGGCCTCGGCGAGGGTCGCTGCCAGCTCGTCAAAGCCCGTACCGACAGTTGCGACGGTGAGCCGCAGGTGCGGGGATCCTTGCGAGCCGACCATGAAGGGGCTGCCCGGAGCGGCACCGATTCCCCGGGCGGAGAGGGCGACCAGGGCGTTCGTCTCGTCACCGACCTCGAGCCACAGGTTGATTCCAGATGTGCCCGGCACGGCCACCCCGTGGGATCCGAGGCTGTCGATGAGCGATGTCCTTCGTGTTGAGTAGGCGGCCGCCGCGGCAGCAACCGTGTCGGCCGTGGCCTGGTCTGTGAGCAGCTGGAGCAGCACGCCCTGGAGTAGTCGGCTACTCCACGCAGGGCCCAGCTGGCGACGGTGGACCATGGCATCGATTACCGGTCCGGAGCCCCCCACCGCGGCCAGGCGCAGGTCGGGGCCGTAGGCCTTTGAGAAGCTGCGAATGTGGACCACCTGGTCGGGCAGCCGGGTTCCGAGACTGTGGAGGGTCGAGCCGGATACCTCGCCCGAGTGGTCGTCCTCGATGATCAACAGGTCCGAGCCCTCCAGGAGGTCTGCCAGCAGGTCGACCCTCTCGGCGTCGTGGCTCCAGCCCGTCGGGTTGTGGGCGCGGGGCTGTAGGACCAGAAGGCTCGGGTCCATGGCAAGGCCCCGGGAGAGGGAGGCGGGGTCGAGGCCGCCCTCAACCATCTGGACCGGGATCAGCTCGGCGCCGGCCAGCTCGAGCATGTCGATGGTCGGAGGGAATCCCGGATCTTCCACCAGCACCCTGTCGCCGTAGTTGACCGTTGAGGCGATGATCCGGTCGAGTGCGTCGAGGGCACCGTCGACGACCGTTAGTGCCTCAGGTTCAAACGGCCAGCGCTTCCGGAGCAACTCTGACAGCGCGGGCAGGGTGGGTTGGTCCAGATAGCTCGAGACCGGCGGTTCGTCCCGGAGTGCGGCCAGGGCCGGTCCCAGCGGTGGCAGGAGGGCCGGGTCCGGAGTTCCCGTACTGAGGTCCAGCCTGTACGTGTGTGGGTCGACGGGTACCTGCCAGAAGCGCCCCGGGTCCTCAGGTTGGCGACGTGCCCGTACGAAGCTGCCGCGGCGGCCCTCCGTGACGAGTAGGCCGGCATGGTGGAGGCGGCGCCATGAGTCGGCAACGACGGAGGGGCTCACGTTGAGGCTTCGGGCCAGTGCCCGGACCGTCGGCAGGCGGTCACCGCTCGAAATGCTCCCGTCGCTGATCAGCCTGCCGATCGCTGAGGCGATTTCGGCTGGTCCGGCGCTGGTTCCGACGGCGCTGGTGATGGCGGTGAGTGCGGGTTCGGGCATGTTCCTGGATTCCGGGTCACAGACGGGGGAGCGGCCCTCGGTCAATATTTTGTGTGTAACAAAGAATGGATTGTATGCACAACGATTTGGCAATACTGTCGCACAACACGGCAGAGGGCAACCGCGACGGCATGGACCGTTGTCGGAGCCAGACCACAGAGGAGAACCCAATGGCCAGCGAGGTACGGGCGGCAATGGTCCAGACGGCATGGACCGGCGACAAGGAGTCGATGATCGAACTCCACGAGAACTACATGCGCGAGGCGGCAGCAGCCGGAGCCCGTGTCATGTGCTTCCAGGAACTCTTCTACGGCCCCTACTTCTGCCAGGTGCAGGAGACCGAGTACTACGACTACGCCGAGGCAGTCCCAGACGGGCCGACCACAAGGCGGTTCCAGGAACTGGCGGCCGAACTGGGCATGGTCGTGGTCCTTCCCGTGTACGAAAAGGAACAGGAGGGCCTTCTCTACAACACGGCGGCCGTCATCGACGCCGACGGCACCTACCTCGGCAAGTACCGCAAGACCCACATTCCCCAGGTAAAGGGCTTCTGGGAGAAGTTCTACTTCCGCCCGGGAAACCTCGGATACCCGGTGTTCGACACAGCCGTCGGCAAGGTCGGTGTCTACATCTGCTACGACCGTCACTTCCCCGAGGGATGGAGGGCACTCGGCCTCAACGGTGCCCAGATCGTGTTCAACCCGTCGGCGACGAGCCGTGGCCTTTCCTCGTATCTGTGGCAGCTGGAACAGCCCGCCTCTGCCGCTGCCAACATGTACTTCGTCGGCGCCATCAACCGTGTCGGCATCGAGGCCCTGGGTGACAACGACTTCTACGGGACCACCTACTTCGCCGACCCACGTGGACAATTTGTTGGTGACGTCTGCTCCGACCAGGACGCCGAGTTGATCATCCGCGACCTCGACCTCGACCAGGTCGACGAGGTCCGCAACCAGTGGGCCTTCTACCGTGACCGCAGGCCCGACATGTACGGCCCGCTGACCTCCGCCTGACGGCGATCCACCCCGACCTGCCGGAGACAGCGACCGTGACAACGAACTCAGAGCTCCTCGCCCGCCACCAGGCGGTTCTTCCGTCATGGCTGGCGCTCTACTACGACCCGCCCATCTCAATGGACCACGGCGAGGGACGCCACGTGGTCGATGTCGAGGGGAACCGCTACCTGGACTTCTTCGGCGGAATCCTCACCACCAGCCTCGGATACAACGTGCCCGAGGTGACCAGGGCGGTTCAGGAGCAGGCCTCCAAGGTTCTCCACTCCTCGACCCTGTACCTCTCAGAGCCGATGATCGAGTTGGCCGAACTGGTCGCCGACCTGTCGGGTATTCCGGATGCAAGGGTGTTCTTCACCACGTCGGGCACCGAAGCCAACGACGCAGCGCTTCTGTTGGCAACGACCTACCGGAAGTCAAACCAGATCCTGGCCCTGCGGAACAGCTACCACGGCCGTTCGTTCAGCACAATCGCCATCACCTCGCAGCGTGCATGGTCACCGACCAGCGTCAGCGGCCTCTCAGTCAACTACGTGCAGGGCGGCTACCGCATGCGGAGCCCGTTCCGGGCGCTGGATGACGACTCCTACACAACCGCATGCCTCGAGGACCTCGTCCAGGTATTCGACATGATGACCTCAGGCGATGTGGCGGCGATGATCGCCGAACCCATCCAGGGCGTCGGCGGCTTTGCAGTCCCGCCGGATGGGTTCTTCGGCGCCATGAAGAAGGAACTCGACAACCGCGGCGTCCTCTTCATCTCCGACGAGGTGCAGACCGGATGGGGCCGTACCGGAGACAACTTCTGGGGGTACCAGGCACACGGCATCACCCCCGACATCCTCACCTTCGCAAAGGGGGTGGGCAACGGCCTGGCCCTTGGAGGAGTTGTCGCCAGCGCCGAACTCATGAACTCCCTGCCCGCCAACTCGCTGTCCACGTTCGGAGGAAACCCGCTCAGCAGCGCGGGTGCGCTTGCGACAATCAGGTACATGCTCGACAACGACCTTCAGGGCAACTCCAGGGAGATGGGCGCCCGACTGGAGGCGCTCCTGGGTCCGGCAGCCGACGCGTGCCAGTCCGTCGGCGAGTTGAGGGGCCGCGGCCTGATGCTCGCCCTTGAAATGGTGCGTCCCGGAACCAACGAACCGGATGCTGATGCAGCGGCCCGCCTCCTCGAGGCGGCGAGAGCACGTGGTGTCCTGATTGGCAAGGGGGGCCTCTACGGCAACGTGCTTCGCATTGCACCGCCCATGACGGTCACACCAGGGGAGATCGACAAGGCCGGTGAGGTCATCGCCGAAGCGCTCGGCTCGCTGGCAGACGCCGGCTGAGGCTGGACGGCACGGCCTGAGCAGACCAACATGCTGATGGAACGAACAGGAGGCAGGACATGACGATCCTCATCAAGAACGGAACGATCGTGAGCCCGACCGGGCGGCACGATGCCGATGTTCTGGTCGACGGCCAGAAGATTGCAGCGGTGCTGCAGCCAGGCAGCGATGCGGCGGCATCAGCCGAGAGCGGTGCCGAAAAGGTGATTGACGCAGGCGGAAAGTACGTGGTCCCCGGGGGCATCGACGCCCACACCCACATGGAGCTTCCATTTGGAGGCACCTTCGCGTCGGACACCTTTGAGATCGGTACCCGGGCGGCCGCCTGGGGCGGCACCACGACAATCATCGACTTTGCCGTGCAGCGCGACGGTGAGAACGTAAGGGAGTCACTTGACGCATGGTTCGCCAAGGCCGAGGGCGAGTGCGCAGTCGACTACGGCTTCCACATGATCCTCGGCGGCGTCGACGAAGCCGCTCTCAAGGAGATGGACAACCTCGTCGGCGAGGGAATCTCCAGCTTCAAGTTGTTCATGGCCTACCCGGGTGTCTTCTACAGCGATGATGGCCAGATCCTGCGGGCAATGCAGAAGGCATCCGACAACGGTGGCCTCATCTGCATGCACGCCGAGAACGGCATAGCCATCGACGTGTTGGCTGAGCAGGCTGCCGCCCGCGGCCAGACCGACCCCGTCTACCACGGCATCACCCGTCCACCCGCTCTCGAGGGCGAGGCCACCAACCGGGCTATCCAGCTGGCACTGGTAGCAGGTGCACCTGTCTACTTCGTACACCTCTCTGCCAGCGAGGCCCTGGCAGCGGTGGCAGCAGCCCGCAACGACGGACACAACGTGTTCGCCGAGACCTGCCCCCAGTACCTCTACCTGAACCTCGAGGACCACCTTGGCCTCCCCGGCTTTGCCGGCGCCGGCTACGTCTGCTCGCCGCCACTGCGCACAAGGGAGCACACACACCACACCGACCTGTGGCGTGGCCTCCGTACCAACGACCTGGCGGTCGTCTCCACCGACCACTGCCCATTCTGCATGAAGGACCAAAAGGAACTGGGCCTCGACGACTTCAGGGCGATCCCCAACGGAATCGGCGGAGTGGAACATCGAATGGACCTCATCTACCAGGGCGTGGTCATGGGCGAACTGTCGCTTGAACGCTGGGTTGAGACCTGCTCGACGACACCGGCCCGCATGTTCGGGCTCTACCCGCAGAAGGGTGTGATAGCCCCGGGGTCTGATGCCGACATCGTCCTCTACGATCCGAACGGCTCGACCACGCTGTCAGTGGACACCCATCACATGAGCATGGACTATTCGGCCTACGAGGGTGTCGAGATCGACGGTCGGGTCGACACCGTGCTGTCCAAGGGCAAGGTGCTCATCGCCGACGAGACCTATCACGGTGCGAAGGGCGACGGTGAGTACCTGCGCCGTGGCCTCTCCTCCTACCTCCTCTGACGCCCTGCGGGCACACCAGAGACCCAGTCGCAATCCACGTTCAGATCACCGGGAGTAGGGCATGTTGCAGATTCAGCACCTGATCGACGGCGAAGCCGTCGAATCTGGTTCAGGCCGTACAGGACCGGTGTTCAACCCGGCCACCGGCCAACAGACCGGCCAGGTCGACCTGGCATCCGTCGCCGAGGTCGACTCTGCCGTGGCATCCTCAAGGGCTGCGTTCGCAGAGTGGAAGGGCGTCTCGATTGCACGGCGTACGAAGTTGCTCTACGCCTTCCGCAACCTGGTCGTCGACAACGCCGACGAGATAGCCCGGCGGCTGACCGCAGAACACGGCAAGGTCGCAGACGACGCGCGTGGTGAAGTGGCCAGGGGCGTCGAGAACATCGAGTTCGCATGCGGATTTGCCCAGACCCTTGAGGGCCGTTACAGCGAGCTCGCCTCTACCGGAGTCGACGTCTACACGGTGCGACAACCCGTGGGTGTCTGCGCCGGAATCACACCGTTCAACTTCCCAGCCATGGTCCCGCTCTGGATGCTCCCGAATGCAGTGGCATGCGGGAACACGTTCATCCTCAAGCCCTCCGAACGGAACCCGTCAGCACCCGGGTTCGTTGTTGAGCTGGCCCAGGAGGCAGGTTTCCCACCAGGTGTCATCAACCTCGTCAACGGAGACAAGGAGGCGGTCGACAGGCTGCTTGAACACCCCGATGTCGGGGCGGTCAGCTTCGTCGGCTCGACCCCGATTGCCCGCTACGTGTACTCAACCGGGACCGCCAACGGCAAGCGCGTCCAGGCCCTCGGTGGAGCGAAGAACCACATGATCGTGCTTCCCGACGCCGACCTGGGTCTGGCAGCCGATGCCGCTGTATCAGCCGCCTACGGGTCGGCTGGCGAGCGGTGTATGGCCGTGTCGGTCGTCGTCGCTGTAGGTGAAATAGCCGATCCGCTGGTCGAGGCGATAAGGGTCCGCATGGAGAAGCTCGTGATCGGACCCGGGGACGACCCCGCCTCGGAGATGGGTCCGCTCATTACCGCAGAACACCGTGACCGGGTCGCCGGCTATGTCGAGTCCGGTGCCGCCGCCGGAGCCGATGTGGTGGTCGACGGTCGCAGGCAGGCGTTCGACGGAGACGGGTTCTTCCTCGGGGTGTCACTGCTCGACAGGGTCACCACCGACATGTCCGTCTACCGCGACGAGGTCTTCGGCCCGGTGCTGTCGGTGGTACGCAGCGAAAGCTACGCCGAGGCCGTCAAGTTGATCGACGACAACCCGTACGGCAACGGTGCTGCCATCTTCACCCGCGACGGCGGTGCTGCACGGCAGTTCCAGGGCGATGTCGAGGCCGGCATGGTCGGCGTCAACGTCCCGATTCCGGTTCCGGTCGGCTACCACTCGTTCGGCGGCTGGAACGACTCCTTCTTCGGTGACACGACCATGTACGGGTCCGAGGGAATGCGGTTCTACACGCGACCCAAGGTCGTGACCAGCCGTTGGCCGGACCCGTCCACCAGCAGCGTCGACCTGGGCTTTCCCAGGAACGACTGATCTCAGGAGCAGGCAGCACAGGATTCGACACGACAGCGATGTCGTGCAGAGGGGGAGAAGATGGACTTCGGGGTTGTAATGCAGACCGACCCGCCGGCAGCGCGGGTCATCGAGCTGACAAGGCGGGCCGAGGGCCTCGGTTTCACCTACGCCTACACATTTGACAGCCACGTGCTCTGGCAGGAGCCGTATGTCATCCACAGCCAGATGCTGGCGGCCACCGACAACATGGTCGTAGGCCCGATGGTCACCAACCCGGGTACGCGCGACTGGACCGTGACAGCGTCGGTGTTCGCCACCCTCAACGACATGTACGGGGAGCGCACGGTGTGCGGTATCGGGCGCGGCGACTCGGCCATGAGGGTGATTGGGCACAGGCCCTGCAACCTGGCCACCCTCGAAGAGTCGATGGGCGTGATCAAGGGCCTCGCCGAGGGTGAGGAGGTCGACTACAACGGCACCCGCCAGAAGTTGCCATGGCGCTCAGGCGGGTCGCTTCCCATCTGGATGGCCGGATACGGGCCCAGGGCCCTCGCTCTGTGCGGCAGGGTCGCCGACGGCTTCGTCCTCCAGCTGGCCGACCCCCAGATAGCCGAGTGGACCATCGGTGCCGTGCGGGCCGCCGCCGAGGAGGCTGGCCGTGACCCTGACGACATCTACATCTGCGTCGTTGCACCCGCGTACGTCGGGGACGACATCGCACACCAGCGAGACCAGGTGAGGTGGTTCGGCGGCATGGTCGGGAACCACGTGGCCGACCTGGTGGGTCGCTACGGAACCGAAGGGACTGCTGTGCCTGCCGCCCTCACCGACTACATCGAGGGGCGCAGGGGGTACGACTACACAGACCATGGCAGAGCCGGCGCCGAGCACACCGACTTCGTGCCGGACGAGATCATCGACAGGTTCTGCATCCTCGGTACCGAGTCAGCCCACATCGAACGTCTCGAGGAGTTGCACGACCTCGGTGTCGACCAGTTCGCCGTCTACCTCATGCACGACCAGCAGGACGAGACCCTCGACGCCTACGGCCAGCGGATCATCCCTGCAATGACCTGATCGGTGGCCCGTTGATTCCCGCTCCAACTCCGACAGTGGCCAGGGTCCTGAGGAGTGTCGTCACCACAGCGCTGGCGATTCTCGTGATCGTCGCCGTCTGGGAGGGTTACAAGTGGGCCGGCCAGCAGACGGGCGGCAACTGGCCCGGTACCGGCATCGAACTGCCTGTCTCAACCGATGACATCATCATGCCGCACGTCTCGGACATCGCTGCCGAGCTCGTGTCTGACATACGCGACGGCCGGTCCACGCTGCCTGTCAGCGTGTTCCTCCTCAAGAAGGCGTGGTTCACGCTCCAGGAGGCGGCGATCGGCTTCTTCCTGGGCTCGGCAGTCGGGATCGGTCTCGCCGTGCTGATGCTGCGGTGGCGTGTAGCCGAGCGCGGCCTCCTGCCGTGGATCAACGTGTCCCAGACAGTTCCGCTGATAGCGCTCGCTCCCATCATCGTCACGTGGGGCCGCAACCAGGGCCTGCCCGACATTGTGTGCATCTCGCTCATCTCTACCTACCTGACCTTCTTCCCGGTTGCCGTGAGTGCCCTGCGTGGCCTCCAGTCGCCTGATTCAGCCCACGTTGAGCTGATGCGTTCCTATGCCGCTCCGTGGCGTACGACCCTGTTCAAGTTGCGCCTTCCCGCAGCGCGTCCCTACCTGTTCCCCGCGTTCAAGATTGCAGCCACGCTCAGCGTCGTTGGTGCGATCGTCGGAGAGATCTCCATTGGCACCAAGACCGGCCTCGGTCGCTCCATCCTGGAGTTCGCCCAGCGCTACGCCGTCTGGCCTGAGCGCCTCTACGCCTCGGTGATCGGAGCAGCGGTACTCGGACTGTTCGTGTTCGGGATGATCAGCCTGGCTGAGCGACTGGTGCTCCGTCGGACCGATGAGGTTGTGGCATGAGCACGGGCGGCGATGTGCCGGCAGTCGTCGTTGACGGTGTCGGAATGGTGTTCAACGAAGGAACCGGCGGCGAGGTTGCAGCGCTGGACGGCATCGACCTGACCATCAGGGCCGGGGAGTTCGTAACGCTCATCGGTCCCTCCGGTTGTGGCAAGTCAACCCTGTTGAGGCTCATCGGAGACCTGTTGACACCAACTGCAGGTGGCGTGTCGGTGTTCGGCAGGTCGGCCCACGAGTCCCGTACGGGCCAGGACTACGGAATGGTCTTCCAGCATGCAGGGCTCTTCGACTGGCGGAAGGTGCAGGCCAACATCGAGTTGCCCCTTGAGCTGCGTGGATGGTCCAGGTCGGATCGTGGTGCCCGCTCGTCTGAGATGCTGGACCTGGTCAAGCTGGACGAGTTCAGCGACCACTATCCGCGCCAACTCTCCGGAGGAATGCAGCAGAGGGTGTCGATCGCCCGAGCACTCTCATTCGAGCCACGCCTGCTTCTCATGGATGAGCCGTTCGGAGCGCTCGACGAGATGACCCGTGAGCACATGCAGAGTGAGCTGCTTCGAATCTGGGGAGAGACCGGAACCACGGTCGTATTCGTCACCCACTCGATTTCCGAGGCGGCGTTCCTGTCGAACCGTGTGATCGTGTTGTCGCCACGCCCGGGCCGGGTCCATTCGATCATCGATGTCGCCCTGGGCGAGCGAACTCCCGATACCAGGGAGGACCCCGACTTCTTCGCTGCTGCGACAACCATCCGTGAGGCCCTGCGCTCGGTCGGGGGTGCTGAGTGAAGCTTCGCCGACTCGTCCAGAGAGGGACTTCACTTGGTCCGGCAGTTGTGGTCGGAGTCGCCGGATTTGGCCTCTGGGAGGGAACTGTCAGGGCGTTCGGGATCAGAGAGTTCCTGCTGCCGAAGCCAACCTCGATTCTGGCCGAGTTGCAGGCTGAGTGGCCTGTCCTGCGCCACGCTGGTTGGGAGACCGGACGAATTGCGGTTAGCGGCCTGCTCGTCGGCATTCTGGCCGGGGTGCTGCTTGCGATGTTCACGACCAGGTTCCGGACGCTCAACGAGGGTCTTACGCCGCTGGCGGTGGCGGTGAACGCCACCCCGATAGTGGCGCTTGCCCCGATCTTCAATGCCTGGTTCGGGATCACCGGCACATTGAGCAACCAGGCTGTGGTCATCGCCGTGGTGTTCTTTCCTGTCTTCATCAACACGGCAAGGGGCCTGACCGAGGTGCATCCCGACGAGATCGAGCTGATGCATTCCTACGCGGCGGGAGAGTGGACGATCATGAGAGAGGTGCGTGTTCCCAACGCACTGCCGTTCTTCGCCAACGCCCTCCGGGTGGTGGCGCCCCTGTCGGTTATTGCCGCAATCGTCGCCGAGTACTTCGGTGGACCCCAGGACCGCATCGGAAACGTGATCACATCAAACGCCGGTTTCGCCCGGTACGACGTTGCATGGGCCGCAATCGCGGTTGCATCGGCGGTCGGCCTGGCCCTGTTCGCTGCAGCCCTGCTAGTTGAGCGTGTAAGTATGCCTTGGCGCCTCGCTGTAGGGGGCAGTGATTCAAACAACAATCCCGGGAGGGAAACATGAAGAGACAGTGGACAACCCGAGTAGTTGGGCTGGTGGTGGCGGTGACCCTCGTTGCTGCAGCCTGTGGCTCGGATGACGCAGCAGTAGGGACCGGCGACTGTGACTCTGTCGACCAGGTCAGCCTGCAACTCCAGTGGGTTACCCAGGC
>CEPS01031037.1_pt1 | contig 13698 bp, 7 predicted proteins | sample 530401 | NCBI WGS metagenome assembly CEPS01 (sample SAMEA2620035, study PRJEB7988) | marine metagenome | biome: marine biome (ENVO:00000447); feature: mesopelagic zone (ENVO:00000213) & marine oxygen minimum zone (ENVO:01000065); material: "saline water (ENVO:00002010), including plankton... | reverse complement strand
AGGCGCTTGACGAGCCGTTTGGCGATTCGACGCCTCTTCCCTTATTGATGCTGTCGGAGTTCGCCCGCGACCATGTAAAAACCGTGCTGACCGGGTGGGGCGGCGACGAGGCGTTTGCCGGTTACCCGACCTTGAAGGCGCATTCAACGGCGCAATACTATAGGCGGTTGCCGAAATTCCTGTCACACGGCCTGATTCCGGCCGTCGTCAACCGCCTGCCGGTATCTGATCGTTACCTAAGCTTCGAATTCAAGGCAAAGCGGTTCGTGCGCGGTATCGAGCTTCCGCCTGAGCTCCAACATTTCATGTGGATGGGGTACTTCGACGATGCCGCAAAAACCCGGTTGTTTCAGCCCCGCATTCGAGAGCAGATGACAGGCCCCGCCTTAGCACCGGTTGAAGCGGTGGTGGACGGGCTGTCCGAGACGGATCTGATCAGCCGCATCATGCATCTTGATGCCGGGTTTTTCCTGCAAGGCAACGGATTGTTCCAGGCCGACCGGATGAGTATGGCGGCGTCCCTGGAGGCCCGTGTGCCGTTGCTGAACAATAATTTAATCGATTTCACCATGAAGTTGCCTCGCCGCACCCTGATGCCGGGGGGCGAGCCCAAGGGGCTATTGAAGCGGGTTTTGGCGCCGCATTTGCCGGACACCATCATCCGCAAGCCCAAGAAGGGTTTCGGCCCTCCGTCATCGATTTGGGTCAGGGGTTTGTTCGCCGGTCTTTTTGACGAAGTGTTTTCGGAAGACCGGGTGCAAGAGGCCGGAATATTCAACCACGGGGAAATCCACCGGCTGATCGGCGAACACCGAACCCGGCGCGCCGACCACGGCCGCGACCTGTGGGCGCTGTTGAGCTTTCAGCTTTGGCATGACCGCCATATCCATGGCGTAAGTATGGGAATTAATTAGATTTTTTGATTTTAGGCGGTTTATTTGTTACAGAGAACTAGGTGATCGGGTGGTTTCTCTCCCCCGGATTTCAGAGGGCTTCATGAACAACAATTCCAATCGGAATGACAACGGTCGCGGCGAGCCACGGACACGGGCGGCCCTGAAAACCATTCTGGTTCAGCCGCCGCCGGCCCAGGCGGTGCAGTCGTACTTTACATTTCACAAAGGGGATGGGCTGGGGGACAAACCGCCGCAAGGCATCATGAGCCTCGCCACATATCTGATCTCCAAGGGCTTCAAGGACACCAGTTGCTTCGACGCCCAACTGGATGACCTGAGCCCCGAAGAAACGGCCCGGCAAGTGGCGACCCTGAAACCGGATGTGGTCGGAATCACCGCGTGGACTGATTTTTGGTATTCTGCGTGGAAGACGGCAAAGGAAGTACGTCGGCTTTTGCCTGATTGCACGATTATTTTAGGCGGCCCCCATTGTTCGGTCTTTCCCGAAGAATCTCTTGAATATTCCGAGGCCGATTACCTGATTGTCGGTGACGGCGAAGATACCCTTCACGACCTGCTTCTCGCCCTGGTCGGGGGGCGGCGGCCGGACGACCTGCCGGGATTGTGGCAGTGCGATAACGGGCGCCCGGTTCAGCCGACTCAGAAAATCGCCATGGTCAACGACATAACGGCGTTGCCCGTCGTTGACCGGCTTCTGCTTCCTTACCGGCGCTACACGTCGGTCCTCAGCGACAAGGAATTCGAGACCACAATGATCACGTCGCGCGGATGCCCGTACAAATGCGTGTTCTGCAAGATGGACGTGCAAAAGGTCTATGCCCGCAAGCCGGAACAGGTTGTCGATGAATTCAGGAAAATCGCCGAACTGGGCATTACCGACGTTCAAATCTATGACGATACCTTTACCTGGGGAAAGCAGCGCGTCATCGATATTTGCGAGGGCATACTCGACAACAAGATCAACGTTCGTTGGGCGATCAGGGACCGGGCCAACCGGGCCGACCCGGAAGTATACGAATTGATGAAGCGCGCCGGGTGTTACCGGATCCATTACGGCGTTGAAACCGGCTCGCCCCAGGTGCTCAAGGAGTCGGGAAAATTCATGACCCTGGAGCAGGCGGAAAGCGCCATCGCCATAGCCAAGGAAACCGGCTTCCAGACAATGGCCTACTATATGTTCGGTTTCCTGGATGAAACCCATGAAGACGCACTTCAGACAATCGATTTTTCCATCAAGCTTGATACCGATTACGCGGTCTATGCGGTGTTGATCCCCTATCCGGGGACGGCGATCTACGACCGCGCCCTCGAACGCGGCATCATCCCCGTCGATCACTGGCGGGATTTCACGAAGAATCCGGTGGCCGACTACCGGATCCCGCACGTCATCGAAAACATCCTCGACCGGGACACGTTGATCGGCTTGAAAAATCTGGGCCTCAGGAAATATTATTTCCGGCCTAAGCAAATTTTCCGCGAGGTGCGGAAAGTCGGCTCGTTCCGGGAGCTTGTACGTAAAGGAAAAATGGCGTTCCATGTTGCTAATGATTCGTTGAAATTGGCGCCCCGGTTGCCTATTTCGTAGGAATAAAGAAAGTCCATATTGTGCCCGAAGGTGCTCAAAAATTAGAAAGTGACGTGATTGGTGGCTTTGAAACAGCTCCAAAAACGGATGCTACTAAAGTTGACATCCTTCTGATTGCCACCAAGTCGGATTATCTGGAATTTGCCGAGGGATTTGTCGAGTGGCCCCAAGGGCTTCTGTCGATTGCCGGCCCGTGCTTGGGAGTCGGATACAACGTCAAGATTATTGATCAACGTGTCGACAGCGACTGGAAAGACGTCATCGCTAGGGTTTTGGATCAAGGTCCAATTTGTGTCGGAATGTCGAGCATGAGCGGCCCGCACCTCAGAAATACCGTTGAGGTGGCAAAATGGATTAAAAACAAGTATCCGGACATTCCCATCGTTCTCGGCGGCCCGCATGCGACCATGGTCCCCGATCACATGGCCGGGTGCGGCCTGTTCCATGTTGTCGTGCCGAGCGAGGGAGAAGAGGTCTTTCTGGAAATTGTTCAAGCCATTGAAGCCGGGAACCCAATCGAAGATATCGAGGGAATTTACTTTCCCGAAGGTGAAGAAGTGCGGTCCACTGGAATCCGTGAGGTTCTCGATGTTAACGAATTGGCCCCGCTACCATACCACCTTCTGGATGTGGTTCATTACAACCCCAACGTTGGTGGAAACTGGTCCATCGCCTTTTTTCCGGACCGAGGATGTCCGCATCGCTGCGCCTTTTGTAACGTCAACGATTATTTCTACACCAAGAAAGCCCGGATGATGTCTGCAGAATCCCTTGTCGGGCATATGCAGGCCATTGTTAAGATTGGTGTGGATGTTATTGCCATGGGAGACAGCAATTTCCTTGGCAACGTTCATCGCATAAAAGACCTGGTTGAATTATTGGAGAAAACGCCCATTCCCCTGAAGATTAAATGTTCCGGGCGGGTGGATGATATTTTACGTATCCATGACCGGTTGGGCATTGAAATGTTCGAACGGATGAAAAAAGTTGGCTTTTTCGCTTTTCAGGTTGGCGTTGAGTCAGGATCTGATGAAATTCTCCAATACATGGATAAGAAAATTACTGTCGAACAAATTCGCCGTGCCAACGAAATTATGAAAACTGCGGATATTATCCCCCTGTATTCCTTCATGGGCGGGGTGCTGAAGGAAACGGCGGCCGACGGGCAAAAAACCCTTCAGTTGATGGTTGAAATTGATGCGGTTAACCCCAACGCCAGAATGACGAATTTGCAACTTTTCCGCCTTCTTCCCGGGGGAACCAAATTCTGGCAAATCGCGCAATCGGAGTACGGTATAGAACCTCCGGGGAAAATGGAGGATTGGTTCGACCTATATTGCCTTGGCCATCCCTGGCTGAAAGAGGGGGATGTCGAGTTGTTTAAGAAGTGGGATTTGATTAGCTATTTTATTTCACCCAGGACGATTTGCGAATATTACCCAAAATTGTGGGCCAGAATACTCGCCCCCATCTATTCCAAAATTATTAAGTTCCGAATTCGCCACAATTTTTACGCCTTTATGCCAGAAGTTGTGATTTTAAAATGGTTAAAGGGTGATCCCGGGATGGACTGGAGAAGCCGGTTTAAGCTGGTTTGGAAAAAGTTGCAGTCACGCGTGAGCAAGAATTCCGGAATCTATCAGGACCAGCAGGGCTAGGACCTGTTGACAATTATCGCATCCAGATCACCGCGCCGACGAGAAAGAGCATGGCCATGTAGGCCGTGTCGGTCTTCTCGTAGCGCGTGGCGATACGGCGGAAGTATTTGATTTTGTTTTATGTAACATTCGACGAGATGCCTTTCCTTGTAGATTTCGGCGTCGTCGATATGATCCCGCAAGCCGTCCGGATCATGGGCTTTGTCGGCCAACAGATGTTCGCCCGCCAGGCCTTCCACCAAGTCCTCGGCCCGGGTGATGTCGTGCCATTGCCCCGGCGCCCCGGCGTCAGGATGAAGCGCAACGGATTGCCCAGGGTACCTGACGGTAGAATCTTGCTGGTCAAACCGCCGCGCGAGCGTCCGATGGCCTCAAAAAGCCGTTTACGGAGAAGCGAAAAAAAACGTTGTCCATACGCCCATTTACCGGAAAGCCCACGATCGATTTTGGGCGCTTGCCATCACTCAAGCTTGGGCTTGTGGGCCTTTACGATCAAGTTCCAGCCCATAAGTTTCTGCAACAAACTTACGGGCATCCACCGCATCGGCAATGGTAATTCCTCCGCCAAAAGCTGGCGCTGGCATATGCCGATGCGCTCAAAACAGCTGAACATCGCGCGGAGTTGGCGCCTCGTATACACCTTTACCAATGGATTGGAACCGACGTCCGAAATCTCAGCATTTCGGGACATGATCTCACCTATGGACCATTTGCTTAAATGACCGCGCAACAGGCCATACATTAAGACCAATCGCATCCAGTAGTTTAACGAACTTTCCGCGTAGACCATGGCGATCACCCTACCGCCGGGGCGGAGCACACGGTGCATTTCCGAAATCAACCGCTGGGTATTGGGGCTGTGGTGCATCACACCGTTGGTATAGACTAGGTCGAAGGCTTCGTCGGCAAACGGCAGGTCCTCGGCGTCGCCATGAACAAACTGGCCGTTCAAGCCGCGAAGACTTAAATTCTCGCTCGTCAATTGCAGATGACCCCATGAGAGATCGCAATTGACCACCTCGGAACCTGCCGCGGCGAACCGGCTTAAATCGGTTCCCATGCCGCCGCCGATCTCCAATACCTTTTCGCCGGCGTGGTTCTCGAACTCCATCGTTTTAGGCATCCAAGGCGCATACTCGCTAAAACGATATTGCTCGATACCTTTGAACCATTCGAGCCGAGACGTTTCATCATCGTCAACAGCCTTAACGTAGTGCGAGCCACATGGATCATTGTCCCACTGCCTCTGTATTTCCTTTTTGTACGGATCTACGGACACCTGCTCATCGCTCACGTTGGGCATGCTTGAAGGCCGGTCATCGCCTGCTTGCATCGCCCCGCTGAGCGCATCGACAAAATCAAATAGCCGGCCTACGTGCCGGTCCCAGTTAAATTCAGATAAAACGGCTCGACGCGCGTTGGCCCCCATCCGTGACCTCAAATCCGGGCTTCTTGCCAAAGCCGTGACCGCGGCAACGAATTCTTCGACGTTGCCCGGTTGGCACAACACCGACACCGCGTCACCGGCGTCCTGCACAGGTTTCCCTAATTCGGAAGGACGCAAGGCAGGGGAAAGAACCTCGCCAATCTGTCCGAGATCGCTGGCGACGATCGCCCCGCCCAGAGCCATATACTCAAAGATCTTGGTTGGTGACCCGAAGAAGCGGCCGTCCTCCATATTCCGGTGATGCGGTGACACGAAAACATCACAGGCCTTCATGATGACCGCGGCCTCTGCCTGCGGCAGCATAGTAGTGAAATGCACTTTATCCTGAAGCCCGCTCCGTTTTACGGCGCCAACAATCAAGTGGCGGAGGTTGCCGTTGCCGATCATCAGGAAACGCGCCTCTCCAACCTGATTGCAGATCCTAGGTATGGCTTTCGCCAGAACTTCGATTCCATGCCAGCCGCCGAAAGAGCCGATGAACCCGATGACGACATCGGAATCCGTATAACCGAGTTCGCGGCGGATTTTCCGCCGCTCTTCATCGCTCGGGGGACAATACATTTCGGGGTCGGCGCAATTCGGATTGATAAAAATCTTCGCTGGATCGACGTCCATTGAGACGACGTATTCGCGTACCGTCCGCGAAACCACAGAGATGGCTGTCGCCTGTTGGAATAGCGCCTTCTCCGCTTCCAGGAAAAGGCTCTCGAAAGCGAGCGGCCGTTTGCCGAATGAACGCGCCATCGATAATTCCGAGCCATTGAATTCCACCAGATACGGAATGCCCAATTCCTGGGACAGCCGCGCGCCGGCAACGTTTCCCGGCACCAGGCGTTCGTAAATATAAGAAGGTCTCAGTGCCTCAAGCACCGGCTTGAGACGGCTGTAGAAATGGCCGCTCGCTGCAAGCATTTTGGGCTCCACGCCGGGGGCTGTATGTTCGACGACGACTTGGTGAACGCCAAAATCATCGAGCAGCTCGAACCGGTTGGCCATGAGGCAGACGAAATCATCCGTGCGTTCGGCCAATTTCCGCGCGACATGGCATGTGTGTCCGTAACTGCCGCCGGCGGTGATGTTGGACCAGTAGTCGGTACGAAGATAAACACCGGTTCCCGAAACATGGTGCGAATGAATGCCATCAAGAGCCAGGGGAGCGGCTTTTTTCTGTATCTGGCGGATTATTCGCGACCAGGATATTGACGATCCGTCGGAGCTCTCCGCGTCCGGGGGAGACATGGCGCCCCAAAGTGACGTGAACGCCATATCGGCGATACAAAAGATGCTGGCAAAAACGTATAGTTTGAAAAAGCTTTTCCAGCGGCTGGCATCAATGACTTCAACCACCTTTTCCATCGGCCAGTAGAAATAAACCGGATAACCGGCCTTGCGGACTTTGCGTGCGAGAAAAAGATGATGACGGCTGGGGTAACCACGACCGAGTTCCATCACCAAGCCCTTTAGGCCGTGATGATCGATCTCCTCGACGGCGTTGTGGACGGCGTGTGGTCGCGGCTTGGCCAAGTTCAACTGGTGGCGCTCCGAGCACGCCGCCAGGCGTCCGTCTTCCAGAATCCCGAAATTCATGAGGTCCGGATCCGCATAAAGATATCGCGGAACCTCCGGAGACGACCTTTCCTCACCTTCCCCGCGCATGATCGCCTCCGGGATTGAAACAGCATCCTCCGTCATTTTTTTCCCATCAAACGGTCTTCAATATAGAGAGCGGTCGCGGTGGTTTCGACGATTTCATCGAACGGGATGGGCGATAAGCCACCGCCGGCAATGGCGTCGCCGAACCGTTTAAGTTCCTCGAAATGGCCTTTGTCCGGGATGTCGCTCTCCCACAACGGCTCCGCGTCGCCGATCCGGAGTAGACTTTTGTAATCGTCGATGACGTAGGCTTGGCCGTCCACGAAAACCTCGATTCGTTCCTTGGACAATCCGTCCTTCGGGCCCAGGGCGGTGTAGACCAGGTTTCCTATGCTGCCGTCCTCGTAACTCATGCACGCGCAGAAATTATCGTTGCGAAGATAAGCTGTGCCATCGGGATCAATGGACGTCGCCTCGATGGACCTTACCGGGCACCCCACCAGAAACCGGAAGATGTTATACATATGGCAGGCTTCACCAATATTGCGCCCGCCGCCCTCGGGGCCCTGGATCCAATTGTCCGGCGGGATATATCCGCCGTTCAGGCGGTAATTAATGATAAGGGGCGACGTTCGATCCGCGATTGCTTCCTTGAGCTTGCGAATCGCCGCCGAGAAGCGGCGATTGAATCCGACCATAAGGAGCGGTGGAGCGTCGAGGTTTTCATACGTCTTCGCCACCGTGTCGAGTTCCTCCCAGGTGAGGGCGAGCGGTTTTTCGACGAAAACGTGCTTGCCCGCTTTGAGGGATGCCGTCACTTCCGCCGCATGGCGGTCATGTCGCGTCGCGATGATCGTGAGATGGATGTCCGGGTTTTCGAGCACGGGCCGAAGTTCCGTGGCCAACACCTCTATCCGTTGGCTGCGGGCAAAGTTTCCGCCGCGCGTCGTATCCCGGCTGACGACGGCTTTCAGGAAAAAGCGGCCCTTGCATTTTTCCATCTGGGGGACGAGAAGCGAAACCCCAAAGGCGCCGACACCGACCAAGGCATAATTGATGTGGCCGGAAACTGGCTTGCGGTGCCCCCGCAGCGTAATAGCCGTTTCGTCACGGGGAACGGCACCGGCCCCTTCTTCTTTGGGGTAATGGATCAAGACCCCCAGGGGCTTTTTACCCGTACTTTTTGCCAGTTCTTTGTACACGTGCGGGGCATAGGCGATGGCGACGATCCTATCGATGAGGGGCCCCACGTCTACCCGGCCAAGGGCAATCAGTTCCATGTAGCTTCGCATGTTTCGCTTGGCCGACCACCGCACGTGGGAGAAGGGGTAGTCGATCCCGTCGTGCTCATAGGCCCGGTCATAGCGGCCTGGGCCGTAGGAGGTGCTCATCAGCAGGTCGAGTTCTTTCCGGTAAAACGGCGCCCGGTCGAGATCGAGCCCCACATCTCCGACAAGAACAATCTTTCCCTTGGGCCTGGTTATTTCCAGGGCAAGGTTCGTAACTTCACTGGATTTGGTCGCCGCCACGATGATGGTGCAATCGGCGCCGCGCCCTCCCGTGTGGTCGAGCACCAGGCGCGCGAAGACGCCCGGATTCGCCGAGCCGACCTCCATGCCAGAGGAAACGGCGCGCGCAACGCGATCTTTGTCGAGGTCCATCCCCAAGGTCGTACAGCCTGATGCCTTGAGCAGCAGCGCCGTGATTTGACCGATCAGGCCGAGGCCGAGGACAGCGATGGTCTCCCCCAATTGGGGGGCGGCTCGCCGGACTCCCTGAAGGGCTATGGCACCGACAGTTGTCGTCGCCGCCCAGCGGATATCGCATCCTTTTGGGACCTTGCATGCGAGGTTGCTCTTTACGCTGACGAATTCGGCGTGGTTGGCCTGTCCGGCGCCGGCGCAAGCGACATGGTCCCCAGGCACAATGTCGGTCACGCCTTCGCCGACGGAAATAACCTCACCGGCCAATGAATAGCCGACGTTCCATCCCTGCTGGGACATTTCATTGTGTAGCGATCCGTCCTCCGCCGGGGGGATCAGGGAAACCCGCACGTCCTCAAGGCGAAGACGGTTTTCCGTACCGCTTCCCGTATTGGCAATGACCAAAGCAACGTCCGAGGCACCGACGGTATCGAACACCACATATTCGTCGAACGGACCCGTCTCGAAGGTCATGGCGTCAATCCAACCCTTCTCAACTTGCCCGGCGTTTTCCGCAAGGATGCCGATGCGTACGCTTCCGGCCTCGACCTCGCCCCGCAACTTCAGCGCCACCGCGTGACCCTTTGGAATGCTGAAATCATCGGTCATTGCCTGATACAGAGACGGCGAACTGTCGGTGAAGATATGAAGAACACCGTCAGAGACCTGCTGTTGGCGGGGCGCCTTTTTATGCCACGACAAACCAGCCATGCTAACGGGCTCCGCAAGGACCTTTCCGCCTAAACGCCCAGCCGCGATTTCCTTTATTCTCTGGATGGCGCGCTTCGGATTCTTGGCGGCCTTTCCAAGATACCGGACCGCAAGATCGAGACGTGCTTTTGGCCTCGGGGCGTCAGGGGACGCGAGCGCCTCGTCGTCGGATACCAGCGAGGCGATCTCCGTCCCGGCGCTGACAAGGGAATATTTCGTCCGTACCAGAACCTCGCCGCGCGCGACGGCCGACCTTGGCATGCGCGCGATCACGGCGCCATTACTGTTGATTAGTATTTGTCGCATGGCATGATTTTCTGTGTGGTCTTGGGGCTCATCCGGCTCCCTTTGTAGCATAGGACATTGTTTTTGTGGACTGTTCTAGCGTTGGAGATGGGCCGGCGGCAAGCGTTGAAAAAAACGTCTCTCTCTCAAAAGGTGTCGGCGCGGCCCTCGACCCAATGGGCGTGCCACAACACGGCGTTAAGGATGGTCCAAAGATGAAATCCGTTTCCTCCGCCACGGCTGGTTTGTTCCCGCAGCATTCCCATTACGAAATCGTCGTCGAAGAATCCTTCCTGGCGTAGCGGGGATCGCTCGTAAGCCGTCCGGCATTGCTTGCCGAAAGAATCTTCGGTGAACCACCGGTCCATAGGGGCGCCGAACCCTTGTTTTTTGCGATAAATGGTGTCCTCGTCCAGGAATCGCGTAGCCACCTTCTTGAGCAGATTTTTCCCCATGTTACCCGAGAGCTTGTAGCTAAGCGGCAGCCTTGCCGCGAATTCGACAATATCATGATCGAGAAAAGGGACCCGTGCTTCGATACTGTGGGCCATTGTCATTTTATCGACACGCATCAACAAGTGCTCGGGCAGGCGAATTTTGGATTCGAGATAGGAAATCTTTTGCAAGACCTCGGGCTTCGCGAGCGAGCCCGTAAGCGGTCCGAGGTAACTTCGGACGACTTCGTGGCTATCAAGGTCTTGGTGGCTCTTGTCGAAAAGTCCCTCGACAGGGCAGTTGACGATTTGACGAAAGGGTTCGGTGTTCGGGGTCAACTTCTCGCGCAAGTCCCCCCACCAACATGCCGCCCCGCCCCAAAAAAGTTCCTGTCCGGATAACGCCCGCGTGACGATTTCTTTATCCTCGGCGCTTTCCGGCCTTATGGGAGAGGCGATCAGGTTTCTCAGCCGGCGGAGGAAACCGGGGGATTGCCCCCCACGTGCCGGCTTGTACACCTGTTCATACTTGTCCCTGTAGTGGGCGCACCACCAATAGCCTAGGAAATGTTCGTCGGCGCCTTCACCAACCTGGACGACGGTGGTGCCGCTGTCGCGAACGAGCTTGGCCAGGAAATAGAGGGGGATGCAGACGTTGTCGGCGATGGGCTCGTCCTGAAGTTCGACAAGCAGGGGAAGAAAATCTTGCGCTTCCTTGTCGTCGATGAGAATTTCATGGTGCTGGGTCCCGTACCGCTCGGCCACTCGGCGGGCGTGGTGAAATTCGTTGAAATCATCGTGTTTCTTGTAACCCACGGTAAATGTGCTAACCGGCCGGTCCATGAGTTCGCTCATCAGCGCCACGTTGAGGCTCGAATCGATACCGCCCGACAAAAGCGCCCCGAAAGGAACGTCGGACACCATGCGCCGGGACACAGATTTCCTTAGCAGCGCCAACAATTGATCGGCGGCCTCGTCCTCGCCTAGGTCACTTTCGCTGATCGTGTTCGAGGCGGAGGAGACGCAGTCCCAATACCGTTCCGCCGTGGCCCGTCCGTTGTGGTCGATGGTAACGCGAAAGCCGGCAGGCAATTTGAACACACCGCGGAACATCGTCAGCGGCGCCGGCGCGACGATGAACGTCAGGTAATGCCAGAACGCGGTCCGGTCCATCTCCGGGGTTAACGCGGGATGGGCGAACAACGCCCGGATTTCCGATGCGAAAAGCCATTCGCCGGCTTGCGTGCGAGTAAGGTAGAGTGGCTTGACGCCCACGCGGTCGCGAACCAAATGCAACACCGGTTTATCCGGTTGGCGGCCATCGAACACCGCGAAGGCGAACATTCCGTAGAACCGGTCGATACAGTCCAGGCCCCATTCCTCATAGGCGTGCAACAACACCTCGGTGTCGGAATGGTCGGTTTGCCATTCGTATTTTCCAAGAGCCTCCAGCTTGCGGCGGATTTCAGCGTGATTGTAGATCTCGCCATTGAACACGATGGTTACATCCCCGTCCGAATTTACCATCGGTTGGGAGGCGGCGTCCGAGAGGTCGATGATGGACAGACGGCGATGTCCGAGGCCACAACGCCCATCCTGCGAACGCCAAATACCGGCCGAATCCGGCCCCCGGTGGACCATGCGGTCGCCCATGGCTTCAAGAATATCGGTATCCAAGGGACGATCATCGGCGAAGTTGAGAATGCCCGCTATGCCGCACATAGATGTGTATGTTCATTCATGTTCAGGGCGTTAAACTGGCCGCAATGAACCGGATTTTCAATTTTTTTCTCATGCCGAAAACGACTGTAATGGACTTTTCTCTAGGGATGTATAAAACACGGGAACGAATTGGGCCACTGAACCATAGCGCCCGGGAACAACGCTAACATGTTAGCCACCGAACAGGCGATGCCGGCAGAGAAATTTCGGCTGTCCGTGAAGATAACGGCAGGCATTTTGTTTCTCGTCGCCGTCGCCGGGCTTTTCGAGACTGCTGCGCGGGTTGTTTTCACCTACCGCGAGGTGATACGTAGCAATCCTGTTTTCTCCGGGCTCATTCAGCGGAGTCTCAACCTCGATCCTTATGAAATGCCGTCTCCCCATGGAGTTTACCATTGGGTATTGCGTCCGGGCTATAAGGCGACCCAGGAAAAACTTGTGGCCCAGAAAAAAAAGGCCGGCCGCGATCTCGGCGCTGGTGTCCTGCAAGCCGACGTCAACGACCCGGGCGGTAAAAGAAAAACTGTTTCCCGAATCAACGCCGATGGCTTTAAGGGGCCGGAATTGGATAAGACCCATGTGCGTCCCCGCATCCTCGCCCTTGGCGATTCAATTACCTTCGGCATTGGCGCCCGTGATTACCCTCGCCGGTTGGAAGCCGGTCTCAACCGACGGGGGATTCCGGTTGAGTTGGTCAATGGCGGTGTTGAGGGGTACTCCCCGCACAATCTTCTTTACGAAATCGAGCGTTACAATACCGCCCTGCGCGCCCTTGCTTTCCGGCGAAGGCTCGGTCTCATTGATCTTGAAAAATGGAGTGTCCAGGCGCTGCAGCCGAGAGAATCCTTTTTTTCGGACTCCGTTCATTTAATGGCCCGTGGCCTGGATATGGTCGGCACTTTCATGGCGGATCAACTTGCAAATCCGGTGTTAAAAAGTCGATGAACTACCTGATCACCCAATATCCGGTCACCCATGACTATCTAGAGCGCATATCAGAGAAAATTAGCGAGCCGATTGAACCGGTTGTCGTTTCGACAATTACCGCCCGGGGCTATCTCAGTATTTTCAAGTTTTTTCGCAGCTTGAAATCCAATGCCATTTTCATTTCCGTCATCGACTCTTCGGCCCAGCCGTTGCTGCCGCCGTTGCAGATTCTGTCGATGTTGGTCCGTGCCCGGCAGCGCTATATCGTAGACCCGGATTTTTCCCTTCGTCCGTTCGGATTAAGCACCGCGTTGCTCGGCGGCCTCAGAATGGTAGCGAGCACTGTGGACGGCGTATTGACTGTTGTCCGCAATTGGTTGCGCTTGGGAAGACTTCTCAATTCGCCCCGTAAACCGGCCCCGGACATTGGGACGAGCCGAACCCTCTATCTTAAAACCAATCTTTGGCTGGGTGTTCAGGCGGGCGGTTCCGTGGCCCACACAAGCGGCGTGGTCAAAGGATTATTAGAACGTGGTGGCGAAATTGAGTTTTTCTCGGCGGAGGCGCCGATTGCCCTGCCAGAAAACGATGCGTTGAAAATTAATCCGGTGAGGCCGCAAAGCACTTATATTATTCCGCGAGAGTTCAACCACTATCGCCATAACGGACGTTTCATTAATGCGGTGTCTTCCGGTTTTGGGGGTGGGAAGGGCTTT
>CEPS01047359.1_pt1 | contig 13802 bp, 12 predicted proteins | sample 530401 | NCBI WGS metagenome assembly CEPS01 (sample SAMEA2620035, study PRJEB7988) | marine metagenome | biome: marine biome (ENVO:00000447); feature: mesopelagic zone (ENVO:00000213) & marine oxygen minimum zone (ENVO:01000065); material: "saline water (ENVO:00002010), including plankton... | reverse complement strand
CACGGCGGCCACGACGCCGCCGAGCGATTGCGCGGACACTTGCGCCAGTTCGAACAGCGGGCGCGGATAGACGCCGAACACCACCACACCGGCCAGGGCGACGGTCAGCGCCACGGCCATCGACGGGCTTGCGACGATTGGCGATCCCAGGGCCTCCTCCTTCATCCACATGAAGACGACGACCCGGATGTAGTAGTAGAGCGACACGGCGCTGTTGAGCACGCCGATCACGGCCAGCCAGAAGAAGCCCGACTCGATCGCCGCGCTGAACAGCCAGAACTTGCCCATGAACCCGGCCGTCGGAGGGATGCCGCCCAACGACAGCATGAAGAACAGCATCGCGCAGGCCGCCGTCGGATAGCGGAAGTACAGCCCGCTCAGGTCCTTCAACTCGTCACCCACGACGTCCTGTCGCCTGAGCATCACCACCACGGCGAAGGCGCCGAGCTGCATGAACACGTACAACAGCAGATAGATCATCATCGCCGCAACGCCCCGCGACGAGTTGGCCACGACCCCGATGAGGAGGTAGCCCGCGTGGGCGATCGACGAGTACGCCAGCATCCGCTTGATGTTGCTCTGCGTCAGCGCGGCTAGATTGCCGACCGTCATGGTCACGACGGCGAGCACCCAGAACATCGGCTGCCACACGTCGGCCAGAAACGGCAGCCCTTCCATGAAGAGCCGCAGCAGCATCGCGAACGATGCCGCCTTCGACCCCACCGAGAGAAACGCCGTGACCGGCGTCGGCGCACCCTCGTACACGTCCGGCGCCCACATGTGGAACGGCACCGCGGCAACCTTGAAGCCGATGCCGGCCACGACCATCACCAGCCCGACGATGAGCAGGGCGCTGCGCTCCTGGCTCGCCAGCGCGGTGGCCAGTTCCCGCACGTTGGTCGTGCCCGACAGACCGTACAAGGTCGACATGCCGTACAGCAGGATGCCCAGCGAGAACGCCCCCAACAGGAAGTACTTGACGGCGGCTTCGTTGGACCGGCGGTTCGGCTTGAGGAACCCGGCGAGGATGTAGAACGCGACGGCCATCGTCTCGAGGCCGATGAGGATCGTGATGAGGTCGATGCCGCTCGCCATGAACATCATGCCGAGCGTGGCGCACAGAATCAGGAAGTAGTACTCGCCCGCCCGCAGCTGCTCGACCTCGATGTACGACGACGACATCAGCACCGTGACCAGCGCCGTGAGGAGGAAGATGACCTTGAAGAAGAATGCAAATCCGTCGATCGCCAGCAGTCCCCGCGACGCAACCGTGTTGGCATCGCTGAAAGGCAGGAGCGCCAGGAGGGTCGCCGACAGGACGCCGAACGTCAGCCAGCCCAGCAGCGAGCGCTGCTGCCGCACCGTCAGCACGTCGACGATCAGGACGAGCAACGCGCCGCCCGTCAGGACCAGCTCGGGCAGGATGTTATAGAAATCCGCCGCCGAAAACCCAGCTGGCATCGACTACTGCCCTCCCGCCAGGCTCCCGTCGACGGGCGCGCTGGCATCTGCACCGCCATCAGCATTTAGGGGCGCATAGGCCGCATTGACGCGCGAGACGACGTGCATGACCGACGAATCGAGGCGGCGCAGGAACGGCGACGGGTAGAGCCCGATCCAGACCGCCAGCACGATCAACGGCACGAAGGTCGCCAGCTCACGTATGTTCAGATCGGGCAACGACTCGTTCTTCGGGTTGTCGACGTTCCCGAACATCGTGCGCTGGTAGAGCCAGAGCATGTAGGCCGCGCCCAGGACGATGCCGCTGGCGGCCACGGCCGCCCACATCTTGTTCACGACGAACACGCCCTGCAGGATCAGAATCTCGCCGATGAAGCCATTCAACGTCGGCAGCCCGATCGACGACATCGTCATGATCAGAAAGACCACGGCGTACACCGGCATGATCTTCGACAGGCCGCCGTACTCGGAGATCTCGCGGGTATGCCGCCGCTCATAGACGATGCCGACAATCAAGAACAGCGCGCCCGTCGAGATTCCGTGGTTGATCTGCTGGACGATGCTGCCCATGATGCCGACCGGGTTGAGCGAGAACATCCCCAGCATCACCATCGCCATGTGGCTCACCGACGAGTAGGCGACCAAACGCTTCCAGTCGCGCTGCGCCAGCGCCACGAGCGCACCGTAGATGACGCCGATGATCGACAGCCAGATCACCATCGGAACGAATTCGATCGTCGCCTCCGGCAGAATCGGCAGGCTGAACCGGATGAAGCCGTAGGTGCCCATCTTCAAGAGCACGGCCGCCAGAATGACCGACCCGGCTGTCGGTGCGTCGGTGTGCGCATCGGGCAGCCAGGTGTGGAACGGGAACATCGGGACCTTGACGGCGAAGCCCAGGAAGAACGCCAGGAACACCCACCACTGCAGGCCGACCGGCAGGGTCAGCTCATGGAAGCGCGTGACGTCGAAGCTGTAGATGCCCGTCATCGCGTGATGCTCGAAGTAGATCGCGAGAATGCCGAGGAGCATCACGACGCTACCAACCAGCGTATACAGGAAGAACTTGATCGCGCTGTACAACCGACGGTCACTTCCCCAGATGCCGATGAGGAAGTACATCGGCACCAGCATGACCTCCCAGAAGAGAAAGAACAGCAGGAAGTCGAGCGACACGAAGGCGCCGATCATGCCGGTCTGGAGCACCAGAAGGAAGATGTAGTACTCCTTCACGCGCTCGGTGATCGCCGTCCACGAGGACAAGATCGCAATCGACCCCATCATCGTCGTGAGCAGCACGAGCAGCGCACTGAAGCCGTCCACACCAAGCGAATACTCCGCTCCGATCGACGGAATCCACTCGAGACGCTCCACGAACTGCCACTGCGCGCCCTGGGGCTCGAACCAGAACCAAAGCGGCAGCGAGACGAGAAAGCCGATGCCTGCCACGACGTTCGCGATCCACCGGATGGCATCCTCGCTCTGCCGGTTCACGAAGAGCAGGAGGACGGCGCCGGCCAGCGGCGTGAACAGAATCAGCGACAGCAGAGGAAAATCAGCAACGTTACTCATAAAGCGACCACGCGGAGACGCCGGCCAGCGTTAAGCCAGCCAGTTCGCGCCCCTCATCGAACCAACAGATAGATACTCACGAACACGAACACGCCGAGCAGCATGACGAGCGCGTAGTTCTGGATCAGCCCCGTCTGAATTCGCCGCAGGCTGAAGCTGGACTCCGACGCCGACCAGCCGACCAGATTCACCGCGCCATCGACCACGTAGCGATCGAACAACTGCGAGCACCAGGACGATGCGAGCGTCAGCCAGCCGGTGCCGTTGACCGCCCCGTCCACGACCCGACCGTCGAAGCGCCAGAGCCCGCGGCCGCCCGACATCGTGCCGCGCACGACCGTGCTCTGGTACAGCTCGTCCACGTAGTACTTGTTGAGCAGCAGCCGGTGCGCGCCTGCCCACCGTGCGCGCCACGCTTCGGCCAGTTCGGGCCGACGGATGTACAGGCGGTGGGCCAGCGCGATGCCGCCGAGCGCGACGAGAATCGACAGCGCCATCAGGCCCAGCTCGGCCGCGTGCGAGACCTCGTGGACCTCCTCCGCCTCGCCCGCGGCCTCGGCCACGGGACCGGCCTCCTCGGTTGCCTCCACCGTGAAGCTCGGCTCGAGGAAGTGCTCGATCGCGTTGCCGCCGCCGAGCGCCGCCGGAATGCCGACGAACCCCGCCACGATGGCGCCGACGGCCAGCGCCATCAGCGGGCCGGTCATCGCCGTTGGTGACTCGTGCGGCCCGTGCCAGGCGCCGTGGCCATCGTGATCGCTGTGGTCTTCGCCCGCGTCATGACCCTCGCCGTGCTCCCAGGCCGGGCCCCGATACTCGCCGTAGAAGGTCATGGCCATCAGCCGGAACATGTAGAAGGCGGTCATGCCGGCCGTCGCCACGGCCAGAATCCAGAGCACCCGGTTGTGCAGGAACGTCTGGAAGAGAATCTCGTCCTTGCTGAAGAAACCCGCCAGCGGCGGAATCCCGGCAATCGCGAGCGTCCCGACCAGCATCGTGACGAACGTCACGGGCATGAACGTCTTCAAGCCGCCCATGTGCCGCATGTCCTGCTCGTCGTTCATCGCGTGAATGACCGAACCGCTCCCGAGGAACAGCAGCGCCTTGAAGAACGCGTGAGTCATCAGGTGGAAAGCGCCCGCGGCGAACGCGCCGACGCCGGTGGCCAGGAACATGTAGCCGAGCTGTGAGACGGTCGAGTAGGCGAGCACCCGCTTGATGTCGGTCTGCGTCAGGCCGATCGAGGCGGCCATCAGCGCGGTCACCCCCCCGATGACCGCCACGATGGTCATCACCATCGGGGCGTGCGTGAAGAGGACGGCGTTACGGCAGACCATGTACACACCGGCCGTGACCATCGTCGCCGCATGGATGAGTGCCGAGACTGGCGTGGGCCCCTCCATCGCGTCGGGCAGCCAGACATACAGCGGGATCTGTGCACTCTTCCCGGTCGCGCCCACGAACAGAAACAGACAGATCAGCGAGATCACGCCGAACTCGGCGGTCTCGATCGGCATCGCCGCCGCACCGGCCGCGACCTCGCGGAAGTCGAGTGTCCCGAACGTGAAGAAGATCAGGAAGATGCCGAGGACGAAGCCCCAGTCACCGATCCGGTTGACGAGGAAGGCCTTCTTGCCGGCGTCGGATGCGCTCTGCTTCTGGTACCAGAACCCGATCAACAGGTACGAGCAGAGGCCAACCCCTTCCCACCCGACGAACATGACGAGCAGGTTGGCGCCGAGCACCAGCGTCAGCATGAAGAAGCAGAACAGGTTCAGGTAGCAGAAGAACCTCGCGTAGCCCGCGTCCGATTCGCCGTGCATGTACGACGTCGAGTAGATGTGGATCAGTAGGCCGATGCCGCTCACAACCAGGATCATCATTCCCGACAGCGGATCCAACCGGAACGCCCAGTCCACGGCAAACGCGCCGATGCCGTCGACCGTCTCCAGCGCGATCGCGGGAATCCAGGTGGCCACGACGACGTCGTGCACCCGGCTCTCCGAACCGAGCAACTGGACGAAGGCGTAGATCGACAGCGCGGCGGCCAGCCCCATCGAGCCGCAGGCAACGGCAGCGGACTGGGCCTTCGAGAAGAACCGGATCCCGAGCAGGCCGTTCACCGCGGCGCCGATGCCGGGCAGAATGGGAATGAGCCAGATGACGTCCATAGCAGTCGAACCGTCGTGGTGACGTGGCGCTACCAGCGCATCACGTTCATCTCGTCGATGTTCACCGTCTCCTTGTTGCGATAGAACGCCAGGATGATTCCAAGCCCGACCGCCGCCTCCGCGGCGGCCACGGCGATGACGAACACGGCGAACACCTGGCCCACCACGTGCTGCCATTGCTGCGAGAACGCCACGAGGTTCACGTTCACGGCGTTCAACATCAACTCGATCGACATGAAGATGATGATGATGTTCCGACGCACCATCACCCCGATGACGCCGATCATGAACAGCGCCGCCGACAGGACCAAGTAGTGCGTCGTGGTGATCTCGAGCACGGCGTCGTTCCCTTACAGCTCCCGCTTCGCCAGCACGATGGCGCCGATCATCGCGACGAGCAGCAGCACCGACGCGACCTCGAACGGAATCAGATAGTTGGTGTAGAGCAGCATGCCGATCTGCTCGACGTTGCCTTCGACCATGCCGGCCTCGGCCGGGGCCGCCGCGGGCACCGACTCACCCGTCGAGCTGTACACGATGATGGCAACCAGTTCGGCCAGCACGGCACCGGCGAGCGCCAGGCCCAGGCGGGTCTGACGGCGCGGATCCTGATGCGTCTCCGGCGGCCGCTTCAGGTTCACGAGCATGACCACGAAGAGGTACAGCACGACGATGCCGCCGGCGTAGACCAGCACCTGGATCGCCGCGAGAAACTCCGCGCCGAGCATCACGTAGAGCATCGCGACCAGCAGGAAGTTCACCACTAGATACAGCACGCTGTGCACGGTGTTGCGGGTGCTGATGACGAGCACCGCGAACCCGAGAATCAACGCGGCCAGGCCGTAGAAGACGAACGCTTCAGCCATATCGTCGACCCGCCTAGAGCAGCACCTTCGCCACACCGGTGACGATCACGTTGCCGATCGCAATCGGGATCAGCACCTTCCAGCCCAACCGCATCAGCTGGTCGTAGCGATACCGCGGGAGCGTCGCCCGGATCCAGAGGAAGACATAGAGAAAGACGAACGTCTTGAGGACGAACCAGATCCAGGCCGGAATAAGATCGAGAAATGCTAGCCCTTCGACTCCTGGGAACGGCCGGAGCCAGCCGCCGAGGAACAGCGTGGTCGCCACCGATGAGATGACAATCATGTTGGCGTACTCGGCGAGGAAGAACAGCGCGAATCGCATCCCGCTGTACTCCGTATGGAAGCCCCCGGTCAACTCCTGCTCGGCCTCCGGCATGTCGAACGGCGCGCGATTCGTTTCGGCGAGCCCTCCGATAAAGAAGATGGCGAAGGCCACCGGCTGGGCGAACACGAACCAGAGGCCGGCATCGCGCTGCGATTCGACGATCCCAACCATGCTCAGCGTGCCGGCCATCAAGACCAGGCTCACCAACGTCATCGTGACGGCGACTTCGTAGCTGATGAGCTGCGCCGACGCGCGCAGGCTGGAGAGCAACGGGTACTTCGAGTTCGAAGCCCACCCACCGAGGATGATGCCGTACACGCCGAGCGAGGCGACCGACACGATGTAGAGCAGCCCGATGTTGATATCGGTGATGTAGAGCGGTACCGACCGGCCGAACAACTCGACCTCGGGGCCGAACGGGATGACCGCAAACACGATCAGCGCCGGCACCATCACCATGATCGGCGCCGCCGTGAAGACCCAGCGGTCGGCGCGCGCCGGCGTGATGTCCTCCTTGGTCATCAGCTTCACCGCGTCGGCGATCGGCTGCAGGACACCATGCGGGCCGACCCGCATCGGACCGAGGCGCGATTGCACGAACGCGATCACCTTGCGCTCGAGCAGCACCAGATAGCTCACGGCCACCAGCACCGCGTTCAGCAGGATGGCGATCTTGAGGAGCGGGATGACGATCGTGTCGACCATGGCTCGGATCTAGCGGTCCACCTCTCCCAAGACGATGTCGATCGACCCGATCAAGGCCACGACGTCAGCGACCAAATGGCCGCGAACGAGGCGCGGCAGCCCCTGGAGGTTGCAGAACGACGGCGCGCGGACCCGGAATCGGTAGGGATTCGTCGATCGGCCGTCGCTGGCGATGAAAAACCCGATCTCACCCTTGGGAGACTCGACCGCGTGATAGGTCTCCCCCGCCGGCGGCTTGATGAGCCTCGGCACCTTGCCGACGATCGGCCCCTCGGGCAGGCCGTCCATCGCCTGGCGAATGATGCGCAGCGACTGCCGGAACTCCTCGATCCGCACCAGGTAGCGATCGTAGGTGTCGCCGCGGGTCCCGATCGGCACGTCGAAGTCGAACTCGTCGTATGCCGCATAGGGCTCGTCCTTCCGAACGTCCCTGCCGACTCCGGATCCACGCAGCGTGGGGCCGCACAGGCCGAGTGCGATCGCCTCCGGTCCATCGATGACGCCGACATCCTTCGTGCGCTCGAGCCAGATCCGGTTATGCGTCAACAGGGTCTCGTACTCGGTGAGCTTCGAGTCCATGATGTCGCAGAACTCGTTGACCTTCCTGTCCCACCCGGGCGGGATGTCGAGCGGCAGCCCGCCGACCCGCATCGAGTTGTAGGTCAGCCGCGCGCCGCAGTACTCCTCGAACAGATCGAGAATCAGTTCGCGCTCGCGGAAGGCGTACAGAAAGACCGTCATGGCCCCGATGTCCATGGCGTGCGTGCCGAGCCAGAGACAGTGGCTGGCGACCCGCTGCAACTCGTTCAGGATCGTCCTGATGTAACGCGCGCGTCGCGGGACCTCGACCGACATCAGCTTCTCGACGGTCTCGCAATAGCCGAGATTCGTCGAGGCCGCGGCCACGTAGTCCATCCGATCCGTCAGCAGGATGATCTGCGTCCAGTCCCGATTCTCGGAGAGCTTCTCGATCCCGCGGTGCAGGTAGCCCACGACGACATCGGCATCAACGACCCGCTCGCCGTCGAGCTTGAGCACGATCCGGAGCACGCCGTGCGTACTGGGATGCTGCGGTCCCATGTTCAACACCATTTCGGTGGTGTCGAACATCGGACTCGGCAGGTCGGCCTTCATCGCAGAGACTTCGTCGCCAGGCATCTCTCGTTGCTCGTTCGCCGCCCTACTCGATCTCCGCCTCGTCGCGGAGGTTCCTGAGTCGCAGCCACTCTTCTGGGTTCTCCATGAGGAGTTCGCCCGGACCCTCGAGCGGATAGTCCTTCCGCTGCGGGTGGCCTTGCCACTCGTCGGGCATCAGCAGTCGGCGGCGGTCCGGATGACCGGTGATGTTCACGCCGAACATGTCGTAGACTTCGCGCTCCAGCCAGTTCGCCGCGGGCCAGAGGCCGGCCACCGACGGCACCGCCTCGTCGGCGTCAGCGTGTACCTTGATCCTGATCCGATGCCGCCGCCGGGTGGAATAGAGGCAGTAGACGACGTCGAAGCGCTTTGCCCGCGGCGGCCAGTCGGTTGCGGTGACGTCCGAACAGTAGTCGAAGGCCGCGTCGGGCGCGTCGCGCAGCGCGCGGGCGACCTCGAGCAGTGCCGAGGCCGGCTCGATGATGACCGTCCAGTCGCCTACCCAGTAGCTCACCTGCTTGATGGCATCCCCGTGGGCGGCGCGGAGGCCGGCCAGAAACGCGGGCTCGGCGACGTCGTCGGGCGGCGGCGGATCGGTGGGCCCCTTCGGAGCTTCCGGAGGCGCCTTGGGCGCGGGCTTCGGCTTGGCCGGGGCCGGTGGCGCTGGAGCCGCCGGCGCGGCAGCTTCGGGCCTGGCGGCCGGCGCGGACGGCTCGGCTGCCGGAGTCTCGGGCGCCGCCGGCTCGGGTGTGGACGGTGGCGGCGGTCCAGGCGGATTGACCGGCTTGGGATCGTCGCTCATGACAGTCTCGGAGTCCGCAGCCGGAGCCCTAGGCCCACTCGAGCGCGCCCTTGCGCCAGGCGTAGGCGTAGCCGACGATCAGGATGAACAGAAACACGATCATCTCGATCAGCCCGAACAGGGCCAGCTCATCCATGATCACCGCCCACGGAAACATGAAGACCGTCTCCACGTCGAAAATCACGAATAGCATCGCCACCAGGTAGTAGCGGATGCTGTACCGATCGCGCGCATCGGTCTCGGGCTCGATACCGCATTCGTAGGGCTCGAGCTTGACCTTGCTGTACCGCTCGGGGTGCAACAGGCCGGACAAGATGAGCGTGAAGATCGCGAACCCGGTCGCGACGAACACGAAGATGAGAATCGGAACGTAGGCTTCGAGCATGATGCCCTGATCGATACCGATACCGAAGGCGACGCCAACGTCGGCGTCGGGGCGGAGACGCCTCTCAGTCGACCCCGGTCGACCGAGCGTCAACCATCGTATGAACTGTGGAGTTCCACGCGACCCGCTGGCACACTGGGAACTCGAACGCGGTTTGGGTTGGCCTGACTAGAACGCAAACGCCACGCCGAGCAAAACCCGCTGTTTATAGCATGCACCCCAGGGGGTGTCAAGAAACGGCCGGGGGCTGGGCGCACCCGATCGATCGCGACAACTTCTTCATTTCCAATGAGTTTCACGCCTTCGCCAACCTTGACCTGCCGAAACCTGGGGACCTATACTGCCTGGATAGCCCGCAGGTGGATCGCGCCGTCGAAGTGACTCGAGACCGCTCATGAAAAGCCTCGTCGCCTGCCGTTTCGCCGGCGCCTGCCGGCTCGTCGCGCTCGGCTCGCTCATCACGGCCGGCATCGTCGCGACCGCGCCCACCGTCACGGCGCAGGCCCAAGAGCTGCAGATGTACGTCAGCGTCCTCGACGACGATGACCGCCCGATCGCCGATCTCACCGTGGATGACTTCGTCCTTCGGGAGGACGGCGTGCTGCGAGAGGTGCTGCGCGTGCAGCCAGCGACCGAGCCGATGCACGTGGCCCTGCTCATCGACAACAGCGCTGCGTCTGCGCAGTATTTGCGCGACATGCGCGACGGCCTGGGCGAGTTTGCCCGACGGGTTGGAGGCGACCACGAGGTTGCCGTCATCACGTTCGGGGATCGGCCGACGATCGTCGAGGACTACACGCGGAGCGCCATCGAACTGCAGCAGGCGATCGGCAAGGTCTTCCCGCGCCCGGGCAGCGGCGCACTCCTGCTGGATGCGATCTACAACGCCGGCGAGGGGCTGCAGCGGCGTGAGGTGGCGCGGCCGGTCATGGTGGCGGTGACGACGATGGGCACCGAGTACAGCAACCGGGGCTACCAGCCGGTGCTGCGGATCATCCATGAGGTCGGCGCGATCTTCCACGCGGTCGTGATGACCTCGACGAGCTCGTCGATGGACACGGCGTCGCGATACCGCGACATCGTGCTCGACCGCGGCACGAGCGAAGCCGGCGGGCGCCGAATCGATCTGCTGCGCGGCCAGATGTTCCGACAGGCAATGGAGCGCGTCGCCGACGAATTGCTCTCGCAGTACCTCCTGGTGTACGCGCGCCCGGAAATGCTCGTGCCTCCGGACGAGATCGTCGTCTCGACGACGCGCCCCGACTGGACGGCGCGAGGCCGATCCGCGGCGGTCGCGCCGTGATCCCGGCGATCTCGCCACGTCGAACTGGCTCTGGACCGGCCACGCTCGCCTGCCTCGTCTTCCTCGCCGCGGGCGTCGTGGCCGGCCCCGTCCGTGCCGGGGCCCAGACCCCGGCGCCCCAGCGCCAGGTCCCGTCGTTCAGGTCGGGCGTCGACATCGTGTCGGTGAACGTCACGGTCACCGACCCGGCCGGCCGCTACATCACCGATCTCGATCTGGATGAGTTCGCGGTCTTCGAGGACGGGGTTCAGCAAGAACCCAGTTTCTTTACACGCTCCCAGCTCCCGATCGCGCTCGCGCTCCTCATCGACACCAGCGCCAGCATGGAACGTCGGATGCAGACCGCCCAGGAAGCTGCCATTGGTTTCGCCCACAGGCTCCGGCCCCAAGATCTCGCGTCGGTCATCGACTTCGATAGTCGCGTCAACATCCTCGAGGGCTTCACGAACGAGAGCGACCGGCTCGAGCGAGCGATCCGTCGGACGGCGGCCGGCGGTTCGACCTCTCTCCACAACGCCATCTACATCTCGCTCAAGGAGCTGAGCAAGATCCGCGCGAGGACACCCGACGAAATTCGGCGACAGTCGATCGTCGTGCTCTCCGACGGCGAGGACACGTCCAGCCTGGTGGGGTTCAACGAGGTCCTCGAACTGGCCAAGCGCTCCGAGACGGCGATCTACGCGATCGGCCTGCGCACGCGTGAACACCGCGGCAGCCGCGGGTTTCAGGAGGCGGAGTTCGTGCTGCGACAACTGTCCCGGGAAACGGGCGGGCGGGCATTCTTTCCCGACTCGATCGACGAACTCACCGGCATCTACGGCCAGATCGCCGACGAGCTCTCGAGTCAGTACACGATCGGCTACACCTCGAAGAACCCGCTGCACGACGGCCAGTGGCGCCGCGTGATCGTGCAGACGGCCAGAGACAATCTGACCGCCCGAACGAAGCAAGGCTACTACGCGCCCGCGTCGCAGTGAGCCGGCCGCGCCCTGGCGGCTCGAACACCCCACGGCCATCCGAAGAGTGAGAAGTGGAGTGACCTGGTGAACATCGCACCCCTGCTGCTCTACGCCGCCGCCGCCGTCGGCTACGCCTGGCATTTCGGAAAGCGCAGCAGCCGGGCCGGACGCGCGGCGACGACCATGCTCGCCGCGGCCGCGTTGGTGCACACGTTCATCATCGGCATGCAGACGACCGAGGTCGGGCACCTCCCCGTCGTCGGCACGACGGGTGCCCTGTCGATCTTCGTCTGGCTGTCGTCAATTGCCTATCTCTACACCGAAACCACGAGCAATGAGCGCTCGATGGGCGTCTTCATCGTGCCGCTCCTGGCCCTGCTTCAGATCATCCCGACCGTCAGCCGCTATCAGGTCGTGGCTCGGCCGCCCGTCCTGGAGAGCCCGTGGTTCGCCCTGCACGTCTCGTCGCTACTGTTCGCCTACGCGAGCTTTGCGCTGGCGTGCGTCATCGGCATCACCTACGTGCTGCTCTTCAAGGAGCTGAAGGCGAAGCATATCGGGTTCTTCTACGATCGGCTGCCGTCGCTGCAGGTCCTCGACGTCATGAACGCCCGCGCCGTCACGATCGGCTGGACATGTCTGAGCGTCGGCCTGGTCGTCGGCGGCGTCTGGGCGACGCAGGCCCAGGCCGAATTCAGCGATCCCCGCGTCCAGGCGATGTCGGTGCTCGACCCGACGATCTTCGTCGCGCTGCTCTGCTGGATCGTCTACTCATTCGAATTGTACGCCCGGCGTGCCATCGGATGGACCGGTTGGCGCACGGCGTGGTTATCGGCCATCGGGTTCGCCATCGTGCTACTGAACTTTCTGCCGATCGGGTACTTTCTGACGCGCACGCACAATTTCTAACTCCAGGATTCACTTGGGTTGACGGCGCTGGCGTGGGCTGGATGGCGAGGGCAAGGCGCGACGAGGGAGTTTGGCGGGTCCAAGTGACCGAGGAGCAACGCTGCTCTCGCCGTCCAGACCACGCCAGCGCCGTCAAGCCAAGTGAGTTCTGGGGTTAGGGTTCGCACAGAAGGGACACCAGGCATCGTCGTGAGCCAGCTCTTCCTGCTCGGGGTCAGCCATCACACGGCGCCGGTCGATCTGCGCGAGCAGTTGGACTTTGCCAGGCGTGGGCTGCCCGACGCGCTGGCCGCAGTGATCGACCGTCCGGCCTGCGGCGAGGCCGTGGTGCTGTCGACGTGCAACCGCGCGGAGCTGTACGTGCGCTGCGACGACGCGATGGAGACCCGGGAAGACCTCGTCCGCTTCCTCGGCGAGTTTCATGATGTGGACCGCGAGTCGTTGGCGCCGCACCTCTATGACTTCGCCAGTGTCGACGTGGCACGACACCTGTTCCGGGTGGCCGCCGGCCTGGATTCGCTCGTCGTCGGCGAGCCCCAGATCCTCGGCCAGGTGAAGGACGCCTTCACGGCCGCGTCGGACGCTGGCTGCACCGGCAGCTTGCTGAATAAGCTGTTCCACTGGTCGTTCGCGACCGGCAAACGGGTCCGGTCGGAAACCGAACTGGGCCAGGGCGCGGTGTCGGTCAGCTACGCCGCGGTCTCCCTGGCGCGCAAGATCTTCGGCAGCCTGTCGAAGCACGACGTGCTCCTGGTCGGCGCCGGCGAAATGTGCGAACTGACCGCGATGCACCTGCGCGCGCAGGAGGTGCGGCGGATCGCCGTCGCCAGCCGGACGTCCGGACACGCCACCGCGCTCGCCGACAAGGTGGGCGGGTCGGCTCTGCCGTGGTCGGAGATCGAACAGACCCTGGCCACGGCCGATATCGTCGTCACCGCTACGGGCTCACCAACGCCTATCATCACGCGGGAGTCGATCGCGGCGGTCATGCGGACGCGGCGCAACCGCCCGCTGTTCATCATCGACATCGCGGTGCCCCGCGACGTCGAGGCCTCGGCCGGCGCGATCGAGCAGGTGTTCCTCTACAACATCGACGATCTGCAGGGCATCGTCAGTGAGAACCTGGCACGACGCAGCGCGCAGATCGCCCGGGCCGAGGCGATCGTGGCCGAAGAAGTCGACGGGTTCATGGCTTGGCTGCATT
>CEPS01034102.1_pt1 | contig 13931 bp, 14 predicted proteins | sample 530401 | NCBI WGS metagenome assembly CEPS01 (sample SAMEA2620035, study PRJEB7988) | marine metagenome | biome: marine biome (ENVO:00000447); feature: mesopelagic zone (ENVO:00000213) & marine oxygen minimum zone (ENVO:01000065); material: "saline water (ENVO:00002010), including plankton... | reverse complement strand
CGTCCCAATCATTGAAGAAAAATAAAACCATTTTGTCTTTAATTTTTTTAATTTAACCTCACTAAATTTTAAATCTCTGTTAGAGCCTCTAAATGTTAAGATAGTTCTGTCATGATTCTTGCTGTCCAAAACTATTGAGTAACCAGTCCTTCCGGTTTTTGATCTTATGATTAAAGAAGTATTTACATTTTCCTTTTTTAATTGATGAATAACCCTGCCAGAATTGTATTTTGAGCCTATTTTTCCCAAAAATGCAACTTTGTGCCCCAGCCTTGATAATGAAACTGCAGTATTTGTGCCACCACCACCTACTGTCAGTATCAGCTCTTTCATCAGTATCTTTGCACCTACAGGATACACAATGCATTCTTCATTCTTCTTGTCATGAATTGTCTCGCAGAACTCTGTCCGTGCAAGAGCATCTACAGTTGCAGAACCTACAGTTATTACATCGTACATAATCTAATTTGGACTTTATGGGTTTATATAGTTTTTTGTTTAACCCATACTATCGAGAATTTCATGCGCATCTATGTTGCTTAAGCTTTCTTTTATTTTTTCCCAGTCTTTTCCGAACTTTGTTGAGAATAGAGTTATTAGCATATCTTTTTCCTGATTTGAAATTCTTGCTTGTCTGTCTGCTTCAATTAAACCATAAGGATAGCCAACAAAAACAGCATCTTTGCAACTATTTGAAATTAGATTTATAACTTCATTAATGTGTTGTTTTTGCTCTTTATATATTTCAAACCTGAATGTGTATTTTGAGCTTTCATGCAATTTTACAAAAGCCATTTCTGCTTTATGGTTATTGCTTTTAATTTCTGCAACCGGATAATAAATCCATTTACCATTAATATTGAATTTATTCAAAGCATTTGCTATACTATTACCGCGGTCTGTCATTAATGTAGTAGTTTTGCTCAATCCACAAATAATAACATTTTTTTCTTCTGCTTTTTTGTATAATTCCTCAAAATATTTTTTTTCATTTGTAAAAGTGCATTGCAATGAGCCATCCAAAACAACAATATCCTCTTTTTCTAATAATCTTGCCACCATGGATGCTATTTTTATCTCTGAAAATCTTCTGATTACATTAGCAACATTTGAAATGCTTGCTCTTGTTATACCCTGCTTTATTGTTTCATCAAGAGAGCTTAGAAATAAATCATTTTTATCCGGGATGAAGTTTTCATTGCTTCCAATAAACTTACAATCGTAAAATATTTCATTGTCTTTTTCTTTTGCATTGACAAAAACATAAAAATCATGCTTTTTTGCAGTAATTCTCTTATTTTCCTTATAGATTGTGTAATAGACTCTTATTAGGTTTAAGGAGAAATTTGGAGATTTTATTATTTCAGCACTACCACCATCAATGAATGCTACCTTATTCTTTGATTCTGAGTTTTTAATCTCTTGAAAATTATTTTTATCAAAATTAAATGATTTGTAATTGGAATCTGAGAATTGGACATAATTATCTCCAATATTAGAAATATTGTTTTTTACCAAGCTTATTATTTGGTCATAGATTTGTTGCATTTTAATTAGTTGCCTTATCTTTAAGTTCTTTCACAAAGGATAGATAGCTTTCTTCATCACCTTTCTTAAACTTCTCATGCTCTGCCCGTTTAAATCTCTTCAATATATCTTCTTGAATTTGTTGATTTAATGCCCCATCAGCCATAGGATATAGAATATTATCCTCTTTGTAAATATGTTCCTGAAGCAATTGCGCATATCCTCTTGCGTTTTCTATAACCTTTGCTTTGTTGTTTTCTTTTACTCCTTGTTCCATGCCTTTTACAAAATTCCTCCCCAAATCATGCTCATATAACATTTGTTGCACAGGATTACACTGTATTTCTACTGCATCCTTGCATAACTCCACAAATAAAATATCCTCTTCTTTCGCATGATGAAATTTGTCAGCATAGTTACGTATAAAATCAATTGCTTTTTCAAAGAAATCTTTGTCTAATTCCTTTCCTGATTCCAGAGCATTACATTCTTTAGTTAATGCACCAATTACCTTTAATATATTCTGATGCTCATCTGAAAGTATCTTTGTAGGTTTTTCTTCAGGGTTCATGTTACTTAGCAATGGACTGCTTTATATAAATATTTTGCCGAGCGGATTTTAAAGCAGTTTATGTATTTGAACTGACTTTTTTCTATAGATTGTATAGCTTCTTCTTGGAGCTAAAATTCCTTAACTAACCCCGGGTTAATACAAGGATAAAACTAGTATTCTCATCAGCCTTTAGAGAATGAGTTGCGTTGTCTTTCATGTAGATAAACACTCCTGATGACATTGTTATGTCTTTTCCTTCAAGATTGAAAAGACCATCCCCTTCAATTATGTAAACGAATCCTTGTTTTGTGGATGTATGCTCAGATATCCCTGTCCCTTTGGCCATACAGAATAAAGTAATATTCAATTTATTATTCTTCACAATCTCTTTGCTTAAAATTCCTTTTTTAGGATATTCAATGAGTTCATTTATTTTTTCATCCATATTATTGCATTATTATGTATTATTTAAATATTTTGTTAGGCCGACTTTGCCAGAAATCCTATTTCTTTGAGATCTTAACTTTCTTTAGGTTTGCTTTCTGTTTTTTCTTCTGTTTTAGGCTCTTCTCCCAATTCAGGATTCATTTCTAAAGCTTTCTTAATGTTAATATTGCCGCAGTTAGTGCAGTTGAAATATATTCCGAACTTCCCGTCTTTCAGCTCCAGATAATCTCCACAGAAACAGGTAAGGTCTTTTAGTATGCTTGTTTTATGAGCATAACATACCGGAACCTGCTGCTTATTCTTTGTTGTTGCAGTCTTCCTGCAGAATGGACATGAATCAACTCTGCTCTGACCGTATCTTTTAGGTATGTACATAAAGTTTTGAAGACATAGGTTGTTTAAATGGTTTTGGGAAATTCCCTTAACCTTTTTAAACTGACTTAGTTATGCCCCATTATGAAACAGGGATTTTGGATAGTTGTTAAAAACATTGTAAGAAATGCAGACATTGTGCTTGAAGTTCTAGATGCCAGATTCCCTAATATAACCAGAATTTCTAGGCTGGAGAAAATGGCTAAGGAAAAGCTTATCTTAGTTGTTAATAAAGTTGATATTGTCTCTAAAAAGACCCTGGATAAGATAAAAACTGAATTCAAAAACTCCAGATGTGTTTTAGTATCTTCCAAAAATTCTGAGAATATTTCTGAACTTAAAAAATTGTTAAAAGGAAAGGTTGCTGTTATAGGTTACCCAAATACCGGAAAAAGCACTTTAATCAATAAATTATCTTCCGGAGGCAAAGCCAGAACCAGCTCTGAATCAGGATTTACTCATGGCAAGCAGCTTATAGCCGGTAAGGGTTTTATGCTTATGGACACTCCGGGCATTGTTCCTTTTGCGGACAGGGATGAAGTTAGATTAGGCTTGGTGTCCGGAATCAGCCCGTCTAAACTGGAAAATCCAGATTTGGTTGCTACTAAATTGATTTACATCTTTAAGAAAAACAATCCTTCGGAATTTGGAAAATATTATGATGTAGATATGACTTTGGATTCTTACAGCATCCTTTTAGAAGTAGGGAAAAAAAGGCATATGCTTCTCAAGAAAGGGGAAATTGATGAACGAAGAGCTGCTGTTTCTGTTTTGGTGGACTGGCATAATGGAAAGATAAAACTTTAAGATTTCTTTTTAGTTTTTTTCTTTTTTGGTTTCTTTTTCTCTATGCTCTTTGCGTATTCTAATTTTGGTTCTTCTAAATCCGGCTGTTCTGTTTTCTTTGGCTTTTCTTTAACATGTTCTTCCAGTATCTTTAAAATCCTGTCAAGTTTTTTGTTAATTTGATCATGGTTTTCATCGGATGATTTTCCAGATGGCCTTCCAAATTCAGATCTTGAACCAGCTTCTCTGCTTTTGTCTTTAAAACAATCGTTGCAATAAAGAGGTTTTCCCTGGGTTGGTTTGAAAGGAACTTCACATTCATTACCGCATTTATCGCATATTCCTGAATGCATCTCATGCCTTTCAGAACGTCTATCCCTACCCTGGTTTCTATCCCTACCTCTTCTGTCAAATCCACCAGAACGCCTGTCAAATCTACCCCTATTGGAACGTCGCCTGTCAAAACCACCATCACGATTAAAGTCTCCCATATTCCAAATTCAGATAGTAGTTCAGTTTATAAAGGTATGTTATGGGAATCTTATTTATACCCAGAAATAGTTTATAAACCTCACGCGCGAATGTCCAGCAGTATTTAAAAGAATTAATCAAACCCCATAAACAGTCTGCCTTGCATCATTCAAATAAGGCTGTTGAGTTATCAACATCTTCTTCAACAATAATTCCAATGCATACCTAACTGTCCTTTCTGGTAAATTAGAAATATTAATTACTTCTTTTTGTGTCAAGTTGCCTTCATAAGAAAGTATTTTGTAAACTAGTTTAGCACTTGGCGGTAAACTTTTAGTCTCTTTTGTTGCTGAAACAGAAGTTCTTTTCTTCAGTTTATTCTCAATTGAGTAATCTTTGGAGAATTCAATAAAACAGCCATCATACTTTGATTTCTCTATTTCAACAGAAGATGCCTTTAATGGAACCCTTATAGCACCATCCATGATAACTATTGGAGAATCAGTCTGTATATCAGAAATGCTTATCCTGGTAGCATTAGACACTATTACTGCGCTCCTTTTCTCAATAGAAGCTATTGGTGTTATAGACAATATTGCAGGCTCATCCAGTATTATAGGACCATGAGCAGAAAAACTATAGCCTGTAGAGCCAGTAGGAGTAGAAACAATGATTCCGTCTGCATTGTCTTTCCATAACTGGCCAAAGTCAAGATTCAGGGAATATCTCATCAAAGAAGCGCTTTTAGAGGAAAATATTCCTATATCATTCAAGGCAGAATATTTTTGGTCATTAAAGCTTGCAACTATCCCGGATCTTTTGGAGATTTTATATTTTTTCTTTGAAATTAAATCTATATGCTGCTGGAAAGAAGCAGCATCTGACTGCGCAAGAAAACTTTGTGTGGAAGCGATCCCAAGCAAAGGTATCTGTTTTTTCCCTAAGTTCCTAAAAGTCTCTAAAATTAAGTTATCATCACCTATAGCCAGGATATAATCGGGATTTGCATCAATTTTTTTGCCTACAATATACCTTAATCTTTTCTTTTTTAGGTATGAAACTACTTTTTTTCTTAATTCTAATGAATCTAAGGAATCATTGCTTGTTATGAGATACATAAGGATTAAGAACATAACTCCATTTAAATAAGTTACTATAAACAGGCAAATTTTGCCTATAATCTCCATATCAACAACATAAATTGCCTAATCCAATAACTATTTTAAAAGCATTTGTTTAACAGCAAGAATGGAACTTAAGCAAGCTATAACGGAAGATACAGATAAACTTATAGAACAAGTGCTAAAATTAAAGCAACAAAAAAACACAGTTATTTTGGTCCATAATTACCAGATTCCAGATATGTATAAAATTGCCGATTTTATTGGTGACTCTTTAGAACTCTCAAAACAAGCAGCTAAAACAGATGCTGATATTATCCTTTTCTGCGGCGTCAAGTTCATGGCTGAAACAGCTAAGATATTAAGCCCTAAAAAAACAGTCTTACTTCCGACCTTAGAAGCAGGTTGCTCATTAGCAGATATGGCGACTGCTGAAAAACTTAAAGAAATGAAAAAGAAGCATCCAAAAGCCGCTGTTGTGAGCTATGTAAACACAAGTGCTGAAGTAAAAGCATTGTCTGATGTTTGCTGCACTTCAATGAATGCAGTTAAAATAGTAAATTCCCTGCCAAATGAAGAAATAATATTCCTCCCAGACAAAAACCTTGGAAGATACGTCCAGTCAAAAACAAACAAGAAAATAATCTTATGGGATGGTTATTGTTCTATACACCACGAGTTAAATGCAAAGGCTTTAACAGACTTAAAAAAACAAAATCCAAATGCAAAGATAATTGCGCATCCTGAATGCAGAACAGACATACTACAAGCAGCAGACCATATTTGTGGAACGGGCGGAATGGCAAAATTTGCAAAACTAGACAATGCAAAGGATTTTATTGTTGTTACAGAATGCGGTATGACAGAAAAATTAAGAGAAGATGCTCCTGACAAAAATTTTCATTCATTCTGCAACATATGCCCTTACATGAAAACTACAACTTTGCCTTTAGTTGTAAATTCATTAAAAAACAACCAAAATGAAATCAAATTACCAGAAGAAATAATAGCAAAAGCAAAGAAAGCATTAGACCGGATGTTAGAGTTTGCATAAAATGAGAGATAAGCTTATTCTTGAGTTCTGGGATAGAAAAAGCTTTTTTAAAACTAAAGAATATTATTCTTCTGTAAAAAATCTAATCAATGAAAAAATAAAAGAGGATTTTGATGGGGGGGATATAACAACTGACTCTTTAATTGACAAAAACAAAGAAATAAAAGCAGTTATACTCTCAAGAGGAGGGGGGATAGTTGCAGGCATTGAAGAAGTTTCTTTGATGCTAAATGAAGAAAAAGTAACAGTTCTGAAAAAAGATGGAAGTGAAGTAAAAAATAGAGATATTATCCTTGAAATCAATGGAAATGCCAGAAAAATACTTGCTTACGAAAGGACTTTGCTTAATGTAATGCAAAGAATGAGCGGCATTGCAACAGCAGTTTATAATTTTAAAAAATCCATTAAAAATAATTGTTTAATTGCAGCAACAAGAAAAACATTATTTCCCCTGATGGATAAAAAAGCTGTTTCTGTTGGAGGAGCTTTAACTCATAGGCTGACCTTAAATGATGCTGCACTTATTAAGCATACTCACATGAAAATAATTAATAATGGCCTTGAAAAGGCATTAAGGCTTACAGCTGAAAATGATAGGATAAAATATATAGAAATTGAAATAAAAAATGAAGAAGAGGCCTTAAAAGCTGCAGAGGCAATTTCTAATTTAAAATCTGAAAAACTATTTGCAATTATGTTTGATAATATGGAATGTTCAATGATTAAGAATTCAATAAATAAAATAAACAATATAATCAATAAAAATTTAATAAATAATGATGAAAAATTAAAAAATAAAATATTGTTTGAAGCCTCAGGAGGAATAAATGAAAACAATATAGAAGAATATTCCAAAACAGGAGTTGATGTAGTTTCTATCGGAATAATAACCCATTCTTCAAAAGCATTTGACATGTCTTTGCAGGTAAGATGATAGCAGGTATTATTGGATGCGGGAACATAGGAACAGAGCTCGCATTATTCATTGATAAATACAAATGCTTTGAGTTAAAATATTTATGCGATATTGATAGCAGCAATATAAAAGAATTGCAAACAAGGTTAGGAAACGGACAAATAGAAAGTTCAATAGGGGATTTAATAACAAATTCTGAGCTAATAATAGAAGTTGCAGACAAGAATGCTGTTAAAGATATACTGAACACTCTTGATTTAGACCAACAAGGAAAGAAATTATTAATAATGAGCACAGGGGGTATAATAGAAAACCTCAACCTGTTCAATAAAATAAAAAATTGTGAAATTTATATGCCTTCCGGAGCAATATCAGGTTTGGACGCAATAAAATCTGTTTCAGGAAAAATAAAATCATTGACATTAACGACAACAAAACCAGTTAAAGGACTTGAAAATGCTCCATATTTAATAAAAAACAATATTAATATCACCAAATTAGAAAATAAAAAAATAATTTTTGAAGGAACTTTAAAAGAAGCAATCGAAGGATTTCCCAAAAATATCAATGTTGCTGCTACTTTGTTCCTGGTTTCAAAATTCGATAAAATACAAATAAAAATAATTGCAGATCCAAAGGCAAAAACAAATATTCATGAAATAATATGCACAGGAGATTTTGGAACAATAACAACAAAAACAGACAATTTACCGAGTAAAAATCCTAAAACCAGTTACCTTGCAGTATTAAGTGCAATACAAACTTTAAGAAATATCAAAAATAACAAAAAAATTGGTTCTTAATCATTGATTCCAAACATTTTTAAATTAATTCTTCTTTTAAGGAAAAACCATGTATGAATTAATAATCTGTGAAAAACCAAACGCAGCAAAGAAAGTAGCAGAAGCTTTGGCAGATGGCAAACCAATAAAAGAAAATATGAATGGTGTTCCTTACTATTTAGTAACCCACGGAAAAAAGGATATTGTTGTTGCATGCGCAGTTGGCCATTTATATGGATTAGCTGAAAAAGAAAAGAAAGGATGGGTATTTCCTGTTTTTGATATTGAATGGAAACCTTCTTCTGAAACCAATAAAAAATCCGGATTCTCAAAAAAATACCTAAGCACAATAAGAAAACTTGCAAAAGAAGCCAAGGAGTTTACAGTTGCTACAGATTACGACCAGGAAGGCTCTGTAATAGGTAAAAATATTGTTGTTTTTGCATGCAAAAAGAAAGATGCAAACCGCATGAAATTTTCAACTTTAACTAAGGAGGATTTAATAGAAGCGTATGAAAATAAATCTAAACATTTAGACTGGGCACAGGCAGAAGCAGGAGATGCAAGGCATCATCTGGACTGGATAAATGGAATAAATTACAGCCGAGCTTTAACTTCATCAATAAAGGCTGTAGGCAGTTTTAAGCTTATGTCTACTGGCCGCGTTCAAGGTCCTGCTTTAAAGATAGTTGTTGACAGGGAAAAGGAAATCAAGGTGTTTAAGCCAGTCCCGTTCTGGCAAATAGAGCTGCAAGGCAATGTGAACAAAGGAGATGTAATAGCATGGCACCAGGAAGACAAGTTTTGGGATAAGAATAAAGCAAATGAGGTAATGAAGAAAGTAAAAAATGAAAAAAAAGCAACCATTGATAAAGCAGAAAAAAAGCAATTTCAGCAGCAACCACCAGCACCTTTTGATCTTACAACCCTGCAGATGGAATCATATAAGTGCCATAGGATAAGTCCTAAGGAAACTTTGGAAATTGCTCAGGAGCTTTATACCTCTGGAGTCATTTCATATCCGAGAACTTCTTCCCAGCAATTACCAGATAAAATAGGATACAAAAAAATCCTAACACAACTTGGAAAACAAAAAGAATATTCCGGATTAACCAAAAAACTATTGGCTAAAAAATCCTTAATGCCAAATAACGGCAAAAAGACAGATCCTGCACACCCCGCTATTTATCCAACAGGAAATGTTCCAAGCTTATCAAATGAAAGGGAGCGGAGAATCTATGATATAATCACAAAAAGATTCATGGCAACATTTGCAGAAAGCGCATTAAGAGAAACCATGACCATAGATATAAACTGTAAAGATGAAATTTTTATTGCAAAAGGAACAAGAACCATAGAAAAGGGATGGCACGTTTTTTACCAGCCTTATGTCAAGATTGAAGAAGAAGAATTGCCAAAAGTCAATAAAAACGATAATGTCGCAGTTAAAAAAATACAATTGCATAACAAAGAAACAACCCCTCCAAAACGTTACACACCAGCTTCTATAATAAAAGAGCTTGAGAAGAAAAATCTGGGAACAAAAGCAACTCGCGCAAGTATAGTTGATACTCTGTTTCAGAGAGGCTATGTAGATGGAAAAGCAATAGAAGCTACAAATTTGGGGATAAAAACTATTGAAACGCTTGAAAAGCACGTTCCAAAGATAGTTGATGAAGAATTAACAAGACATTTTGAAGAGGAAATGGAACAAATAATGGAAAATAAGAAGACAAGCGAAGAGGTTTTGGGTGAGGCTAAGAAAAAAATAACAGAAATAATGTCTGATTTCAAGAAACAGGAAAAGAAGATTGGGAAAGAATTATTATCTGCAAATATTGAGACCCGGGATGAATTAAGCCATTTGGGTAAGTGCATAAACTGCAAGAAAGGAAATCTTCATATGAGGCATGGGAAGTTTGGAAGCTTTGTCGCATGCAACCAATACCCAAAATGCAAAACTACATTTTCCTTACCCCATAACGCATTAATCAAACCAGCAAAAAAAATATGTGAAACGTGCAAATACCCCATGGTTATAGCCATCAAGAGGGGGAAAAGGCCTCAGGATTTCTGCTTAAACAAACAATGCCCTTCAAAACACGTTGAAGGAGAAGCTGGAAAAGAAGCTAAAGCAATTGCAAAAGGAAAAATAGAGAAGGAATGTCCTGAATGCAAGGAAGGGAAAATAGTGTTAAGAGGGTCGATTTATGGGAAATTTTTTGGTTGTAACCGGTTTCCTAAATGCAAATATACGGAGAAACTTGAAACTCAGCAAGCAGCAAATAATAAGAAATAATTCCTAATCAAAATCTTTGAATCTTAATATTGCCAATATTATTATCAATCAAAACTGTTATTGTAGCTATAGGTATGAACATATCAATAATGCTGAATGGCGGCAAACCAAAAAATGGCAGTTCAACTAAAGAAACAAAAGCCAGTTTTTTGTTTTTTAATGTTATTAGCAATATCAGAAAAGTTACAATGTCCCATAAGGTATTTACAATAGGAATCCACCCAATAAGAAAATCAATTCCATCCAATATTATGGCTATGCCTAGCTTGATTCTTATCAATATTGACTTTATTTTTTTGAAGAGCTTGCTGATTTTCTTTTCCTTGCCAATATCAACAATTTCAACATTTACTTTTTCTGCTTCCATGCATTATAGTTGATTTTAGCTGTTTAAAAACCTTATTAAAATGAATAAGAAAAAATAAAAAATATTAAAAAATAACCTTGTATTCTACGAAATTTATGAAAAGATTCGTGATTTTTGCAGTGTTTGTATTAATTCTTTTACTTCCTGCTGTAAATGCCCAACAAGGGCATATGAAACTTTTGGCTGTGACAGAAACAACTGACGGCTTTAACGGAGGTCTTGCAGACCTATATCTTGAGATAAAGCCAGGCTCAGGAAGAGTTTTTTTAGAAACATTTCCCCTTACTAAGGTAGATACGCAGATATCAACAAGGTTTGCAAAAGAAATTGCATGCGATTTTGCAGATATTGATTGTGATAACTTTGATTTTTTCTATACAATAACTGCAGAGTCATCAATCATAGCAGGACCAAGTGCTGGTGCAGCAATTTCTGTTTTAACATTCTCATTAATTGAGGACATAGATATTGATGAAAATATTGCTATAACTGGTACTATTAACTCAGGCGGATTAATCGGGCCCGTAGGAGGCCTAAAAGCGAAAATAGAAGCTACTAATAAATCTGGATTAAAGAAAGTCCTGATACCTATGGGTGAATCAATAAACGGGAAAAATGAAAGTGTCGAACTAAATGAAACTCTTGGAAAGAACGAAAGCGCAAATGAAACTCTTGATATAGAGGATTTAGAGAATAAATACAAAATAGAGGTCAAAGAAATCTCAACTTTAGATGAGGCAATATTTGAATTTACAGGAAAAAGATTCAGAGAAAAGAAAGCAAATTTGACTATAAGCCAAGATTATACAGACACAATGAAAATGTTGGCTATTCAATTGTGCTCAAGAAGCACTAAACTTAAAAAAAGAATTTTAAATTTAACCACAGATAATAAAACAAAGCCAATACTGGATAATGCAATAAATCTATCTGATAAAGGAAAAAGTTCTTTCAGTGATAGTACCTATTACTCATCAGCAAGCTATTGTTTTGGTGCTAATGTCGAATTTAATTATTTAACATTATTGCAGCTGAATTTAAGTGAGAAAGAAGTAATAGAAAAAATAAAGGAGTTGAGGGAAGATATAGAAAATTTTGATGAAACCATAGAGAATAAGAAAATAAAGACTATAACCGACTTAGAAAGTTATATGGTTGTTAAGGAGAGATTACTGGAGGCTTACAATTTTTTAAACTTAGTTGAAGATTCTCTTAACAATAATAATACAAATTTACGCAATTTGGCTTATGCTGCAGAAAGAATTAATTCAGCGAGATCATGGTCCAAGTTTTTGGACAATACTGGAAAGGAATTTGATTTTAATGATTTGGTTGTAGAGAATGCATGCAGGACAAAACTTTCTGAGGTTGAAGAACGTTTGCAGTATGTGCAGCTTTACTTCCCACAGAACCTTACAAACACAAGAAAAGAGTTGGGTTATGCTTACCAGGATCTGAATGAAGGAAATTTTGAACTTTGTTTGTTTAAAGCCAGCAAGGCAAAAGCAAATGTTGACACCGTGCTTGGTGTTTTTGGTGTACGAACCGAGAATGTCGGCAATAGTCTAGATACAAAATTGGATGTTGTTGAAAGAAATTTAGTAGAGGAAACTGAAAAAGGAGTATTTCCTATTTTAGGCTATAGCTATTTTGAGTATGCAAATTCCCTGAAAGAAACAGACCCTTTCTCTGCACTGCTTTACTCTGAGTATGCTTTAGAGTTGAGCAACCTGGACATATATTTCAAGAGTACTAAAAGTAACAGGATGGCTTTTTTTGAAAAGATTGATAAAAAATTATTGATTGTGTTTGTAGTTGGAATTATCCTGGGGATTTTTATAGCTAAGATTATTGGATACGGAAAAATAATACATAAAAGAAATAAAAAACCAAGGAAAAGAAAGCAAAGGAATTCCATCAATTAGAAATTGATTGAATTCCAAGCATCAAAAATCCAATATGATTTTTGATATGACTATAAAACCCCAGCAAAGCAAAAGCCTTGCTAGGGAAAAAGAGGTGATAGATTACTGTTGATTACTCAACAATAGTCTTATCTAATTGTTACTGTAGGATAGTATTAGTATTTAAATGTTTCGCATTTTGATTGGATTTTGCCTTATAGCATAACTATAGGGCTGTGTATGAGAAAGAAATCAATGAGAAAGAATTAGGTTACTGCATATGTATGAAGATAGGATTGAATTCAATAAATTTACTCCAAATAACTTTAGGTTCTGCTTCACTACCCTCTTCTTGAGGTAAATATTGTTCTAGTGAGCTGAGTATAGACATCAATTCCATAATTGCAGGAGTTCCAATATCTATGTATGGCTTATCTGTTTTTTCATCATACATCCCTTTAACATCAATTGGCCCATCATCCGGATCTATAGCATTTTTTGTGCGGATGTAATTGGGTATCAAGCAAGCAGCAGCATATAAGGCAAGACATTCATTATCCGTAATGTTGTGTCTAATCTTTCCACTTGGTCCAGGAGCAATAGTAAGGCTTAAAGCCAATTTATCTTCTTCAATTGAATAACTGAAATTTCGTTTAGGTAAAGAATGCCCCATGGCATTTCCATCACTAGGTTCTGGCAGAAGAAAATTTGCAGCAATTGCTTCCAGCATAGATGGTTTTGCTTGTTCAAGAGCATTGAGAAAGTCTTGCCCTGTTCGATATTGTGGTTGGAAAAGATCTTCTACTAAATTAGCTATCCCAGCGGGAAAAGCTAATACAAGTTCAGGATTATTTACCGGTTGCACCCTGATATGATATACGCCATCCATATAAACACCAAGAAAACCACTTTTTTTTAAATTTTTGTATTGGGGGTAGATTAATAAAATTATTAAATAATAAAGAAACTATTATTGAAATGCCGGGTTTTGTTAAAGTACGTCTTATTTTATTATTTCTATTATTTATAAGCGGATGCAACAATACTTTAACAGGCAATGTTGTTAATTCTCAAGAGCATTCTGAGAGTGGAATACAAACAGAAATTTATTTCTGCCCTGAAGATGATTGTGGCAAAATTGTAACTAATCTTATTGATGATGCAAAAAAATCTGTTCATTGCGCTTTTTATGATTTGGATTTAAAGGATTTAATCAAAACTTTAGGAAAAAAAAGCCATAATGCTGATGTCAAGATTGTAATTGAGGATAGTAATTATGAAGGCAACATTAAAGGCCCTGGAATTAAAATAGCTAAGGCATCACAATACATG
>CEPS01188299.1_pt1 | contig 13937 bp, 8 predicted proteins | sample 530401 | NCBI WGS metagenome assembly CEPS01 (sample SAMEA2620035, study PRJEB7988) | marine metagenome | biome: marine biome (ENVO:00000447); feature: mesopelagic zone (ENVO:00000213) & marine oxygen minimum zone (ENVO:01000065); material: "saline water (ENVO:00002010), including plankton... | reverse complement strand
TACCGATCATCGACATCAGGGGAAAATAACTGAACTTGCTGATTCCTGCAATTGCGCTTGAATTCATCGTTTACCCAGACAGTTCTTTTTTTGCCTCCTTTCCCATGCCTGACAAAGATTGATGCGTGCTGGCTGTCAATAATAATGTCTCTAATTTGCAGGTATGTCATTTCCTGCACACGCAGGCCGGTCAATAATCCAAGTTCAACCATAAACCAGTCACGGACAGGTTGAAGTTTTTTCTCCTTGATAGCTTTTGTTTTTCGCTTCTGGCAAAATTTTCTGAGTGTTTTTATTTCGTCTTCTAAAAAAATCTTGTCCTCGCTAATAATCCAATCAAATGATTTCTTTGGAAGTTCACGGATCATAGGATAGATGAACTTCTTAAAGAGTTTCATCTGATGGATTTATTAGCTGGAATATATAAACTTTTCGACGATAAGGCACAAAAGGGGAAAGGAGTGACTTTTTAAAAGGAAGAAAAATTGAAAAAGAAAAGAATTGAAAAATGGTTTTTGTTGAAACTCGGATTTTCCAGATATTTCGGTATGTTCAGGAGGGGAAAGGATGATCTTTTATGCAGGAAGACAAAGAAAAAAAGTTTACTTTTCCTATGAAAAGTGAACTTTATATATCAATCTAGCAAAAAGAGAAAATTTTGTCAAATACTTATACCTGTTTTGTGGAAATCAAATGCATTTTCATTAACTGCAACTTAAACTGATATGTGTCTGTTGACAAAATCGGAGAACATTACATGATCTAAAAATCGGCAAAAACAACTTTTCTGATTCTTAATGAAAGAATCCATAATATCTGAATGTTTGCAAAATTCAATAATGACTGGAGATAGTTGTAATAAAAAATACTTGACATTTATGATATTTATTGTTAGCTTGTTTTTACCTTAAATTTCAACTTGTTGGACTCCAATGAAAAAGTATAGTGGTGGTTAAGCCCTTATTTTCGTTTTTTTGTAGGCTTACCTGCCCTATGAAACTTATTATTCGGGCTAGGATTGTTTTACAACCGATGAGCGAAAAGTTGAAATCCTGCCTAATGTTTTATATTGCTTTCCTGATTTAATTGATAGATTTTAAAAAATATACTGTCAATTGTTCTTTAAAGTCATATCCGATTCATGAGTTATTTAATGACAATTTATTGGATATGATTTTCTTCTTTCTCTAGAGTTTATTTTATGAAAATATTCCTTCTATACAAAAAACAGCGGCAAACCTTTTTTAGCATCTTAGTTGTGGTATTTTTCTTTCTTGGATGTGATGCCTGGAGTGGATTAGATCTTATTATAACATTTGATCAGGCCGATGGATTGAAACCGAAAGCTCCCTTAATGATGAAAGAAGTTAAAATAGGGGAAGTATCCGAAGTGGAATTAAATGAACAGCAAAAAATAGTCGCCAAGATTGAAGTTCTTCCCAAATACAGAAAAATGATCACAATGGGAACAACGTTTGTCCTTTCTCATGATGGAATTCTTGGAACAGGAGATACTTATATTGATGTTATACCTCCCCCAAAACCTGGCGAACCAATAGCTTCAGACACAATAATTAAAGGAACTTCTAAAATGAGTTATTGGATTCAAAAAGGTGGGAAAATATTAAAAAGTTCCATGAAAAATCTTACCGGGCTTAATAAAAGGTTAATCAAAGAGTTAGATGCCTATGCCGAGTCCCCTGAGGGACAAGACCTCCAAAAATCACTGGAAGAACTACTTGATAAAAGCCAAAAACTGGGAGAAGACTCGTATAAGCTATATCGTGAGCAGGTTAAACCTGTGATAAAAAAGAAAGCTGATGCTTTTTTAGATCACTTAGAGCGATCGGGCAAGAAAGAACAACTCAAAAAACTAAAAAAGGATTTGGAGAAACTACTCGAATAAGTAAAGGAGACCTTTTTTGCTTCGGTGTTCAAAAACTATGTAATACCAGGCAATGAGTAATATCCTGAATTTACTCGACTTCCGGTATGGCTACATTTTTAGATAGCTTGATGGGAATTGTAGGTTGAAGCATGGAAAATATTTACAAGGTTATAATCAGTAATCCTATTTATATCGCAATCGCTGCAATATTATCTATTTCAATAGTTTATAAATTTGTAAAAAAAATATTTAAATTATTTATCATCATCATTGCTTTGATTTTTATCTATGTCGCATACTTCCATTATACGGGTAAAGACACAGATAAGTTAAAAGAGAAGATAAAGGATAAGGTAGGACAGGTGGAATCCTTGCCTAAAGATTGATGCAAGGAAATCTTTTTACTTATGGACGGCAATAGTATATGCCTATTGTTTTAGAGATGTATCGGATGTAAGGCTCACAAAAAAGCGATAACTCACAATAGATAAACCAAATCAAAAAGGATTTAACAATGAATTTTCGTAAATGGATTTTTTTCTTTTTGACTATAATACTACTTTTTCCTATCCGGGCTTCTTCTCAGCAAAACACGCAAATTAGTGATTATGTGTTCTTACTTGATACTTCAGGATCAATGGTAGGCCTGCCAGATGGCAGTGGCAATGTTGTAATTTTCCCTGAAGTAAAATCAACAATAAACGCTTATCTTCAAAAGAATATTGAACCTCCAGCGAATGTTTTTATTTATCCTTATGACGCTGGTGTTCATGATCCGAAGATGTTTAAGATTGAAAAGAAATCTGATGTCGCGAACATCCAGGATTATATTACGAATTTAAGGGCAGAGGGGAATGAAACCTGGATCTACCGTTCACTGGCAAAGACCATTGGTGAAATGAAAGAATTTAGAGAAAAACATCCCAATGAAAAGCATATTGTAAAGATATTTCTTTATACCGACGGTAAAGATACCGAACGTAACGGTCCACACACAATGAAAAGCGTGATGAAGGACTATAGTCTTAAAAGAGGAGAACATGATTGGTGGTTATATCTCTGTACACTGGGTAGTGAATTTTCTGATGAAGATAAAAAAGCAGTAAGCAATACAAAACGTGCGAAAACTGTGAGAACAGACAGAGGCGAAGGCGCTCCATTATTTATCGAGAATAAATTTTCCACCATAGATTTTGGCAACCTTTGGGAAAAAGGGAGCGTCAAAAGAACTGTATTGTTGGGTTTGCCCGATAAAGACAAAATGCCCCAAGACCTTATGTTTAAGGCAACTGCTAAATTCCCAGAATTGTCTTCACAATCATTGGGAGTTCAAGTTTCTCCTTCAAAAAAATTTAAACCAATGGCAAGAGTTAATTTAGAGATAACTCTTATAAACTTCGATCATAATGAACCTAAATGTAAAGGGCTTCATGAATTCAAAATTGAATTAACAACTAATAAACCTTTTGTATCTATTGTACCGGATACTATTAATGCAAAGTTTCTATATAATCCCCCCAAAACCGCCGCTATTTCGCTTCCTGATGGTAAGGAATATCCCATTAACTTTGGCGAATTAAATATATACGAAGAATCTGATGTTGTTTCCATTGAAAAATTATTATTACGATACAATAACGAAGCCCGGGAAAAAGGAGGAATTTTAAAAATATACTATGATCTTTCACCTGAGAATCCCTCTCTTCTGACTGGGGATAATCTAACAATAAATGATGAAAAAAACGAATACGTAACTGTTTCGCCCAAAAAGAAGGAAGTTGTATTTAAAGTAGTTGCCAATAAAGATCTAAAGCCTGGAGAATATAAAGGAAAACTATACATTGAAAGCGCGGATATAACAATTACGGGTAAAGGGTTGGAAAATAAACAAGATGCACCCAATATTAAGTCTGTTAATTGGTCATTTGAGATTCCTTCGAAGCCTTTACCGCCCTGGATATGGGTATTAATCTTACTCGGCATAGTTGCCGGAGCGTTTTTTGCGATAAGAAACAAATTTAAACCACCAGTTATTTCTGATTTGAAACTGGATGTTAGAAAACCTGAGAGTAATGAAATTGATCTTGCCGGAAGAACGGAGATAAAACTTGGAAAAGATGGAGAATATTTCCAAGATGCTCAAACAAGCTTTACAATCCGTGCAGTAAAGGACGGGGTTAGGATTTTTGCAGTACTTGATGAGGTAACAGGCGGGGAAGTAAGTCTAAAGAAAGCAGATGAACCAAAGGAAAACAGAATTATCGGAGAAGAAAGACTCTTTGATGGTGACATCATAACTTTTGGAAATTATACAATAACAGTTACCAGTTTCTCATTAATCAGAGAATAAATTCCTGGAGGATAGAAATATGGCTAATGTACTTAGAAAGACAGCTGTAATCGGCTTGGGTGGTACTGGTATGAAATCAGTGTTAAATATGAAAAAAAAGCTTATTGATACTTACGGCGAAATTCCATCGATGATAAAATTTCTTGTGATAGATACTACTGATAAGGACCATCTTGAGACAAAAGAAGGAGAGATAGAACTTGATCCGGGAGAATTTCTCAAAATAGAAGTAAGGAGTCCCGGCAACTTGATGACAAACGCTGAAGTGAAAGAATGGATTCCTAATAAAGTCCCCAAGTTTGCTTTAACGAGTGGAGCAAAACAGGTAAGACCATTAGGAAGATTAGCGGTATTTGCTAACGCTGCTCCTCTTGAAGCAAAGATAGATGGTTTAATTAGTAGCGTTAGGGACTATAGAGTAGAACGTTCTGGCGATACCTCTGACAATATTGTTGTTAACATAATCTGCTCTATTTCCGGAGGCACGGGCGCAGGAAGTATTATAGATGTAGCATGTCTTGCCAGGAAGAATTTGGAATCCACAGATAAATTGATTGGTTATTTGTTGCTCCCAGACATATTCGTTGGCAAGCCAGCTACCGATAATGTTGAGCCAAACGCATTCGGTACAATTAAGGAGATAAACTATTTCTTTACTGATGATGGGACTCATAGGTATAAATTTGGAGGACGTGAGAGAAAAATAGAAGGAGGATTATTTAATGCGGTATATTTGATTAATAATATGAACAGAAATGGGACGGTATATAATAATATAAATGACCTGTATGAATTCCTTGGGATGGGATTATTTCTTCAAAGCAGTTCAGCAGGTAAAAAAGCTACTGATATTATAGATAATTTAGAAGCACAGTTGTTGGGTAAAAACTGGTTTGGTAAGCCTACTGTTTTTAGTAGTTTCGGGATCAGTGAACTTGTATATCCAGGTGATTGGTTTGCCGACCTTTATGCTAAAGGAATAGCGTTAAGTGTAGTCCAGAAGACCTTCTTGGGTGGCGATATCTCACGTGTTAATGAGTTTACAGATGATTTCATTCAAAGAGTAGGGATAAAAGAACATGATGCGGATGATGTAATAAATAGTATTTTAGCAGCTGGAGATTTCAGAAAATTCCCACTGCCCCCAGATTTTAATAAGGAGAGAGTAAATCAAACAATTGGAAAGCGAAAGGCACATTTGAACGGTATTCAGAAAAATGTTAGTGAAGCGGCAAAAGAGAACCTTGCTAAGTTTAAGAAGGATAAACTAAAGGAATTAAATGAAGAGCTTATTAATCGTCTATCTACGCCTCAAGGACTTGAGCTGTCCAAGAACTTTCTTTATGCCCTCGTGGGAAGACTTACTGAATTTAAGAAGGAAATGAACGAGGAGAGAAATGAGTATGTGAAACTAAAAGAAGAAATATCGCAAAAGTTTAATTTTGCAAAGTCGGAAGCAGAGAGGGCTTCTAAAAAAATCTTTGGCGCTAAAGTTGCTATAGGGAATGCTTTGAAAAAATATAAGGAACTGGTAGACAATGAAGCAACCTTTATTCTTGAAAGAGAGAGAAGAGAAAGGGCTATAGAGTTTTTTGCGTTTATCATTGACAAGGCAAACAAATGGATTGAGAAACTTGATGCTTTTTCCAATTATTGTAGCGTCCTCACACAGGAACTGAATCAGGATATTCAACAAAAACAACAAGAAAAAAAGGAGACTAAACCCTTTGTACTAGAGTTGAAACCTGATAATCTGAAAGAAGAAATACCTAATATGGAATCAAACGACTTTTTAATTTGGTTAAGAAATGATAAACAAATGGATATGTTGGAATTGGCAGAAATGAGAGTAGGCAAAGTGAAAGAGATTCTTTTAGAATACGGCTACTCCCAGAAGGAAGTGCAGGAGGTAAAAAACAAGAAACTTGATGATATCTTAAAGGAACTTCCTCAAAGTGAAAGGATGAAGTACATAGGGCTGCTGGATAAAATGGCCTCACCTCTATGGCAATACAATCAAGGTTTTGTGTCGGTGGACAAGAAGACCGAAAATATCTACCTATTTGGTGTAGAGAACCCCAATAAATCTGTCTTTGTCCCTGAAGAAATACGGACCGCAATAGCCTCGCCGTACGACCCTGCTGTTATTGGGACTGGTGACCCAAAGAGAGTAATATGTTTTAAGGTTGAGGCTGCTGTCCCTGCATTTGTAGTAAGTAATATGCCAAGATACCGAGAAAAATACATAAATCCAAATAAACCATTTTGCTATCACATTCATAAAGATTGGGAAAAAGGACTTCCCTCTCTCTTTCCCAGCGCAGAGGAAGATGAAGTTAGAATATATTGGTCTCTTGGTCTTGCAGAACCATTTAATCTCATATGTAAGACAGGGCAGCATTACTACTTTAAGTCTGAGAAAAAAGGGAAAAAGTTAGATGATTTCAAAGTTAAATTGAAACAAGGAAGAGCTGAAGCGATGAAAGCATTTCTTGATAATTCAGAATATGTTGACGAGGCAGGCGACAACATTGATAAAATAATCAAGGACTTAGGTAACAATAAAGTCGCAGAAGCCTTGAGAAATTATGGGGATGAGATAGAGAAAAAGGCAACACGATTTGGTAAAGAGATTCGCAACCAGATTGAGTTAGAACTCAATGATATAGAAGGCTACATCAATTCTATCCTTGAGTAAACTTTAAATTTTAACTGTAGAGCAAAACCATGGTCTTGCAATAAGAGGCTTAATCCAGCTTTTTTTGGCGAGAGTTTTTTGAAGATAAAGGAAGATTCTTGTGAAACAAAAATTTAAACCTGTAATTTTTGTTGGATTGGGTAAATATGGTTCAGAGATTGCTCAAGGAATATATACTGCTATCCTTTCCGAGAAATATAGAGATTTAGAACAGGTTATATCATGCATTACTCTTGAAGAAAATGGCGAATGCCGGGATATTAAAGAAAGCAAAACTCTGTTTAAGTGCGAAGGATTAAAAACAGAGCTTTCTATCAATAATTTTGGTGTTAATTTTGAAGTAATTCAGAACTATGAAAAGAAAATCGAAGATGCCCTCGCTGATAAGATAGAAAATCTACGGAGAAAGGAAATCGTTCTTGATCTTCAGGACAAAGGATATGAAATAGGAGAAAAGATAGAACTGTTTCTTATCTCTACCCTATTTGATCCCATAGGTTCAACATCTATTGTTCCTTTTCTCGGCTTTTTCCAATATCTTCTAACTGGTAGATTCAGGAATATGCTCATAGAAACTAATATCCTTGGCTTCTTCCCTGACCTTTTTGACGATTACAAAAAGAATGAACTTGCCTATAGCAGAAGTTACCCTTGTTTGCAGGAACTCGACGTTGTAGCCAACAACCCCGAACTTATATCATCTAAGGATCAAACCCCCTTCAGTTTTGCTTATCTCTTTACAGGAAAGAATGAAGAAGCCATTGAGATAGGTTCTTATAAGGAACTTATACCCATGATTAGTGAAGTTCTTTTCTTACTCCTTTCAGAAAAAATAGCATCTGATATCAGTTTTTCAACGATATTATTAAATAAAGTCGATGGCAAGGCTACAAGATACAGCTCTTTTGGACTTGATAAGCTTGTATTTCCTATTGACAGGGTAATGAGGGGACTTTCAGATTTTTTGACCTTTACTATTCTTAATTTAACAGGTGCAACAACTGAACCAAGAAGGTTTGAGAGAGAATATATTAATGCCGATGTAAAAGAGTTCTTACTTCAGAACAAGTTTGACGTCAACTACAAACTGTCTCAGGAATTATATAAAGATAATGAGGGAAACACAATCTGGGTGGATTTCAAATATAAAGGTAAGATGAATGAAAATATTGTAGTTGATAGTTTTATAAAAGATATAGAAGAACAGGTAAAAGATTTTGATAAAGATGATGTTACCGCGATGAATCGAAAGCTATCGTTAAGGAGAGGATCGTTCTTCAAGGAGAAACAGGGGACATTACTTGATGTCATAAATAATGGGATAGATTCCATAGATAAGGGGGTCTATTATAGTAAAGCATTTCTGGATGTACTTCTAAATAAAAAATCTTTATATACAACAGGAAACATTGTCGGAAAGGAATTTAATTTTGACCAAATTGAGAAAGTGGTAAAAAATTTTTTTGACAAAGCTATTGAAAGTAAGAGAGAAATACTCGTTGGTTTGAAACTAGATATTGATAATAAACATTCTCATATAAAGAAGCTCAAAATAGAATTAAAAGAAAAGAAGGCATCTGAAGAAGTCCCGAAAGATGCAAAAAAAGATTCTCCTATTGAAATAAAATCGGAGAATAAAAAGGAGACACCGTCATCGACGGAAGGCACAGGAGATAAACCGCTAACAGAAAGAATCGAGAATGCTGAAACAGAGATAAAAGCCTTAGAGAAAAAATATGGTGAACTCGATAAGGAAATAAAAGAATTTGATTCCAAAATTGATGAACCCTCTGAAAGACGTAAACTTCTTAACGATCTGGTGGAAAAAGTAGAGGAAGAAATTGAAACAACCAAAATTGATCTTCTGAAGATTGATGCAAAATATCGAGAGGAAAAGCAAAAACTTAATGAACTCTATGAAGAACGGAAGAAAATCATAACGAGGCTATTCATAGTCTTTCCACTTGGAGGTACTGTGGCGTTCCTAGTAGTCTTTTTTGCCATCCTCAATATACCTTTCTTCGGAGCGCTTATAGCTGGCGGCAGTTTTTATCTTTTTGCTGGAGGTTTCTACTTTTTAGGGCTCATTGGTTATGGCATCTGGGCGTTTATGAAATTTAGGAAGGGAATAACCAAAGATATAATAAAGACTTTATCCGAATTTAATTCCCTGAAAGATGACAAGATAAATTCATTGCTCAAGTGTCAGGAACTTTATAATCAGACTTTTATAACCAGATTTGAGCACTTTTTACATGGAGGACTTTTTGAAAAGGTAAAAGAGTATAAAAAATTTATAATAAAAATAGAAACTGAGCTCCAAACTTTTATAGAAAATATCATACAGAGTTCTAAAGAAAAAAAAGCGGCATGGGAAAACATTACTTTTCCATGTTCCTTGTTTGTTCGGAGTGTCGTGACAAAGAATGATTTAGTTAGGTTTATTAAAGAAAATGCTAGGCTTACAATTGAAACGGAAAGATTTCTTAAAGAGAAGTCACTTTCAAGGTATTTTGAGGATTTCAGAAAAAAAGGTGGGTTGAATAGTCTGTTCTCAGAATTAGATAATTTCTCCGAAGATGTTTTTCAGCCAGTACGAGAAAAATCCATAGAAGATTTTTTTAGAGAAAGTGAGAATAAAGGGAAGGAATGCGGCGGGATAAAAACAGAGAAAAAATTGGTAAATTTCCACAATGCGGGAAAGGCACATATTTTTTTAGAGGTTGAAAAAGGATTGGATTGTTCACTGCCATTAACCCATCTTGGGGTTGAAGATCCTGAAACCTCTTTTACAAAAGAGATCCTGATAAAACATGGATATAAAGATACTCAATTTTATAGTATAAAGAATAAATATGAAATTGCTATCTCCAAGTTAAAAATAGGATTTCCCGCATTTCATATTTCTTTGATAAGATATGGGAAAAAACTTATTTCAAAGATTAAGGAGAAAAACAAGCTATATATAAATCAAGAATGGGAACCGGAAGATTTGTTTCCATCTGTTTGCAATTATAGTGATGAAGCAGATGATGTAATGGAACTTGCCTGCCTAGGAAAAGCATTTGGTTTGATAGAGGAAAAAGAAAAGACCTTCTATTTTAAAGATATAAATATTGGGAAATCATACGAGGAAATCGTTGAGTTCATAAATAGTTTTAAGGGCAGTAGTATCAGGAATAAGCTATCAAATCAGATTGAACAAGAAAAGCAAAAAGAAGATGCTTACGATCGACTTTATGCCTATATGGATAGTAAAATATTAGATGACAATAATAAAAGTATAGTAGAAAGATTATTAAATGAATTAAACCCATTAGCATAACTGTTTTGGATAAGCGTAAATCAGATAAATTTCAAATTGTTTTGAGCTAATGAAATGATTTCAGTGTTGTTCTCTTCTAGTTTATAGATAACTGTAATATGTTGTATGGTATTGATTATTTCAATACATCAATACTTATGGGAGGTAGAGATATTACAAATTTGTAGTGCCCCCATCGATTGGCGTCAATTGTTTTTTCCTTGTTTTTGAGAAAGATATAAGACTCTGTGGTGCCGAATATCTTTTCTCAGGGGGTCCTTTACGTTGTCAAATCATTTGGCATAGTTTAGGTAATAATTAAGCTAAAGATTTCGGCTTCATTCTCAGGTTGAATGATATACGTTTTTCATAAGTTTAATTATTAAGCAACTGCCTTCTTTCAAGTCTCATTTTCTTCCTTCCAATGTATAACATAATCAGGCGTTTCATTCCCAAGGGCTTCATGATAACGCTCTTAATTATAATTTAAAGCCCTGCAATCAGGCTTAAGAGGTGGTCAAACATTATTAGTATGCTTTGAGGATGAAGTTTTGCGAAACTTTAAACACAAGATTAGCAATATTATTTTTTTCCTGCGCTATTTCATTGAACGATATAAACTTCCTCGATTGGGGAAGATATTATCAACTATGCTTGTGTCATGGATAGTTGGCTCGAATCTTATATATATATCAGAGTATTTATATCACAGAGATGGAACCGCATGGTTAAACGAAAATTTTAAGAACTACCCTGATACTTACTGGAATGTTATCGTTTTTTTGACAAGTGGAGTTGAAGATTATGTTCCGGATAGTTCATATAGTAAAATTATAACATTTCTGCTATTAATTACCGGTATTATAATAGTTGGTTTTTTTACTGCTAATTTAGTACCCATTCTGATAGAGGCTTTTAATGATAAACATTTTATAAAGCAAAAACCTCTTCACCTACAATTCAAAAATCATTATATTATTTGCGGAGATAGTCGAAAATTAGAAGGGATTATTGGGCAATTAAGTTATAGTTCAATAAAACAAAATCGGCCTATACTAGTGATATCAAATGGTGCAAGGAAAATACCTATATTATGCAAGAAAAAATATAAAAACGTTTGGGGAGTAGAAGGAGAAGCAACCGAACAGAAAATACTGTCTCAAGCCGATGTGGATAGGGCTGAATCAGTCATTATATTAGCTGATGATATGGAAGAAAATGCGCCTCAAGCAGTAAATTCTAAATTAATTACAACGGCATTAAAATTATCTGAAAAACACACTATAGTAGAACTTAAAGATTCTTCATATTTGAAACACCTGAAAAGAGCACATGCTAGTGAGATTATCGATGTTAATCAATACAGCACACGTTTATTATCGCAGAGTATCTTAACTCCGGGAGTTTCTCAAGTATTCTACGAACTTCTTTCCGTTTCCCTAGATTCAAACGAAATATATATGTTACCGATGAAAGATTTAGCAGAGATATACGATGGCAATATTATTGGTAATTCATATCGAGAAGTTGTAAATTTACATTTAGAATCTCTGGCGCAGGATTTTATAATTATTGGTTATCAGGTGGCAAATTCAACCGAAAACAGAATAAATCATGATGAAAATAGCAATGGTAGATATATTATAAATCCATCGTCAAACAACTGTGAATATGGCAAAGATTATAGGCTCAAAAGATTAGATAAGATGATAATTATCGCTTATGATGAACCAAACGTAAATGAAAAACACAATAAGAGTTTAAGAACAAGAGAATCAAAAATGAAAGGGATAACTATGCAAGATAACTTCAAAACAAGCCTTAAGAATGAGCAAACGTTAAGTAACAGAGAACGATTGAATCTGGGTCGTGCTGGTTTTCGCGATCATATTGTTATTTGCAATTGGAGCAAGAAAACAGAACAAATTATACGAGAACTTCATTCAACAAATGTTAAAAATCCCGTTCCGATCATTATTATTACCGATCAACCACAAGAAGTTACTCAAAGCACGGAAGATTGGATGAAAGAAGTATTCATTGTTCCAGGACCCCCTTTAGACAGTAAAGTTTTAAATAAAGCTTCATTGGAGACTGCATCGACTGCAATAATACTGTCCGATCCACGTGACAAAGAATATGCCGATTCAAAGGCAATTGTTATTGCTCTTGCTATAGAGGCAATAAACAGGAATGTCCATACCATTGTAGAAATATTAGAATCGGAAAACCGGAAACATTTTATCAATACTCAAGTAGATGAAATTATCTGTGTTAAAGAGTTAACTGAAAAACTATTATCCCAAGCTGCATTGACACATGATATTTCTCAACTTTATTTACATTTGCTCACTGAGTCAGAAGACACAAATGAAGTATATATTATTCCTGTTCCGGCGACCTTTATCGGGAAAAGCTGGAAAGATCTACAAAAGATTTTATTCAAGTATGATCAAGAAGATATAATTTTAATAGGTTTTATTACGGAGGAAGAAAAAAAGGTGAATGAACGAACAATTCATAATCATTTTGGCAACATTATTAATGTAAATAAAATATATATCAATCCCAAGAAAAAAACCGGACCTGGTGAAAAGGGGGGGGATTATATATTTCAAGAAGGAGATAAAATCGTCACCATTTGTTATTGTGAACCCGATTTAGAAAGATTCAGTCCTTCAGAAACAAATTGAATCATCAAATTTAAGAAAGTTCTTGTGATAATTGGCAACGCTTATCAATAAATAAAGAGATCAAGGGTTTAAAAATGAGTAAAAGAGACATAATTGCCGTTATTGCTAGTGTCATTGCTGGCATCATACTCGGCATTGGAACAAGCTATTATAATATATTCCAGAGGATTACAAAACTAGAAGCTCAAATGGATAATTTAGTTAAATTTAATGGGACTTTATATTCTTTTAGCCAACGTGCTGAAACATTAGAAAATGATTTTGATGATTTAGTTAAAATTGAAGGACCTTTTTATTCTCATAGTCAAAGCATTGCACGATTAGAAACCAAGATTGAATATTTAGAATCTATTTTGGATAAGAGACTTGAGGATAAACGCAAGAAAGAGCCCAAAGATTACCCTGGAAAGTAATAGAACTTTTAAGCTATATAGTTTTGACCCTCTTGATTTAACACCAGATAATAGGAAGCTTAACATGAAAGAGAAAAAACCATTTACTAAATTCTTGTTTGCAATGTTTTTTGCATTTATAAGTTTTTTATGGGCAATGAATTTGTATGCCCAAACAGAATCTCAATTTGAGGTAAAAATCACTGATCCGGATCATGACGGTGCTGAAGTAGCAAGAGAGATGGATGTAAAGGGTACAACGATTATCCCTAGCGGAAACTATCTTTGGGTCCTTATCCATCGAACAAAAGGTTTTAGAAGAGTCTGGTGGCCACAGGGTGAGGCAGAGATTGACCTACAAACAAATACGTGGGAATTAACTGTAACTTTTGGCCAAAGCCGTGATATTGGGTATGAATTTAAGATTGCTGCCATTACGGTTAATAAACAAGAACACAAACGTCTTCAAGATTACTATGATAACGCAATGATAACCGGAGATTGGAGACCTATCAAAATGCCTCCTACTACTTCTGCACCCCAAATACGCACTGTAAAGAAAGTAGCTCAATGATAAGACATTGCTTTTTCGAAGTGTCTGAATCAAAAAAG
>CEPS01053583.1_pt1 | contig 13944 bp, 14 predicted proteins | sample 530401 | NCBI WGS metagenome assembly CEPS01 (sample SAMEA2620035, study PRJEB7988) | marine metagenome | biome: marine biome (ENVO:00000447); feature: mesopelagic zone (ENVO:00000213) & marine oxygen minimum zone (ENVO:01000065); material: "saline water (ENVO:00002010), including plankton... | reverse complement strand
AATAGGCTAAACTCGGTCCATGGCAGCGGTATTAAGCGTCGGGACGGAGTTTCAGATGTGGGCGGTCTTCGCCCTCATCCTCGGCGCCTTGGGTTTTTACCTGTTCGAGCGCGCGGCGATGGAGATGACGTCGCTCGGCATCATCTGCGTGCTGTTGATATTTTTTCATTTCTTCCCGATCGTCGGCGCCGACGGGGCGGCGGCCCTGCCCCCCGCCCGTATCCTCCATGGCTTCGCCAATCCGGCCTTGATCACGGTGCTGGCGCTTCTGGTGATGGGCCAGGGCATGATCCGCACCGGAGTCCTGGACCGGGGCGCCAGGCTGATCCTGGGCCTGGGCGGCGGCAACGCCGGGTTGTTCGTGTCCCTGTTGGTGATCCTGGTGGCGTCCATTGCCGTCAGCGCGTTTCTCAACAACATCCCCGTCGTCGTCATCTTCATCCCGATCATGGATTCCCTGGCCCACCGTTACGGCCGCTCGGTGTCGAAACTGATGATCCCGCTGAGCTACGCCGCGGTTCTGGGCGGCATGACGACGCTCATCGGATCGTCGACCAACCTTCTCGTCAACTCGGCCCTCGTCGAGATGAAGGTCGCGCCGTTCGCGTTTTTCGGCTTCTCCATCCCCGGGCTGATGATGGCGGCGGCGGGGTTGGGGTATGTCGTTTTTGTAGCGCCCCGGCTGCTGCCGGACCGGGCCGGACTGGCCGACAGCCTGACCGAGGACGACGGCAGGCATTTCGTCGCCCAGATCACCGTTTCGGCGGATTCCGAACTGGTCGGAAAAGGCGCGCCGGGGGGGCATTTCGCCAGCCTGCCGGAGAAGACCCTGCGCCTGGTGCAGCGGGGCGAACAGGCGATCCTGCCGCCGTTCGAGGATTACGTCGTCCGGCCCGGCGACGTGCTGGTGGTGGCGGCGACCCGCAAGGCGCTGGCCGCTTTCCTGGCCGAGGACCCGGGGCTGCTGTATCCCGACCTGGAAGAGGGCCATTCGTTCGCTTCCGATACGGACCCGGGCGGGCGCTGGCAGGAAGGCGGCCAGGCCCTGGCCGAGGTCATGGTCGCCCCGGCGTCCGGCATGAAGGGCCAGACCCTGCCGCAGATCGGGTTTCGCTATAAGACTCAGTGCATCGTGCTCGGCATCCAGCGCCGGTCCCGGATGATCCGCCAGCGGCTCACCGACATCCGGTTGGAGCCCGGCGATGTGCTTCTGGTCCAGGGGCAGCCGGACGACGTGGCGGCGTTGAAACGGCAACGCGACGTGGTGTTGCTGGAATGGTCGGCCGAGGACCTGCCGGCGCTCGAACATGCCAAGCGGGCGACGCTGATTTTTCTTTTCGTCATCGCCCTGGCGGCATCCGGCGCGGTGCCGATCGTCGTCGCGGCGCTGACCGGCGCGGCGGCGTTGGTGGCGGTCGGCGTGCTCAACGTGCGCCAGGCGTTTCGGGCCGTGGACCCGAAAATCGTCACCACCATCGCCGCCGCCTTGGCGTTGGGCGTCGCCCTGCAGGAAACCGGCGGCGCCCGATTCTTGGCGCATGAGTTGGTGACGGCGCTTGAGGGTGCTTCACCGGCCACCGTCCTGTCGCTGTTCTTCCTGTTGGTGGCCGGGCTGTCCAACGTCATCAGCACCAAGACGGCGGCGGTGCTGTTCACGCCGATCGCCGTCGACCTGGCGCTTGAGTTGGGGGTGGAGCCGCATGTATTCGCCGTCGCCGTGGTCTTCGCCGCCAACTGTTCCTTCGCCTCGCCGCTGGGTTATCAGACCAACCTTCTGGTGATGGGACCGGGGCATTACAAGTTCACCGACTTCGCCCGCGCCGGGCTGCCGCTGATCGTGCTGCTGTGGGCGGCGTTTTCGCTGTTCGCGCCCTGGTATTACGGGATTTAGGGCCGAGAACAAGAAGGGGCTTCCCCCGGCCCTTTATTCGCCCCCGGCCCCGAAACGCCGTCCTTGACCGGCCGGGGGGGCCTGCCTATAAGGACCGCGGGCCACGGCCCCCCAACGGGCCGCGACCTTCTGCGAGGAAGGAGCAATATCGTGAACGCCAAGCGTAAGCCGGACGCGCGTCCGGCGAACCCCCGTTTTTCATCCGGTCCCTGCGCCAAACGTCCCGGCTGGTCCGTTTCCGGCTTAGAGGACGCCTTCGTCGGCCGCTCGCACCGCCACAAGGACGGCAAGGCGCGCCTGAAAGAGGTCATCGAGCGCACCCGGGCCCAGCTTTCGATCCCCGACGGCCACCTCATCGGCATCGTGCCGGGGTCCGACACCGGGGCCATGGAGATGGCCCTGTGGTCGCTCTTAGGATCCCGCGGCGTCGACGTGCTGAGCTGGGAGAACTTCGGCGATACCTGGGCCAAGGACGTCCGCGACCATTTAAAGCTCGACGACGTGCGGGTGCTGGACGCGCCTTACGGCGAACTGCCGGACCTGGGCGCCGTCGATTTCGGCCGCGACGTGGTTTTCACCTGGAACGGCACCACCTCGGGCGTTTGCGTCCCCGACGGCGGCTGGATCGCCGCCGGCCGCGAAGGGCTGACGCTGTGCGACGCCACGTCGGCCGTCTTCGCCATGGACCTGCCCTGGGACAAGCTCGACGCCGCCACCTGGTCGTGGCAGAAGGTGATGGGCGGCGAGGGCGGGCACGGCATGCTGGTGCTGTCGCCCAGCGCCGTCGAACGGCTGCAGAGCTACACCCCGCCGTGGCCGCTGCCGAAGGTCTTCCGCCTGACCAGGGGCGGCAAGCTCAACCCCGAGCCGTTCGAGGGCGTCACCATCAACACGCCGTCGATGCTAGCCGTCGAGGACGCGCTCGACAGCCTCAAATGGATTGAATCCGTCGGCGGCGCCAAGGGCATGATGGCGCGGACGGAGGCCAACTACGCGGTCCTCGAAGCCTGGGTCGAGGCGTCTGACTGGGCCGGTTTCCTGGCCCGGGACCCGGCCAGCCGGTCGCACACCTCGGTCTGCCTGCGCATCACCGATCCGTGGCTCGACGGCCAGTCCGACGGCTTCAAGGCCGGGGTCGGCAAACGCCTGGCGGCGCTGCTCGACGGCGAAGGCGCGGCCTATGACATCGCGTCCTACCGCTCGGCACCACCGGGGCTCCGGATCTGGGCCGGGGCGACGGTTGAGGTGGCCGACCTGGAGGCGTTGGCGCCGTGGCTCGACTGGGCCTGGGCGGCGCTGAAGGCGGAAGGAGGGGACGATGCCTAAAGGAAAAACAAAACCGAAAGTCCTGATCGCCGACGACATGAGCCCCCTGGCCCGGGAATGCTTCAAGCGGGCCGGCATCGGCGTCGACGTCAAGACCGGGCTCGACAAGCAGGGCCTGCGCGCCATCATCGGCGGCTACGACGGGCTGGTGGTGCGTTCGGTCTCCAAGGTGACGTCGAAGGTTCTGGCGGCGGCGGACAACCTCAAGGTCATCGGCCGCGCCGGCATCGGCGTCGACAACATCGACATCGAGACCGCCACCACCAAGGGCATCGTCGTCATGAACACGCCGTTCGGCAATTCCATCACCACCGCCGAGCACGCGATTTCGATGATGCTGGCCGTGGCCCGGCAGATCCCCCAGGCCAACGTCTCCACCCACGCCGGCAAGTGGGAAAAGTCGCGCTTCATGGGCGTCGAACTGATGGGCAAGACCCTGGGCATTATCGGCTGCGGCAACATCGGCTCGATCGTCGCCGACCGGGCCCAGGGCCTGAAGATGAAGGTCATCGCCTATGATCCGTTCCTGACGGCGGAACACGCCGACGGCATCGGCGTCGAAAAGGTGGAATTGCCGGAATTGTTCAAGCGCGCCGACTTCATCAGCCTGCACACGCCGCTGACCGACGCCACCCGCGGCATCATCGACGCCAAGGCGATCAGGAAGATGAAAAAGGGCGTGCGCATAATCAACTGCGCGCGCGGCGGCCTGATCGTCGAGAAGGACCTCAAGAAGGCGCTGGAAAAAGGCGACGTGGCCGGCGCGGCGCTCGACGTGTTCGCCCACGAGCCGGCGGAGAGCAACCCGTTGTTCGGCCTCGACAACGTCGTCGCCACGCCGCACCTGGGCGCCGCGACGTCGGAAGCCCAGGAAAAGGTGGCCCAGCAGATCGCCGAGCAGATGGCCGATTTCCTGATCACCGGCGCCGTCGCCAACGCGCTTAACATGGCCTCCGTGTCGGCCGAGGAGGCGCCGGCGCTGAAACCCTATATGACGCTGGCCCATCAACTGGGAAGCTTCGCCGGCCAGGCGACGCGCTCGGCGGTCGAGGAGGTCACCCTCGCCTACGAAGGGCAGTGCGGCGATCTCAACTGCCGCCCGTTGACGGCGGTGGTGCTGCAGGGGCTGTTGTCGCCGTTGATGGAAGGCGTCAACATGGTCAACGCGCCGGCCATCGCCAAGGACCGCGATATCCACGTGCGCGAGGTGCGCTCCGACGAAGCCGGGGCCTTTCAGACCCTGGTGACGCTGACGGTGACGACGGAAAGCCAGACCCGCTCCATCGCCGGGACGCTGTTCAACGACGAACCCCGCGTGGTCCGGATCAAGGACATCCCCATCGACGCCAAGCTGGGGCCGAACATGCTCTACCTCACCAACGAGGACAAACCGGGGATCATCGGCGGCGTCGGCACCATCCTCGGCGACGCCGGGGTCAACATCGCCACCTTCCACCTGGGCCGGTCCCACGAAGGCGGCAACGCCATCGCCCTGATCGAGATCGACGGCAAGCCGGCCGACGAACTGGTGCGCAAGATCGCGGCCCTGGAAAGCGTCACCCTGGCGATCCCGATGACGTTTTAGGGAAGCGCGCGGCTATTCGCCGAGTGCTTTGCAGCGCTCCTCGAACTCCTCGGTGGTCATCTCGCCCCGGGCGTAACGTTCCTTGAGGATGTCGACCGGCGACTTGATGGTCGGGCCGTGAATCCCTCCGCCGGCGGCGGCGCCGCCGATCCAGCGCACCACCAGGACGACGATCAAGACGATGGCGGCGATGACGACGATCATCATCAAAGGACCCCACAGCCAATGGCCCATACCGCCGCCCCACATGTAGCCGTGGCCGGAATAGCCTTCCTTGCCGCCGTTGGCCCAAGCCATGACCGGCGCCAGGGCCGCAGTGAAACCGAACATCAGGCCGGTCAGTCTGCTCATCATTTTTATCACTCCCTTGGAAGTCATATCTAAACGACAGGATACCATCGAAGATGGGAATTGCGTTGACCAAAATCAAGCAAGACCCTTTATAAAAAAGGGTTTTAACGTCCGGCCTCCGGGGTGATAAGGTTAACCAAGCTCGCGGCGAAAATCGAACGGGCAGACAAGGGAGGATTAGCGGTGTAACCGCCGCTGTTTCGGGACGCCCAGGCGCGGCGTGGTGCGCGGACGTTCCGGGTTCCCCCCCATGTTGTTGCCATCCGTCCGTGGGTGCCAAGTTTTGTGCGGGAGGGGCCGGCGACCATGGAGAACTTTCTCCTTATCAATCCTAGCGAATGCACCGGCTGCATGCAGTGCGAAATGGCATGCAGTTTCCATGGCGAGGGGGCGTTCAATCCGGCCAAGTCGCGGATCAAGGTCTTCGAATTCAAAGAGCGGAGTCTGTTCGTTCCCTACACCTGCACCCAATGCAACGAGGCATGGTGCATGACGGTGTGTCCCGCGGACGCCATTTCCGTCGACGGCGACACCGGCGCCAAGGTGGTCGATGACGATGTCTGCGTCGGCTGCAAGGTGTGCACCATCGCGTGTCCCTTCGGCACCGTCAATTACAACGCCGACACCGGAAAGGTCATCAAGTGCGATCTTTGCGGCGGCGAGCCGGCCTGCGTTGAAATCTGCCCGACGACGGCATTGAGTTTCGTCGATGCCGGGCAGGCCGGAGTGGAGAAAATGCGCGAATGGGCGGGCAAGACAGATATGAACATCCAGACACAGGAACAGCCAAGGAGAGTGTGATATGGCTTGGACTAGAAAAATTCTGCGCGTGAACCTGACCGAAGGCACCTGCGAAAGCGAGCCTTTGAACATGGAATGGGCGCAAAAATACCTTGGACAGCGGGGCTTGGCGACCAAGTATCTTGTCGAGGAAACCGACCCCAAGGTCGATCCGTTGTCGCCGGACAACAAGATGATCATGGCGACGGGGCCGTTGACCGGCACCATCGCGCCGACCGGCGGGCGCTATTCGGTAATCACCAAGGGTCCGCTCACCGGCGCCATCGCGTGTTCCAATTCCGGCGGCTTCTTCGGCGCCGAGATGAAGAACGCCGGCTGGGACATGATCATCTTCGAAGGCAAGTCGGTGAGTCCGGTTTATCTTTCAATCGAGAACGACAATGCCGAGCTGGTCGACGCCTCCGATCTTTGGGGCAAGTCGGTGTGGGAAACCGAGGACATGATCCGGGAAGCCCGCGGCGACAACGATGTCCGCATCGCCTCCATCGGCAAGGCCGGCGAGAACGGGGTGCTATTCGCCTGCATCATCAACGACAAGGACCGGGCCGCGGGACGGTCCGGCGTCGGCGCCGTGATGGGGTCGAAGAACCTGAAGGCGGTCTGCGTACGCGGCACTTTGGGCGTCGAGGTCGAAGACGGCATGAAGTTCATGCAGGCGACCAGCGCGGCCAAGAAAATCCTGGCCGATAACGCGGTCACCGGCGAGGGGCTGCCGACCTACGGCACCCAGGTGCTGATGAACGTCATCAACGAAACCGGCGCGCTGCCGACCCGGAACGCCGGCGACGTCCAGTTCGATGGCGCGTCGAAAATCGGCGGCGAGGCCATGCATGAGGTCCGGGAATCGGACGGCAAGGCCAACCTGGTTTCCAGCCATGCCTGTTTCTCGTGCCCGATTTCATGCGGCCGGATATCGCAGATCGATCCCGAACACTTCACCGTCAAGGGCAAGCCCAAGTATCTGGAGCCGTCGGGCGGGCTGGAGTACGAAAACGCCTGGAGCCTGGGCGCCGCCACCGGCGTCGATGACCTGGAGGCGTTGACCTATTGCAATTTCGTTTGCAACGAACAGGGATTCGACCCGATCTCGTTCGGGTCCACCGTCGCCGCCGCCATGGAGATGTATCAGTCGGGCGCCATCGGCGACAACGTGACCGGCGGCATCAAGCTCGAATTCGGCAATACCGAAGGCCTGATTCAGATTCTCGAGGCGACCGCCGCGGGCGAAGGCTTCGGCAAGGAGATCGGCCTCGGCTCCAAGCGTTTGTGCGAGAAATATGGCAAGCCCGAACTGTCGATGACGGTCAAGGGGCAGGAATTCCCGGCCTACGACCCGCGCGGCATCCAGGGCATGGGGCTGACGTACGCGACGTCGAACCGCGGCGCGTGCCACTTGCGCGGCTACACCGTGGCTTCCGAAGTCCTCGGCATTCCCGAAAAGACCGATCCCCTGGTCACCGACGGCAAGGCCGGCCTGGTCAAGGCCTTCCAGGACGTAACCGCGGCGGTGGATTCGTCGGGAACCTGCATCTTCATCACGTTCGCGCTGACCATGGACGACATCGCGCCGCAGGTCGACGCCGCGTGCGAAGGCGATTGGACGGCGGATACGCTGATGGAGGTCGGCGAGCGGATCTGGAACATGGAACGCCAGTACAACATCGACGCGGGTTTCACCGGCAAGGACGACACCCTGCCCAAGCGCCTATTGAAGGACGCGGCCAAGGCCGGCCCGGCGGAAGGGTTGACCAGCGGCCTCGATAAGATGCTGCCGGAATACTACGAGCTCCGCGGCTGGAGCGCCGACGGCGTGCCTTCGAAGGAGACCATGGAGCGCCTGGCTCTGTAACAGGACCACGGTCGCCAAGCCGGACCAGGGGCCGGACCAGGAGGATTGGCATGAAACATATCATTGCCGGCGCCGGTCCGGCAGGGGTTGTCGCCGCCGAAACGCTGAGGAAGGCCGACGCGGAAGCGGAGATTCTGCTTCTCGGGGGCGAGCCCGGGCCGCCCTACGGGCGGATGGCTATCCCCTATGTGTTGGTCGGCGACATCGAGGAAGCCGGCGCCACTCTGCGCAAGACGGACGGCCACTATGAAAGCCTCGGCATTGAGGTCGTGCAGGACCGTCTTGCCAAGGTGTCGGCGGACAAGCGCGAAGTCACGCTCGAAAGCGGGGCCAAGGTTGCCTTCGACAGCCTGCTGATCGCCACCGGGTCTTCGCCGGTCAAGCCAACCGTGGAGGGGCTGGACCTGCCCGGCGTGCATCATTGCTGGACCCTGGAAGACGCCCGCAACATCTCCGCCCTGGCGAACGACGGCGCCGACGTGGTGCTGATGGGGGCAGGCTTCATCGGCTGCATCATCCTGGAAAGCCTGATTTCACGAGGCGTCAAGCTGACCGTGGTCGAAATGGAAGACCACATGGTGCCCAGGATGATGAACGATACCGGGGGCGCCATGCTCAAACGCTGGTGCGAGTCCAAGGGCGTCGCCGTCTTGACCGGAACCCAGGCGGTGAAGGTGGAAAAAGCGGGCGAGAAGGGCCTGAGCGTCCACCTCTCCAACGGCGACGCGGTGCCGGCGGTGTTGGTGGTGGTGGCGACGGGGGTCAGGGCCAACGCCGGGTTCCTGGATTCCTCCGGCGTCGAAATCAAGGACGGGATCGTCGTTGACGACCGCATGAAAACGTCCGTGGACGGCATCTATGCCGCCGGCGACGTTGCCGAAGGGCCGGATTTTTGCGGTGGCTGGTCGATTCACGCGGTGCAGCCGACGGCGGTGGATCACGGGCGCGTGGCGGCGCTCAACATGGCCGGGCGGGACGTCCGCTTCCGGGGCAGCCTGGCCATGAACGTGCTCGATACGGCGGGGCTGATCTCGGCGTCCTTCGGCCGTTGGCAGGGCGTGGACGGCAGCGATTTCGCCGAGGCCCTCGACGAGAAAAAATTCCGCTACATTCGCCTGGCGTTCGAAGACGACCGCATCGTCGGCTCGCTGACCTTGGGACGCACGGACTACGTCGGCGTCCTGCGCGGGCTGATCCAGACGCCGGTGCGGCTGGGCGCGTGGAAGGAAAAGCTGATCGCCGACCCGCACCGCATCGCCGAGGCCTACGTGGCCACCGCCCTTTATCCCGCTGTCGCCTAGTCGATGATCGTCCGCGTCAAGCTTTACGCCAATCTGGACGAATACCTTCCGGACGGCAGTTCCCGCAACCAGGCCGACATGGACTTCGCCGACGGTACGACGGCGGCCGCCGCCCTGGCGCGGCTCGGCCTGCCGCCCGAGGTCTGCCACCTGGTGCTGGTCAACGGCGTCTTCCTGGCCCCGAGCGAAAGGGCGGCCAACGTCCTGGAGGACGGCGACCATTTGGCCGTTTGGCCGCCCGTCGCAGGGGGATAGGGGTCGTGGCCGCGACCCCGGACCCGGTTGCCGTCGAGAAGAAAATGGCGCTGACCCACGCGGATTTCTTCCGCATTATTCCCCGTGTGCTGGGCACCGATAATTTCGAGAAAAAACCGGACGGCGTGATCCTGGAAGACGGCGAAAAGCGCCTGGAGATCACGCTCGGGCCCGAACGGGAACGCCGCATCGCCAACCTCAGGGTCCCGGCCACCGACGTGAGGCTGGAGTTCTCGGGTTACACCGACTCCGAACGGGCGGCCCAGCTCGATCTCTTCGAGCGCATGTTCCAGAAAGGCGGCGGGTAGGGGGGTGGGGACGAATCCCGGTTCCCGTCACAACCTTCGATTTACCTACAGCTCGGCGAAGGAAAACGGAACGAATCCGCGGTAGGTGTCGTTAACGGAGATGCGGCGGTTCAAAGGCGGGTAGGCTCGCTGGTGGCAATCCACACGCTCGCAAAGCCGGCAATTGACACCGATCGGTGTCACGTTTGCCCGATCGCCGAGGTCCAGGCCGTCGGCATAGACCAGACGGCGCGCGTGCTTGATCTCGCACCCCATGCCGATGGCTAATTGTTGCTCCGGAAGATGAAAGCCGCCGCCCGATCCGGCCCCGGTGCGGGAAATGGAGAAATAGGCGGTGCCGTCCTCCATCTCCACGACCTGGGTTACGATCTTGCCGGGCGTGCGGAAGGCCTCATGGACGTTCCACTTGGGACAGGTTCCGCCGAAACGCGCGAAGTGGAAGCCGCCGGAACTGAACCGCTTGGAGACGTTGCTGGCCCGGTCGATCCGCAGGAAAAAAAACGGGATGCCCCGGGAACCGGGCCGTTGCAGGGTGGTTAACCGGTGGCAGATCTGTTCGAAGCTGGCGCCGAACCGCCGCGCCAGGATCTCAATGTCGTAGCGCTGTTTTTCGGCAGCATTGAGAAACCGTTCATAGGGCATCATGACGGCGCCGGCAAAATAGTTGGCCAGCCCCAGCCGGCAAAGCTGCACTGCCTCGTCGCCGGTTACTTCGGCCTCCGAGATGATGCCGTCGATGAGTTCGCGGTGGCTTCGGATCCCGGCCTGGAACGCCAACTGGAAGGTCCGGCCCGGGTGGCCCAGCATCTCCGAGAGGAATAGGCGGCTTGAGTGCCGGTCGTAGCGCCACAGCAGATCGGGCATGAAGTCGATGGGCATGACCTTGACCGTGAAGCCATGGGCCCGCTTGAGGTGCTGGCGTAGCGCGTAATTGAGATCGTCGGCGTCCTCCAAAGCGTCCGCCCACAGCGTCTCCGCCGCCGTCTCCAGTTGGGGGAAATGATTGTTGTGGTCGTGGAAGAAATCCCGTGCCTGGTCGACGGGAAACTGGTTGGCGTCGATGTCGATGGCGACCTCTCCATCGGCCATTTGCTCGGTAACGGCGGCGGCGTTGGTGATGGTCTCGCGATAGGCCCGATAGAGCTTGAACATAGCCTGGGCGGCATCCGGGCTGGCGCCCACGATATCGGTCAGTTCGTTGTTGGTGATTTCGAGGTTTTGGAACAGCGGGTCGCTGAACACCTCCTTAAGGGACGCGGCAATCCGGGCATCGTCCTCGCCGCTCAGCTCCTTCAAGTCGACGTCGTAGATGTCGTCAAGGCGCAACAACAACTGCACCGTGAGCGGGCGTTGGTTGCGTTCGATAAGGTTGAGATAACTGGATGAAATGCTCAGGTCGTCGGCCATCGCCTTCTGGGTCAAGCCCAACTCACGGCGCAGCCTTCGGATGCGCCTGCCGGGGAAGATCTTTTTCTGGCCCGTCGCCATCCCGCTTGTCGAAACCTTACAATCTTTACAATTTGAACAAAAATGATATCAAAGACTAAACATAATAACCTTTTATTTGCAATATGTTATTGACGACGTGATGTAAAGGATAAAGATTGTAATAGTTTTTTATCCAACTTCACTACATAGGAGGCCCACGACCATGCCCGGACAAGCCCAGAAATTCGAAGATCTCGTTCCCGGCGCGCTAGTCTCCCGCTTCCAGGGCATCGCCAGGGATTACGCCCCGGCCGATGTCGAACGGCTTCGCGGGTCGGTGCCAATAGCCCACACCCTCGCCGAACGGGGCGCCAACCGGCTGTGGGAATCCCTGCGAACCGATGACCGCGTGTGCGCGCTCGGCGCCATGACCGGCAATCAGGCGGTTCAAATGGTTCGGGCCGGACTGAAAGCGATCTACCTGTCCGGGTGGCAGGTCGCGGCCGACGCCAATGCCGCCAACGCCATATATCCCGACCAGAGTCTTTACCCCGCCAATTCGGGACCCCAGCTTTGCCAGCGGATCAACAACGCGCTCCTGCGGGCGGACCAGATCGAGCATTGCGAGGACGGCGCCACCATCGATTGGTTCGCGCCCATCGTCGCCGACGCCGAAGCGGGATTCGGCGGACCGTTAAATGCCTTCGAGATCACCAAGGCGTTCATTGAGGCCGGTGCTGCGGCGGTGCATTTCGAGGACCAGTTGGCGTCCGAAAAGAAGTGTGGGCATCTCGGCGGCAAGGTGCTGATCCCGACGCAGCAGCACATCCGGACCCTGAACGCGGCGCGCCTCGCCGCCGACGTTATGGGCGTGCCGACGCTTATCATCGCCCGCACCGACGCCGACAGCGCCCAACTCATCACCAGCGACATCGACGAGCGCGACCGCCGGTTCATCGCCGGCGACGAACGCACGCCCGAGGGCTTTTACCGGCTGCGCGCGGGCCTCGAGAGCTGTATCGCCCGCGGCCTCAGCTATGCGCCCTACGTGGACCTGATATGGTGGGAAACGTCGAAGCCGAACCTGGACGACGCCCGCACGTTCGCGGACGCCATCCACGAAGAGTTCCCTGGCAAGCTTCTGGCCTACAACTGCTCACCTTCGTTCAACTGGGAAGCCAACCTGGACCCCCAAGCCATCGCCGATTTCCAGACCGAATTAGCGGCCATGGGCTACGGGTTTCAGTTCGTGACGCTGGCCGGATTCCACCAGCTCAACCACGGTATGTTCGAGCTTTCCCGACGTTACGTCCAGCAGGGCATGTCGGGTTACGTGGACCTGCAACGGGCCGAATTTGCCAGCGAGGCCAACGGCTACACCGCCACCCGCCACCAGCGCGAGGTCGGCACCGGCTATTTCGACGCCGTGGCCATGGCGCTTTCGGGGGGCGCGACCTCAACCACGGCAATGGGCGATTCCACCGAGACCGACCAGTTCCACGACCACGCGCAAACGACGGCGGCTGCCCAATGACGCACACCGACACGCAATCGGTCCCGGGCGATCACTCCGGGACAAGAGGAGCATGACCATGGAATCCATGACCATTCGGGAACGGCCGCCGAAGGCGGAACCCTTTCCCTCACGAACCGAGCCCGTGGAAAGACCGGATGGGTTTACCGCCGAGGAGGACAGCAAGATCCGCGTCGTCACCAACAGCCTGCACCGGCTGAACGAGGCCATCACCGAAGCGGTCAAGGCCGGCCTGACGGTGGAGATCAAACGTGCATCCCGTTTCCACGCCGGCACCGGCGATTGGGGCGACCAGATTTATCTCGTGATCCACAAGGACAACTGAGCCGCATGCGGTTTTCCCCGTTGTCGGGAAGGCCGAACTCGGCCAGCTTGTCGCGGCGCTGGTCGTTCTTTCTTTGGTTTTCCGCCTGCATCCATGACGCCGCCGAAAGCGTCTTCGAATTCCTGAAAACCGGCGACGGCGCCCTTCTCATGTTTCCGGCCTTTACGGAAACATGAGCAAACCCCCGTGGTAGCGGAAGACGCGGCAGGGCGACGCGAACGCGACCAGGGCCGCCCGACCAAGGCCGAGCGCCGGGAGACGGATCGGTCGACGGGGGGGGAGCCCCGGTCGGCGGCTCTTATTCCCGGACCACCAGCACCGAACAACTGGCGTGGCGGACAACCCGGGCGGCATTGGGGCCCAGCAGGTAATCCTTCAACTCCGGGCGAGGTGCCCCGATGACGATAAGGTCGCAGGCAATTTCATCGGCGAGTTTGAGGATTTCCTCGTACACATTGCCGAACCGGACCACGGAATGGGCTCCGGTTTCGGAAGCGATGTGTTCGTCGCAAAAGGCCGCGAGCTTGTCCTCGACGTCCGTTTGCGCCTTTTCCTGAAAATCGTCAGGGAAAAACCCCCGAACCACGGGCATCCCGAAGTCCGGCAACACCGTCACCACATGAAGGCCGGCCCCGAAAATCTTGGCGAATTCGACCGCCGTCGGCAGCGCCTTTTTCCACGAGACGTCTTCGTTCAGGTCCACCGTGAGGAGGATTTTTTTATACATTCTCTCGCCTCCTTAATCACCGGCGGCGGCGGAAACGGGCTGTTGCCGGCGGCGGCGCATCAGTTGCAGGCCAAGAACGACCCCGATCAATGCCAGGCCGACGGGATAGATCAGTTCCTTGGGCGGCTGGCCGACCCGTTCCTCGTCGACCTCGGTCACGTAATCGCCGACCTCGATGCCGGCCTGCTCGGCCAGACCCCTGGGCGTCAGGTCGGTGACTTCGTAGCGGCCGTCATCGGCGGGCGCCATCTTGATCCCGTAGC
>CEPS01084050.1_pt1 | contig 14075 bp, 8 predicted proteins | sample 530401 | NCBI WGS metagenome assembly CEPS01 (sample SAMEA2620035, study PRJEB7988) | marine metagenome | biome: marine biome (ENVO:00000447); feature: mesopelagic zone (ENVO:00000213) & marine oxygen minimum zone (ENVO:01000065); material: "saline water (ENVO:00002010), including plankton... | reverse complement strand
TTTAGTGATGGTCCATTCTTCTTCAGCATAAGCGTTTAGAGGAGCCAGGATTAAAAATAGCCAGTAAATAGCGATAAGTAAAATAAAAAGCCTTTTCACTTAATTTTTCCACCTATCTTCTAAATCAATTTCTTTATCTATTCTGATTAAATTACAATAAGCGCAAGGTTCTTTATTTTCCCTTACGACCCGGATTTTTCCAAAACTAAAAAGAGTTTTAATCAATGTTACATGTCTTTGTCCCAAACAATACGGGCAGGTTTTTGGCGTCAAGATGGCCTTCTTTGGTCAGCATCAAAAACTTTGTCAAAGTTTTTAGAAAATTCTTTTTTCTTTTTGCTAACTGAACTCTCCTTCCAGTTTTGAACATCAGAAATGAAATTTTCATCTCCAATGTCGTCATTTGTTAAATCGTCATCAAATTTAATCTGAACTGTTAATGGAATATTAGTAATTTGACCGCTGACAATACCTTGGCCATTTGCAAAATTGGGCAATTGTTTTGCTTCTTCACTATCCCAGTTTTCCATAGTATTTTTAACAAAACGTTGATCTCGTTCATTTTTAAGTCGTAAAATTATATATGAGTTCATCTGTGAGCAAACTGTATCGTCAAGCCTGTAGGGTCTTTGTGAGACCAACATAAGTCCTGCCCCAAATTTTCGTCCTTCGGTAGCTATTTTTTTAATGGTACTGACGGAAGGATATCCTTCTTGACCATCGGATTTTGATGGAATAAAATTTTGAGCTTCTTCCAAAACCGTAAAAAAAGGTGGAATTGTTGTTTTTAAACCTACAGAACGGTGGTTAAATAAACAATCAAGCAAAATTGAAACGATCGTACTTGAGGGTAAACTTTCATATCCTTTTAAATACAAAATAGAAACTTGAGATTTTTGTATAATTTTTTCAGGTTGAGAATATGGATCGGGTAATTCTTCAAATTTTAGGTGTGGAAATTTATTCATGTTATTTTTGTTGCTTTGTTCCATTTCTTGAAGCTTTCTTTGCACTTTTCTTAAGCTTCGAGAAACAACTCCCATTGTTGATGCACCGGTATGACCAGCTCCGCTCGTTCCTTTATTAGATTTATTTCTTTTATTATCTGCGGCCGCATTTGATCGTTGAACTAAAGTTGCAATATAGTGGATTAAACTTGTGCCTGACTCGTATTCAATATTTGTTAATAGCCAATTTAAAAATTCGTATTGTGGTTCGGTTAATTTATTGCCAAGTTTTTCGATAAGAGTGAATATAACTTCTTTGTTGTTTTTAGGTGCTGAAATTTTAGGATAAAAAAGTTTGATTTGATGTTTTGGAAATAATTTTTTTGCCTTTTGCACAATTCCTAAATTATCTCCGTGAGGATCTATAATTAAAATTGGATACTGTTTTGCCATAAGCTCTCTAACAGCTCGTCTTACCCAAACTGATTTTCCTGAACCAGTCATACCAATCACAAGTACATGTCGTGAAACCATATTGTCCGCTGAGACATGAACATCCACGTCTTTTCTAGCAACAAGGTTTCCAATAAAAATCGGATTTTTACCGTTCATATCTGCGTTTAAGAGAGATTCCAAATCTTTAGAAGCCGGATATTTAACAGCACCCCCAGGAGCAACAGGGTAATTTAATGGCTTTAATGATAATTTTCGCCCAGTAATATTTTCCGTATAACCTAAATTTTTTACAGTGCATACAGCATCATTTTTGGTTAGAGGCAGTATGGTATCTTGAATATTAATATTTCCTTCAGTTAGTTCTTTTGTAGCTTCGTTAGGAAGAAAATCATTAGATGAAATAATTTCCATAATTCTCCCCCAAACCACAACATCAATTACTTTTCCGTCTCCGGTTGGAAGTTTTGCTTCTGCAGCAACTATATCCCCCTTTTTGGCCTTAAATTTTTTAAGATGAAAAGTGTAATCATTAATACTGGTTTGACCAAGAATAGTACCGATAGAAATCCAGGGATAACTTATTTTATGTGGCTTTAAGTTCAATTCGTGAATTTTTCCTTTAGAATCTATAATTGTTGGTTTCTTTAACGGAAGTTTAATTCCACTTTTTTTTACAACTCTCCAGTATGCTTTTTTTTCTGCTTCTGTTGCTTTTTTTCCGATTTTCATTTAGCTACCTTTCCGGCTTTAGGTCTCTTTGTCCAAAACCTGCCCCCTTGAAGCATATTGAGAGCTGAACTAATTGTTTTTTTGTCGTTCTTCTCGATTGCTAAATCTAAATAATATTTGGAATAGTGTTCTTTGGCTGCTCTTCCTAACCAGGCCGGAATTTTTGCAGCCCGGTCAACAATATCTAAGCCAACAGGGTATCCGTAGTTAGGCAAGAGTTTACTTGTGGCTAAAATATATTCGTAATCTTTTTTAATTTTAATAGGATTTTGTAATGATTCAATTCTAATAGGAGATTGATGTTCATTTGTTTTTAAATAACCGACATAGGCCTTGGGAAAGGAATTCATCTGAACTTGCCACTCTCCCCAGGCTTTAGATGGTATTTGTTTTTCGACCTCTAAAGGTTTGAGCGCCTGACAATCAGAAAGGATCAATTCAAATAAATTGCCGTCAGTAATTTTATATCGTTTAATTGTAGAAATTATTTTGTCATAATCATTTTCTGCTATTTTTCCTTTTTTTACAGCGCGATATAAAAGATTTCTTAGATAAATTGTGGAAGTCGTTCTTTCGACTATGCCGTAGATAGGAAATTTTGCTTTTGACAAATAGTTTAGAGCATTAAAATAAGTATTAATGAAATGTCTATCTGTTTCTTTTGATTCATCAAATTTGAAAAAGGGTAAAATATTTTTTACTACCTCTTTTTTAAATAATGGAAATTCTGGACCCGAGAAGGGCATTATTGGTGTTTGTATTGGTCCGTGAAGAAAACAGTAGTCAAATTTTTGCTTTTCAAAAACATGTTTAACTATGGCAGTGGTTTCAAACATAATTCTTGCAGCATCTTTTTTTTTGTGTAGCAATTGGTTATCTTCATAAGGATCTTCGGTTAAATCATAAATATTATTTTTCGAGTCATACAAGTCACCCATGTAAGCTATGGATTCCTCAAATCTTTCTCTTTCTAGTAATGACTTGTTTGGCTTGACGATGTAACTTTTTGCTCTAATTGCAAACGGCGCAGAGCTTGAAACAAAACCACTATAAACTCCTCCATCTACAAAACAGGCTTCATAATTTTTCCCCTCTGACCAATAATTTTTACTTTCATAAGAAACGTTAAAAATAAGTCCTTCTTCATCACAAATACGACGAATGGTTTCAGCAATTTTTGATGATATATCCATAAAATTTTTCTGAATTTTAGGAGAAGGATTTTTAACCAGATTTTCTATAAAACTAGTGAATAAGGTTGAGTTATTTATCATGATCACTTTCTTTATTGTTAAAAGCACGAGCTTTAATACTCTTGCCTGTGCTTGAATAAGTCAAAACATCAATACCACTATAAACTCTGGCATAAGATTTCTGACTGATCGCTAAACTTGTTCCACTTGATAAAAGAGCAAATTCACTGCAGCTGCTTGTAAAAATTAAAATTAAACTTAAGAATATATTTTTCATGCTAAATTTATTCCTCTATCGTAATATTCAATTTTTCTACCTCTTAAATTAATTCTGAAACTGACGGGTCGCCCAAATCTTCTGCTAAAACGTTTGTTTAGTTTTGACATAAATATTCTACATAACCCTCGTTTTTTGAAACTTCTCATAAAGACTTTATGAGTGGGCCCGACAACTTTTGTTGGTGAACTGGTGTAGAAAGATGATAAAAACATAAATGGTTGGTTTTTTGGCATTCTACACCAGCTCTTTTTTGATGTTGGGGACCACCTCCTTTGCTGTTTATTGTTAATATGCATTCGCATGGTTATCCAACGGAAGGATCCAGGTTTTGTTCCAATTATTTTTTATTTGATATTTAGAAGGAAATACTCGGTTTCATTAATCACCAATAATGACATATGAAGCCCAATAAATTGGGTTTTTGTATTTTTCTCCATATTTACCTTTAACAAAGTCTCTTTTGGTTTCTTGTAAGGATTGTGAAAAATTCATTTTTTTATCAACTGACTTTTTAACCGTTTCATTTATCATAATTGAACTGGCTTTATCGGCTATCGGCCAATGGGTGGCCAAAACTGTTTTAGTTCCAGCCTTAAAGAAAGCCGCAACCAGTCCAGAAAAACCAGGGGCATATTCATTATCTCTTGAGGCTGTATTGCATGCCGAAAGAATTACAATATTTGCATTTAAATTAAGTTGCGATATTTCCGAAGCAGTAAGTATACCATCGTTTAATTTAGTAGCAGTTTTTGGCGGAGTTAAAACTAAAAATGGTTCATTAAAGCCATCTAATGTTCCCGAAACAGAGGCATGGGTAGCAAAAGCAATTACGTTAAATTGGTTAAGATTTAAACTTTTAACGTTTTTTTCGTTTGCTTCTTTTGAAAGAAGTATTTTTTTTCTATTAAAAAGCTTTGCTAAATTTTTAATCTCATCCTTTGAAAAAGGCAAATTTGTAAATTTTTTTTCAAGTATTGCACTATCTTTTAATATTCCTCTAGAAGTAAAAGAAAAATCAGAAATTGAAGCTATATAGTTTCCAAGTGATTTTTTTTTTAGTGTTGGGTCGCCGACTCCTAAAAAATTACTAGCTATTGTTATATTTCGCTTCTTTTTGACATTTCTAAGCTCAACTAACGATCCTACTGATGGGTGATAAGATATAGAATATTTCTCAACCAGATAACGTTTTTCTTTATTATCATATAAAACCCCAATGGGAAAATCTTCATTATATTTATCAGTTATGAATACAAGTTTATTTATATTTTTTAGTCTTTTTTCAATTTTTCGAAAAAAAACATCATAAGCGAGACTAAGTATTTTTTGTAGATCTTTATAATTTTTATTATATTTAGGATTAAGATCTTTTCTATAGGAATGCACAGCATCCCTGATTTTGCCCATATTCATGCCAATAGTTACAAAGGAGTCATATTTGTCTTTTGTAATAATATGAGCAAAATAAAAATTATGACTATCATAAACAATTAAAGCTTCATTTTCTTCAAGTTTCTTTTGTACTTCTTCGACTTTATAAAATTTAATTTTAATTTCTTCATTAAATTTAGGGAATTTTTTTACTATTTTCTTACTTAAATTAGTTATCTTGTTTTTTATGTTTTTTTGAACTTGAAAATTGTTATTTAAAAGATTGGGATTTTCAAAAATATTTTTTGTATGTTGTTCTAATTTTTTTTCTAATAAATTTCTTTGTGTAATTAATTGCTTTAACTCCTCATCTTCAATAGATTCTTGCCCTATCGAAGTTTTTATTGAATTTGTAAGATATAAATTTTTACCGAATTGAGAAATTTCAAATATTTTTTTTAATCTTTCAGTATAAAGTTTTTTACCTTCAGGATGTTCGTCCCTCAAAAAAGTTACTGCTGCAGCAAAATCATTTAAAATATCACTTTTTAATTCATATTTATAAAATTCTGAAGGTATTTTTAACCATTGATTAATTTTATTTTTTTCTTGTTCTATTAAAACATCAATAAACTCACCTGCTTGGTTTGCAAAATCTTGATTAATATTGCATTGAGCACCAAGTTTCAGAAAAAAGGTTTCAAATTTTACATGAAACATTTTTTGCTTATATTCTTTATTAGTTTTTGCATCTTGTACAATTGTATCCATTTTATTTGTATGGTTTATTAGTTCATCTATAGTTTTACACATTGCGTTTTTAATTTTATTATGTTCAGGAGAGTCGATCTTACTTTTATTTATTAATAATTTTTTTTCTTGTTCGATATATATGGATACTTTATTTTGTAGTAATTCGCCCTTTTGCACAAATTGAAGAAAAGGATTATTCGTTGACCATTTTGCATATTCATTTGCTTGAGCCAATGAGGCTTCTTGCAAACCTTTAATATCTCCTTGTTGTACGTAATATTTTATTTTTTCGGTATGATAGTCTGCGCAATAGACAGAGGACAATGATTCTGTAAAACAAATTTTATCAAGTAACCTTATATATTTTTTTTGATTTTTTAGATCAGAAGTAACGTTATAAATCTTAAAAAGATCCAAATAAGCTCCTACAATCCAAAGCACCTCTAATGACTGTGGTCCTGAAATTAGTAAATCTATTGAATAAGTTCTTTCTATGGATTTAAGAACGTCTTGATTTGCTTTTACTAAATTTTCATAAACATTTATGGCTTGTTTGTATCTTTTTGTTTGAGTAAAAATACCACCCAATAAGTCCAAGTATCTAGCTCGCAATTTAACTTTTTCAACTTTAAAATATTCTATATTTCTTTCTAAAGAAAAAATTAAACTTTCAGGAAAATCATGAAATTTAAGATTTTCAATTTTCAATAATGCGGCATTTATTTTTTTTTCTGCAACTTCAAAATTTAACTCATTTATATCGTCTGCTATAAAGAGCACGTTTAGGCCTAAATAATCGAATGGATTTTTTTTCGAAAAATACTCTTCATTAATTTTTTGTGCTTTGGAAACATAAAAATTTTTCTTTTTAGCATCTTCTTCTGTGTAACCGGCTACACGATAACCTTCTCCCACAGCATTTAAAGCTCTCACATAATGATTATAAAGCTCTCCTTCAATTACTTTATCATAATCAAAGTTTTTTAAGGCATCTTCTATAATTTCAGTTTTTAATAACATATATTTCGAGGTTTCGGTCCAATCCCTTGCTGCCATCTGGCACTGCAAATAAGCATCTATAAGTCGAATTTTTCTAATAATATTTTCATAACTAAAGTTCATTTTTTCTACTTTTTCTTTAAAAAAATTTTTACATTCTAAATAATCATTTGCTGTATGGAGATAGGAGAAATAAGTTCCTGCTGTTGTGTAGCTACTAAATTCAGATCCATTAAAATTTAATTCGTAAATAAATGGTTTTATAAGATTTATGACTTTTTTGATGTAAGGCTTTCTGGTTAATCTTGTTTCAGCGTAATTAAGAAAAATGCCCAGATCATTAGTTTTTTTTTCAGGATCTGAAATCAATATTTTTATTATTTTTTTATCGTAAGACCAAGAAACTTCTGCAAACTCTTTTGTTTCTTTTAAAAAACGACTGTAGAACATCCATATGCTGCCATGGCTTATATCTAATTTTTTGTCTTTTTCCCACTCCCAAGGAGAATAAGAATTAAAAAGTAAATCAGCGTTTAAAATATTATCATCCAGCGAAGCCCGAACCAACTTTATGAAGAACTTTTTTTGGTCATTTAAATGATAATAACACCATGAAAGCTTATTAATTGTTTCAACAAAATCTTTTTTATCCCATACTAATTTTCTATTTAAAATCAAATCTGTATAAAGATATAAAACTTTTTTTCCATCCTTAATTAGTTGTCTATGGTTTGAATTATCATGTCCGCATTCAAAAAGTTTAAGATTTATTTCTCTAGCTTCAATGGAAGTTAATTGATGTTTTTTATGAATTTTTTCAGATATAGCAAAATCTAATAATAGTTTATCAGATTTTTCTTGAGCGTTGATTTGTGTAGAACTTAACGCAATAATTATTGCTAAACACCATAACTTTAAATATCTCCTCTTCATAATTTGCCATGTTATACTAATCCAATAAAATTGAATGGAAAATGGCTAAATTTGGTGAAAAAAATATAGCAGAATTGATAAGATTTGCTACGGCAATGACCGGTAGCGAAGATGAAGGTAAAGATTTAGTTTCAAGTGCTATAGATAAGATTTTGACAAAATATCCCGATGTTAAAGATAGCGCCGAATTTCTTAAATTAAGTTATAGAATTATTAAAAACGAGTATATCGATATCAAAAGGAGTAAAAAAAGAACAGTTTCAATAGACGATTTAGGGAACATTGGCAACAATAATCCGTTAGATAGTGGAGATGATAATTTGTCAATTTTGGATTATATCACTTACAAAACAAGAGATTGGGATGAAGAGGTTAGAATTAAAACAATGGATGCAGAAGAAGGAATGATTGAAAATGAATTTAAAATTTCTAAAAAAAAACAATATGAGATAGCTCAATTGTGCTTATCAATATTGAATAATGAGACTCAAAAATCGGTTTTGACTCTTTTTTCAGATGGTTTGAAATATAATGAGATAGCGAATAGATTAGATATTCCTACAGGGACTGTCAAAAGCAGTCTTTTAAGAGCTAGAATGAAAGTTGCGGAATGTATTAAGAAGAGGTTAAAAAATGAAAAGTAAATTGGACGATAAAGATTTAACTTTGATCATGGCTTACGTTGATGGAGAATTAGAACCATCTCAAAGGACTAGTGTTGAAAAATTAATTGCTAGCAACCCCAATGCTAAGGCAGCTTTTGAAGATTTGAAATTATCTTCAGCGGTTTATAATGGTTACGTTTCCGATATCCAGGATGATGCTAAAAGTATAAGATACGAAATTCCTTCAAAAAAAGAGAAAAAAAATTATTTTCAAGTTATTTTTCGTAAGCCAATAAGAAATTTTATTGCTTACCCAATTGCTGCTGTTTTCATATTTACTTTAGGGTTTCAAATGAACAGTATTTCTTTCAGAGGGCTTGATCAAAATACTGAACAATTTAGAGGTATAGAACAACAAGAAGAAGTTAAAGAAAAAATAGAAAATTTAGAAAAAGAAATTGCTGATCTAAAAGAACAAGAAATTGCTGATCTAAAAGAACAAATAGATGACTATCAAAAAATAATAGAAGATTTAAACAAACGTCTTCAAGAAAAAAATTAAATTTATTTTGGAACAATATTAAATTGCTTCGTTATTTGAATGAAGTGTTTGTTTGCATATCGAGTACAGAAAGGAAAAACATCCACTTCATATACCGGTAAAATAAGGTGGTTTTTTTGTCTTTCCCGCCTGCAAACTTAGGCTAGGTTCTTTATATTTATCTTTCTGACTAGCCTATTTTTGTTCTCGTACGTACTACACATTTTTCATTATAATTATAATTATAATTTATTAATTTGAGATCTCCCGACCAATGTATACGGCGCCCAATAAATTGGATGACTTGTTTTTTTATTTTCCATCATTTTAATTTTTGCTTTGGTAAGTGCTAAAGATAGGTCTCCATTAGTTTCTGCTAGATAATCAAAAGTATCACTAACCAAATCAACTGATGTTTCTGAAATTATAGACCAATGAGTTACGAGCAAACTTCTTGCGCCAGAATAAAAGAAAGATGTTGCTAACCCCGATAAAGCCTCACTATTTGTTTTGCCGCTTGATGAAGCAGTGTTGCAAGCAGACAATATTACAAGATCACTATCTAAATCTAATTTAATTATTTCAGATGTAGTTAACAAACCATCATTATCTACCGTAGCTTTTTTTGGTAAACTTAAAACTATAGCAGGCTCTGAAAGTCCATCTATCTCACCCACAACTAGAGCATGTGAAGCAAAACTTACAACTTTGTACTTTTTTAAATTAATTGAATTAATATTATTTTCATTAAAATCTTCTCTCAAATAAAGTTTTGAATTTTTATCAAATTTAGAAGCGATACTCTTAAGTTCAATTTCAGTTTCGGGTAACTCGGGAAACAGTTTTAGGTATTTTAAATTTACGTTACCTCCTCTAGTAAAAAGTTCAGAAAATTCAAGTTCAATCGTATTTTTAAGTTTTGAGTTATCAGCAAGTTTTGTATCACGGATTTTTGGATCCCCAAAACCGACAAAACTATTAGCGGTATTAAATTCTACATTCTTGTTTAGTCCAGAAAAACTATAAACAGAAGGGCTGATCGTAACTGCATATTTTTCCATTAGCCATTTTTGATTTTCTTTATCAAATAATAATTCAAAAGGAAGAGCATATAATGGACCATCTGGGACAATTATTATCTTATTTTTTCCTTTAATCATATCTTTAGCATCAATTCTTGAAAATAGAGTATCAAATAATTCTTCAGATTCTTTTTTAGCAAATGACTTTGGTTTGTTATTTGATAGTTGTAGACTTGAACGAATTTTATTAATTTTTTCTGTAATTTTTTGCCGACCACTACGTTTAAACCTCATAATTCCATAATTATCAGACGTAATTAGAAAAGCAAAAGATCCAAATCTTCCTATGGTATATTGTATTAAAGCTTCATCTTCTTTTAAATTTTCTTGTGTTCCTTTAATACTTGCTATTTGATTAACAAAATTTTTCTTGAATTCTGGATAATCAGTTAAAATTTTATTTTTGTAATGATCTATCTCATCATTGATTTTTTTGATTTCTAAGTTGATATTTTTTATTTCTTTTTCATCAATAGATTTTATTTTTATTAACTCTTCTCTTTTTTTAAGTAACGAAGTGTATAATTTAATATCTGAAGAGATTTTTTCATTTTTGCTCATTTCTCTTGAAATTGCCTGTGATAGATTTACGCTTAATTCATTAGTTTTAATAACTTGTTGAAGAGCAAAGATTAAATCAGAAAATCTAAGTTTATATTTTTTTAATATTTCAGGATTTTCATGTGAATATAACAATACGCTATCCGTAAAAGCTGCCACAGCATTTTCGCTATTTTTTATCAAATCGTTTATGAAAAAATTTAATTCAAAATTATTTTTATCAAATTCGTTAAGTAAAATTAACATCTCTTTAAATAAATAGCTAAAAGCAACCTCTATTTCTCCCAATTGATGATGGCATGACCAAAGCAGGTCATAATTTCTAATTAATTCTGGGGCTTTATCATTAACCTGTTCAATTTGTTTAACAGTTGCTTCCTGATATTTAATACATGTATCGAAATCGTTGTATAATAAAGCTGCTAAATCAGAATAATTAAGAAGAAACTCAGAATATGGAAAAATATTTTTTTCATAATTAGCCTTAACAAAATCTATCGCTTCAGAAAAATATTTTTCTGCTTTTTTGTAATTTTCTAACTTTTTGACTTTATCTTCTGTATTAATTCCAATCGATTTATAATATGTACCTATAAAATTTATGTTATTTACAAAATCAATAGTTTTTTTATGTTGAGGATCAGATTTTTGAAATATGTAATATGCTTTTAAGGCATATTGTAAGGCTTTATTGGAGTCTTGATGAAAAGAAGTAACTGCATAGTTATTATAATTTCTTACTAAATAAATTGGATTGCTTTTATCTTTTTCTCCTCTTTTAACAACCTGTTCCATATATTTTGCTGCCAAATCGCTCTCTCCTATATCTTGGTATGCCAAGGCCAGATTATTTAAAATAGAAGTTTCTTGATCATAATTTTTTTCATAAGATGCATTCAATATATCCATGGCCTTTAAATAATAATTGATGGCCTTCCTGGGTTTATTCAAACCTTGGTAACTTCTTCCATATATATTTAGTAAATCTACTTTCTTGTACACCTCGGATCCTCCAGTATCCTTTGTTTCATATTTTTCCAATTCTTTTGCCAACTCAATAGCTTTAGTAAATTTTCCTTTTCCTAAATTTAGGTAAGCTTCATCAATTTTTAACCATCTTTTACTGTTGTAGAAAAATTCTAACATCCATTGTTGATTAGTTTTTTTAGCTTCAAGAATTTGTTTATCTAATAAATCATACGCCTGAGTTAAAGTTTTTTGAGCTTGATCGTAATCATAAACTGATAAATAATAATCATGTAGTCTTTCATATGGAGTTGTAGTTTTATCAAGAAGCTTGAAATGATCGTTGCTTTTAAGAATTTCTAATGCAATTCTTTTAACTTCTTTTTTATCTGCTTTTATATTTGAAGAAGATACTAGTATATTAATTAATGCTGAATTTTTTTTGTTAAAATAAGATTTTTTTGTTTCATAATTTAGATTTTGTTTGCTAAGAGCTTCATCAATAATTTTTAGACTTTTATTAGAAAATTTTATCGATTCTTCCCATTCATCGTAATCTAGATAAGACCCGGCTAATACATTATTTGCTTCAGCTAATAGTAATAAATTATTGCTTTGATATTCATAAACCATATCATATTTAAGTTTTGAATATTTAAATGTATTTTTAGTGTCACCTTTTTTACTAAAAATTGATATTAAATTATCTACTGCGTTTATATGACGTTTTGACCCAATCTGATTTTTAAAGGTAGTAGTTATTAAATGTAAAAATCTTTTATAATCAGCGATGGCTTTATCGTATTCAAATGCTTGTTGAAAAAGTTGAGCTCTTTCTATAATTTGCCAAGACATTTGTTCTGTACCTGCTAAATCACTAATTTTGTTTTTGTCGTAACTATCAAATATTTCTATCGCCTTGTTGGATGCAGAAATCGCTTTATTGTATTGTTTTAAGTTCTGATAAATAGTAGTTAAAAAATAATAACACTGTATTAAATTTGTACTTTTATCCTTAGGCTTAGTTTTTTTATAATTTTTATTGTGCAACAAACATGCTTTTTCTTGATGCTTTAGGGCCAAGTCCAACTTACTTTCTTCTTTTAACATATGTGCTTTTTCTTGATGCGCCCAAGCCAACCAAGGAAATTTCTTATTTGGTTTTTTTTCATAATGTGAAATTGTTTCATCTATAATTTTATGTGCTTTTTGAGGGTCAGTTGGGTAAAGTTTCCTGGCTTTTTCTAAATTACTGAACTTGAAAATAACAGCATATGAACTAGACTGAAAACTTAAAACAATAAATAATATGCTAAAAAATACAAAAATTTTCTTTAATAAACTTTTCTTCATTTTTATTCTTCATTTAGTTGGTGCTGCAAATGTATCATACGCAGAAAAAATTGACATTTCGATTCTTAAAGAAGATTTAACAAGTATTACTAGAGGATCGGGCACAATAGGAGAAATTGAATTAAGTAGTGCTTTATTAGATGTCGTTCCTGAATATATTCCTGATTATTCTCTGGAAATTTTATCAAAAATTCCAAATAGCAATGTAAAGACACGAGGAGCTGATGCTAAAAATATTTATAAAAAATTTTCTGATAGTGTTGTTCTGATCATTAATAAGGAAAAAAATGCTATGGGATCAGGATCAATATTAATGAAAGACCCAGGAATTGTGTTAACTAACTGGCATGTGGCTAATGGTGGTAAAGTTTTGGGCGTTATTCTTAAATTTGAAGGAGATATTAAAAAAAGTTCCGTCTACCCTGCTATTATTATTGGTTATGACGCCGTTAGAGATTTAGCTCTTTTGGGTATTAAAGGAAAATTTCCTGAAAATATTAATCAAATAATTCCTAAAAATTCATTTATAGAAGTAGGTTCTGATGTTCATGCTATAGGTCACCCAAAATCCTATGCTTGGACATATACCAAAGGTTATGTGAGCCAGATTAGAAATAATTTTAAATGGAAGTATAGAGAAACTGCCCATGAAGCAAATGTTATACAAACTCAAACACCTATAGACTCTGGAAATTCTGGTGGACCATTATTTGATCAAGAAGGTTTTATGGTTGGGGTTAATTCTTTTAAAGCTTCAGCTGAAAATGTGAACTTTGCAGTAAGTTCCATTGATGTAATAAAATTTATGGAAAATATTAAAACTAATGTAGAGCCTAAAAAAAATGTTGAAAAAAAGAAAAAAAAAGTACTTGTAAAAAAAGAAGATACTAATGGAGATGGAAAACCTGATGTTTTCTATTATGATGATAACAATGATGGTATACCGGAAGTTAAAGTAATTGATAATAATCACAATGGAAAACCAGATATAATAGCGGTTGACACTAATGGTGATAGAAAGCCTGACTTACTAGCTATAGATTCTAATGAAGATGGTACTCCTGATCGTTTTGCTATAGATAAAGATTTTGATGGAGAGCCTGACATAATGGGCATCGACACAGATGGTGATGGCAAACCAGACAAATTCAAAAAGTGGGGTTAAGACTTATAGATCCCATAATCTCACAAGAAGTTAACAACAACCCAGGGCCAAGATAGTTTTTTTATTTTATTTTAGTACACTAAAGAATATCAAATATAAAATTATAACTATTAATATAACAATAATTGTTCGTAAAATAAA
>CEPS01042688.1_pt1 | contig 14245 bp, 14 predicted proteins | sample 530401 | NCBI WGS metagenome assembly CEPS01 (sample SAMEA2620035, study PRJEB7988) | marine metagenome | biome: marine biome (ENVO:00000447); feature: mesopelagic zone (ENVO:00000213) & marine oxygen minimum zone (ENVO:01000065); material: "saline water (ENVO:00002010), including plankton... | reverse complement strand
TGGTCAGTTTGGCGCCCGTGATCCTAAGATAGAATTTAAGTATGTAGACGGCGGCCTTCTTGTTCAGGAAACGGATGTGAGTACCATAACATCTGAAGCCCTAAGCACCGTAACCAAAATGAAGCCATCAGAACAAAACAGTGCAGACATGCTTTTCGGCTGGAAGGTGCTAAAAAATGTAAAATCCAACGGTATCCTCACCGCTAAGGATAATACCACTCTCGGCATCGGACCCGGTCAGGTCTCGCGAGTGGATGCGGTGGAGATTGCGGTGCGGAAGTCAGGAGGCAATCTGGAGGGGGCGATCCTGGCGTCTGACGCCTTTTTCCCTTTCCGGGACAGCATAGACACAATTGCGGATACGGGCATTGCCGCAGTTATCCAGCCCGGCGGGTCGGTCAGAGACGAAGAGGTCATAGCCGCCTGCGACGAGCACGGCATTGCCATGGTGTTTACCGGGGCACGCTGCTTTAAACACTAAGTGAGTTCGCGGCATTTTATCACTCTACCCGTTTCCTTGGGTAAAGAAATCAAAGAAATCTGCGAACATACATCTAAAGGTTGGAATCAATTCCGGTTGAGCTTTAATTATCCTCGATTGGAGTTATGGGATAATGACTTGATCAAATTTCTTTATGTGTATTAAATAATTCTGTACCTTTACAAAGATTCACAAATAAAAGGAGTCTTAATATGCCTATTACTACTATTAAAATTGTCCGAGGCGTTTTCAGCGAGGAGCAGAAATCTGAAATGATTCAAAAGGTTACCGAGGCTATGGTCAAAGTAACCGGTGAAGAAAAACGTGACGGTAACTGGGTTCTCATCGAAGAAACAAATCCTGGAGAATGGGCAATTGGAGGAAAACCCGTCGGCCTCCCTTGATTACATATTGTTGCCAATTCACCATCTCAGGATAGCATCCACCGGACAAACTGTGCAATGACCCAATCGCCCCAGAAGATGGCGATGATGCCGCCCAGGGCGAGGAATGGACCGAAAGGGAGCATCTGTCCAAATCTAACCTTTTTACTGATGAGCCCCGCGCCGCCCACCAGCGCCGCCAGCAGAAACGCCGCATAGAGACTCACGACTGTCAGTTCCCACCCGAGAAAGGCGCCGAGAACAACACCGAGCTTCACATCCCCAAGGCCAAGAGCTTCTTTCCTGAAAAACAGTCTCCCCAACACCTTCGCTGTAAGGAGGAATCCACCAAAGGCCGCCGCTCCCAGCAGTGCAACCTTTAGAGTCTCCGGCGACCAGATCGAAATAATGGAGACAATCCACACCACAGCGCACCCAATCAGCAGTGAATCAGGAATAAAGAGGTGCTCTGCGTCAATAAACGAGATTACTATCAGGAGAAAGACAAGCGCCAGCCAAATTGCTCCCTCGAGGGTGGTGCCAAATTTGAGAAATGTCGCCGCTGTAAGCAATCCAGTAAGAAGCTCCACTACGAGATAACGCAAAGAGATAGCGGCACCGCAGGCGGCGCACTTTCCTCGGAGCATGAGGTATCCCACGATAGGAAGATTATGAACGGTTCGAACTGGCTTCTGGCAGGCTGGGCAGCGCGACCCCGGCTTCACCACGCTCATCTCCCGGGGGATTCGGTAGATACAGACATTAAGGAAACTGCCCATAACTGCCCCAAACAAGAATAGGATAAATATCATCATCAATTAAGGCCGTTCATAGCGTCCAGTTATCTGACCGCAGGCAATTATCTTCCCTTCCATACTGGTCTTCAAATCTTCAATAGTGATGGGGGCGGCAATGTCTGCATTAAGTGCATAAATCTTGAAGACGTACCGGTGATTTCCGTCTCCTTGAGGCGGACAAGGACCGGTATAGTCTACTAGTTCTTCGGCAGGATCCGCAATCTGAGCGTTTTGTTGAAGTTCTGTGGTGGCGACGGGAATTCCATAGATCGCCCAGTGTGTAGAGTTATCATCATCTGCATCTGATACAATGATTACCAAAGATACGGCATCTTCAGGGACACCACTCCAGTTTAGCTGAGGTGACTGGTTCACTCCACTGCAACCTCCTGCATTCGATATATGAGCCGCAACAAGATCTCCTCCCTGAGCAAAATTGTCTGATTGTAAAGTAATAACAGAGCCTCCAGAAACCACTTCAGATGACTTTCCGATAACACAAAGGTCATCAAAAAACACCGTTCCTCCTCCAAATTCAATGATCCCTTGGCCTTCCTCTCCTTCACGATCCACAACAGAACGACCAACTCTTGCGTTCCAATATGCCTGCTTTTCTCTCATAGAGTCCACGGTTCTGCCAGAGTTGATTATGATCTTTCTTCCCATGGACGTTATAATAATAGATAAAATAAGAAACATCAAGATGGCAAACCCGGTGCCAAGCCAGCCTCTATTTGAAAAAAAGATCATAGCTGCGTTTTTTCAGGATAAACAATCGTAGAATATGATGTGGTCTCCTCCAGAAAAACCAAATCAAGCTTCAATTCCACATAGATAATGTCGCCTAGGGTTGGGGGAGCCGCAAGTTCGGCGAGGTTTGCATCTAGATATTTGAACTGCGTCGTGGATCTGACACCTTCAATGACTGTATGATAATTTTGTTCGTTTTCACAACCCTCAAGACACAGTTTTATCGTTTTGTCTGTTTCATCAATTTTATAGCGATAGGTCTGAGCAGGATCAGTTGCTATTTCAATTACAATCTCTTTCACATCAGCAGTTGTAATGGCCGTGCAGTTATTCATGTCTTCGGTAAACCTGCTCAGAACAAACTCTGCTCTTTTTGTAACATTGCCTATTGCGTTCATGGTGCGGTAATTATCAAGAATAGAAGAATAAATCAATACCATCCCAGGTGCAAGGATACCAATGATGGTCACAACAACGATCAGTTCAATCAGAGTGAATCCCTTCTGATTAGTGGGATTTTTGTATTTTAGTAATTGAATCATTCCCCGCCTCCATCAATGATGGTCAGGTCATCAAAGTCTATCCTAAGATTCTCCCGATTGTCAGAAGGCCCCCTGTAATTGTACAGGTAAACTGATCCCATGCTGCTTACGGTTTGGTCACGGAAATTTATTCCGGTTTGCTTTTGGGCTCCATTTACCCAAACATCGAAGGTTTTGGTGGTGTAGTCGATGTTTTTTACCTCAAAATGGTACCAAACATTGTTCTCCAAGTTTACGCCAGGGTCTCGTTGAGGGAGGGGGTAGAAAAAAATTTGTCCACCAATTATCCCAACCATGTAGTCAGGATGAAGTCGTATATAACTGAAAAAGATACTATTCATCCCATGGTTCATTCCGTTTTCGCCTGCAACCACATAGCCTGCATAGCTACGCACATCAGGAGGAAAAGTCGGAGCGGTGATCCGAACATACCAACTCACTTCCTCGATTTGCCGATCGTCGAACTTGTAGCTAAGTCCACCCTGGGGGGGGTGTTGTCCACTGCCTTGACCAATTATAGTCAAGTAGTTGTCTCCATTGGCACCGCCATCGGTTCCAATGGACCATGTAACTTCGTTCGCTCCAATGTCATAGCCACGCTCCTCTAGGTCATCAAAAGGAGGAAGTTCAAAGTCGTCGAACCAGACGATGTCTCCATCAGTTGGGCTCCCTGGCTGCTGAAATTTCTTGGGGGCACTTATTATGGTCTTTAAAGTGACAGAATTGTCTGACACATTATTAGCTGCCACGATTATTTCTTTATACTGCGACTCTTCATTTCCACCATCGAACGTAGATGTAGATAAATCTATATCTTTGTGCGTTACTGTAATATCTGCCGTATAACCAGGGAACTGTGGAAGAATGAAATCGTCGACCCCTGCAATGTCATCAAAATCTTTAGCGGAATATATTTCCATAACACTGTTACCAAACCAGGAAGTTTGGGAATTCCTAAACGCGTTTGTAACCATGGAAATAAGTGACGTATATGCCCCTACTACGGAAATGCTCACCAGTCCCAAAATTACAATCCCGATGATAAGATCCACCAGAGCATTACCTTTTTTATTTGTTGAAAACTTCATTCCCTCGTAATGAAACCGGTGATGCTGTTAAGGGTGATGGGTACATCTGGTGAATATTTTGTAGAAGTATAGGTTAATGATTGATCATCGTCAGGACGACCCCTAGTGTCTAGAGTAATAGTCGTGGGGCCCTCTGTGATTGAGGCTCCATCTGGCATTAAGATAGTATGATTTCCACTGTTGTGGGGTAATATGACTTCCGTTCCGGCTGCTGTTCCAAGATTAAAGCTATATTGGGCTGGGTTTTCACCAGCTGCTGCATCAATGGTTATAACACATCTTTTCTTTCGGGAAACGGCATAGTCTCTGGCATACTCCATATCCCCCATGAATCTTTCTACATCGGCAGCAAAAGCAAGTTTGTTGTAATAGCTCACCTGGTCCACCACCACGAAGGAGGCGAGTATGCCTATGATGGAAATAACTACAATTAACTCTATTAGGGTGTAACCGGAGGTTAAACCAAAATTTATTCCCTTCAATGACTGAAATGGCGTGACCTTCCCTTTTGTAGTAAACCATTTCGGTCCGCCTAACACCGCCAAGTAATAGTTTCTGAGCATATAGAGCAAAATAACAAAAATCATCTCACCAACCAATAGAACATCCGGTTCAGGATAAGATTATTTGCAAAAGGTCGGTAAAAGAAAATGCCGGCAGAAGCCGGCATTTTTTCACAACAATATTACGACTTTTTACTACCAGGTATTACCATCAATTCCTATTACTCCTGGACCAAGTAAACCAGTACCACCTGCTTGAACTGCGGCAGCTGCGGCTTCCAGTTTATAGGTGACAATAAATTCAGTATGATCAGCGCCGTTAGTTGCATAATAAACAAGGTAGTCATTGTCATCGGCAAACTTAAACTCAGCTATATCCTGTCCGCCAACTTGTGCATGGTCTGATATAGTCCACGATGATGCATCGAAACTACTAAAAACAGCATTTGGGATGTTAGCCACCGGATTGCACGGTATATATGTTGGCGTACCCTCAACATCAGCTAACAGATCTTTCGCAAATTTGCTGTTTACTCCAGCGATCAATGATGTTGCAAATGATTTGACAGTAGCTTCCTTGGCTTGGGTTGTTGCATTGTTGAACTGAGGAATGACAATGGCCGCCAGAATACCGATAATGGCAATAACCACGATCAATTCAATGAGGGTAAAACCTTTGTTATCTTTTCTCATGATATTAATCTCCTTTTTTCATGATAATGAGGTGCGTTATTCTTCAAATGTTTTCTCCGCTTAACTCACTTACGGACAAATATATTCAATATTTCAGTTAAAGCGAACATTTTTTTACATGGCGCTCTCATACATCTTGAACATGGGCAGAAAGATGCTCGCCACGAATCCGGCCACAAAGATGCCGATAAAGACGGTAACCAGTGGTTCGATGGCGGCTGTGAGACCTTCCAGCTTGTCTTCCAGCTCAGCAAGATAATAGTCGGCGACACTCCCGAGCATGGTATCTAAAGATCCTGTCTCTTCGCCAATGGCGATCATGTTCAGCGCTACCGACGGAATATAGTTACTCTCAAGTGCGAGATGGATCGGCTGCCCCTGGATGATTTTCTCCCGGGCGTCACTGATGACATTTTCATACACTTTGTTGCCGATGGTGTTCTTGGCGATCTCCAGCGCATCCACAATCTGCGTGCCGCTGGAGACGAGTGTCTGGAGTATGAGTGAAAACCGGGACATGACGGCAGTTCTGAGAAGTGTTTTCGAGACCGGCAGTTTCAGCTTGAGCTTATCAACGGCTAATCTGCCGTTCGGCGTCTTTTTGAACCGATTAATACCGACGCCCATAAGCACAAACCCGAGGACAATGAACAAGCCGTAGTTCTGGGCGATATCGCTGACGGCGAGCAGGGCCCTTGTCAGCAGGGGCAGTTCAGTGCCCATTCCCGTCAGCATGGTTGCGAATGTGGGGACAATCTTCACGACAGCGAAGGCTCCAGCAATGACCATTACACTCATGACCATGATGGGATAGCGAATCGCCTTTTTAACGCTCTTCTTCGTTTTGATATCAATGTCATTAAACATTTCAAGCTGTTCCAGAACCTGCCCCATGACGCCCGACGACTCCCCCGCTTTCACCATGGCTACGTATAGTGTATTAAACACATCACCATGGTGGCTCATGGCTTCTGAAAGAGAATCGCCTGAGGAGACGCGCTTGTGGAGGTCGGTGACAACCGTCTTCAGTTTCGGCGTGGCGGCCTGCCGCTCAAGCACGTCGAGAGCCGCCAGAAGGGGGACGCCGGAACTCATCATCGTCCTCAGCTGGTTGGTAAACAGTTTCATCTGCTCCGGAGGTATCTTCTTAAACCGCCCGAGAAGATCATCGAGGTTGAGGTTCAGCCCCTGCTTCTTGGCGGAGAGGAGCTGTTCTTCATTCTTGGAAACAATTTCTGTCACCTCAGTGACAGAACCTGCTGAAATCACACGCTCCATGATGTTTCCCTGTTCAGTGACAACTCTGCAGGTGTAGTTGGGCATCTCTAGAGAACTCTGTGGATTTCTTCTAATGAGGTGACGCCCTGCCGGATAAAATTGTACCCTTCATTCTCAAGGGGCGACATCCCGTTCTTGACGGCCATCTTGTGGATTTCGCTGTCCGGGTGCCGCTGCTGTACAAGTTCGTTAAGTTCCAGCGAGGGGATGAGCAGTTCGTACAGACCTTTCCGGCCCTTGTATCCCCGCTCGCCGCAGTAGCTGCATCCGTCTTCCTTGGCTTTGTAAATCGGATCATCGGTAGGCGGCATATCGATGGTTTCGAACTCCTCTTCTGTGGCGCGGTATTGAACCTTGCATTTGGAGCAGAGCTGCCGGATCAGCCGCTGTGCCAGAATAGCCCGGACGGTGGTGCTGAGCATAAAAGGGTCTGTCCCCATGTCCATGAGCCGAGAATAAGAGGCAGCGGCGTTGTTGGTATGGAGTGTGCTGAAGACAAGGTGTCCCGTCAGTGCGGCGCGAACGGCAAGGTCGATGGTCTCCCTATCGCGCATCTCACCTACCATAATGATGTCCGGATCCTGCCTGAGCATCGCCCTGAGAGCGGCGGCAAAAGTCATCCCAGCCCGCTCGTTGATCTGCCCCTGCACAATACCGTCAAGCTTGTACTCCACCGGATCTTCCACTGTGATCATATGAATATCGGTGGAATTGACAATGTTTAGCGTTGCGTAGAGCGTTGTGGATTTTCCGCTTCCCGTAGGCCCCGTCACAAGAACGATCCCGTTTGGGTGAGAACAAGCGTCCCGCCACTGTGTCATGGTGGAGGTGCTGAAGCCCAGTTTGTCCAACGGAATGGCTCCTTTCGTAGGGTCAAGAATACGCATAACCACTTTCTCTCCGAAGACCGACGGATAGGTGTTTACACGTAAGTCCACATTCTTCTTCCCTACCTGGAAGGCGAAGCGGCCGTCCTGCGGTTTCCGGCTTTCGGCGATATCGATTCCCGCCATCACCTTAAAACGCGACACGATGGCGGCAGACCTGGATTTCGGCCAGCTCTTGTAGACGCGGAGAATGCCGTCAAGGCGAAAGCGTACCCGCACTGATTTCTCCTTGTGTTCGAGGTGAATATCGCTGACGCCGCCCTCCACCGCATCTTTCAGAATAGCATCAGCGATCTCGACGATCTCTTCCTCATTTCCCTCTAACTCCTCCATCGACCCGGACTCACCGTTCCCTGAAGGCGCTTCCTCCTGCCCAACCATAGAGTAAAACGTCTGGATAGCAGATGATACCTCGGAAACAGAGGCGATGGCGAGATACACCCGTTTACCGGTGACACGGCCGATCTCATCCACAGCTTTGATATTCATGGGGTCCGTTATGGCAAGCATCAGTTCGTCATCGATAAAATAGAGTGGAATGGCGTTGCAGTCCCGGACAGTTTCCTTCTCCAACAGTTTAATGGCGTCTGTATCGAAATTGAAATGATCAAGCTCAATTCTGGGGATTCGAAACTGCAAAGCCAATATATTCAATAGGTCCGTCTCACTGATGAGATCGAGCTTTCTGCAAGCCTCCCCGAGCCTCACCATGTTTTGGTTGCGGTAGTCCAGCGCCTTCTGAAGCTGTTCCTGCGTCAGGAGATCCTCCTGAACCATAAGTTGACCGAGACTAAGTGGCATTAGCTGCTCCCTTCTCCCTCTGGTTGTACAGTAGATTGATTACGTTATCCTTCAGCACGTCCAGATCCACAGGGATTGCTGCAGAATAATCGGCACCCACACGGCGGGTATTAAGCATCTGTCGAGAATCTTCTTTTTCCATAACCAATATGACGGGGATATGCCGAAAGCGGCTGTCGCTCTTAATAATTTTACAGAGGTGTGTCCCCTTCAGATAAGCCAGTTCTATCTCAGCGATGATGAATTCAAAGGTATCCGCCTTTACAGCGTTCAACGCAGCGAGGCCGTCATCTTCGTGAATAACGGTGATACCCAACCCTTCGAAATAGCTGATACACGGAGTATAGAACTCCTCGTTATCCGCGGCAATCAGAATCTTGTTGTTTATTTCCATAAATCTCCCAAACTAATAAACGATGGATGGCGTAATAAATATAAGCAATTCTCGCTGCTCCTTCTTCTCTACCGTGCTGGAAAAAATCTTTTTTAGCAGGGGAAGATCACCGAGTATCGGCACTTTATTGACAGCAAGACTGCTGTCCTCAAAAATCAGGCCACCGATCAGGAGGGACGAACCGTTTTTCACCATGACGGTGGTGTTCATATTCCGTGAAGATACAACAGGCCTGTCAGCATCGGGTCCCACGTAACCGATAATCGCCTCGACGGAAGCGACAATATTCAGGGCGATGAAATCAGCATTGTTGATCCGCGGTGTCACGTCCATGGATATGTTGACACTCTGATTCTCAAAGGTATAAGGGTTGGTACCGAAGACGCTCCCCTCTCCCTGTGGGACGAGAATGGGGATGTTTGTCCCCACCGAGATGGTAGCCATCTGATTATTAAACGTCGTTATATTCGGCTCTTGAAGAAGCTTTGAGGTGTTGTCGGCGACGAGAATCTGCATCAGAGCACTCAACATCGGTGTAGTAAGCTGAACGGCGTTGAACCCTGAGAAATCACCTGCCAAATCAATCAACTGTAGTGCCTGTAACGTTGTATCCGCTGGAACAGGCCCCAACGATTCAAGCCTCAGCGTCCAGTCGATCCCGAGACGCTCCTCTTCCTTGAGGGTGGTCTCCATGAACTTGATGGCGATATTTATCTGAGGTTGTCGTCGATCGAGCTGACCGATCACTTTCTCAATTTGGGGAAATGTGGCGATGCGGTCGACCACCAGCAACAGATCATTGTTTCCACCAGGCCTGGAAGCGAGGGCTGTGGCGGTCCCTTTATCTGTCAAAACACCCGCCAAGGCCGCCTGCACTATAGCGCCGTCCGCATAATTCAGTTCGAATATCTTAGACTCCAGCTCACCAATGAAACTCCTCCCAATCCCTTTAACAATAATGATACCGTCCCTCATGAACCATTCGTAGCCGTTGATTTTAAGGATGGCGTCAAGCGCCGCCTGCAGAGGTACATTGGTAAGCGCCATCGTCACCTCGCCGGCATTCCCAATATCGTCGCCCAGAATCAGATTGAGATCATTCGCCTCCGTCAACAGCCGCACAACATCAAATAGTGCCGCCGCTCTGAAGTTGAGCGACACTTTCTGGGTTAAAACTGTCTCATCCGTGGAGAGAAGGGCATCGTCGGTTAAATCATTCGGTTTGTCCCATGACAGCACCAGCGCCTTGTCGTTGATTACCTTGACTTTCACAGGCACAGCTTGAGTCAGCGATATATCGATATCAATAATCTCATTCCCGGCAAAGCCGCTACTCGTTCGCAACGAATACTTCACCGCCGGCCGGGCCTGGATCCACTTCGAAAAATTCCCCTTATCCCACATGGCGTTCATCAACTTCACGCCGAAAGACGGCGGTTCATAAGTTTGCGACGTGACATACTCGGGGACACCATCAAATGTCAATGTCAGGTAGTGCTTATCGACGGAATCTTTCTGGGTGATATCCAGCAGATTCACAGATTCGCCGAAGACGTCACTTGCTAGTAAAAATATCAATAGAATGCCCCTGGTAAGTTTCATATTAGCGCCCTCATTATCTCTCGGATTCCCTGTTGAGGCGGGTGTTATAGAGCCGACCCCTGAATTCGAAAGTCTCAAGACCATTATTCCGCGCTGCCCTGAATACTTCGCTAAATTCCCTCAGTGAACCATCATCGGCTCCGCCATTTTCTAGCGTCAGTATTAAACTCTCTCGATTGCCATACAGAATTACCCGGTTCTGCGTGATTTCAATGATTTCGTAGCCCTCAAAGGTGTCGCCGATCCTGACAGGCTCACCGTTTATGATGGCGGAATTAGAAAAAGCTATCCCGGTCAGGTGAAATCGTTGCTCAGGCAATTCTGCCTCCTCGATAGTCATGGTGGTGGCGAACAAGTCTTTGCCCCATTCGTACTTCTCTTCGACAGCTTCCGTCGGGATCTTCGGAATGGCTCCTCTCACAGCAATAATCTTCATCATGGGGTCCTGCGTTGGATCCACAGTGGCTTGCGGCGCATCGCCAGGAGGCGCGTTCAGAACGGTATAGTGAAGAACTGCATAAACTGCCAAAACCCCCAGCACGCCCAACATAATCTTCTCCCTGTTCATTTTGCTACTAGCCGATAGGAATACAGGCCCATAACCGCATACACGTTGGATCCGTTAACTCCCGTGTTAATCTCAAGGCTTCTGATGGCAAAATCGTTCTCCTCAAGATCGTCGAGCATCTGCCCTATATTCAGGAATCGCCCCGTCACTCTCAGGTCGAGTGCGTAACGCTCCACTGTGTATTCTGGATCAGTCAACTCACCTTGCACCGCCGGAAGCGTATTCTCAAGCCGCGGTAGAATCTCATCAATACTTATCTGATACTTCTTTGAGAGTCTGTTCAGTATTTCCAGCGAAGCAAGGTAATCAATCTCGCTGTTGAACACCGTAGCGAGAGATGAAAGTGCCGCTGTCTTATCTTTATAGCTCGTGATGAGCGGAGCGATATCTTCCAACTTCGCGTTTGCGTCTTCTATTTCTAACTGGAGCTTCTCGATTTCTCCCTTGCGACTACTGTTCTCCGCGAGTGTTGAAACGTTGAAATAGAGCAACCCTAACACTGCTACCGACACAAGCCCCAGCAGCATGAAGAAGCTGTTCCTGTAATTGACCGGTTTCACAGATTCAGATCCACCGTAAAGTTTACTGTTCCGCTCTCCCCGCTCCCATCCGTGTTTTGATTTCTATCTCTAAGGGTTACCTGTTTGAGCATCTCGTAATCTCTCAGGTTGAACATCATCTTGTTCAGAACGATATTTGATTCAGCGCCGGAGGAGGAAATTCGCCCTGTAAGTGTGAGTACCGGTGTCTTGCCGTCCTCTCCCTTCGAAAAAACCAAACGATCAAACAGGACGGCTTCCGGGAGCGCTGACGTTAGGAATTTCAGAACCTGAAACACCTTCTTGCTGAGATACTGATCGTATGCCTTCGTTCCATGGATCAGTTCGGTTACAGCAAGTTTGTACGAAATGTCATAGAACAAGCTGTTCTGTTTGACAAGGGTGGAGAGTTCCAACTGGTGACTTTTTAGCTCACTCTCAAGCCGTATTGCTTCGAAGTAGCTGTTAATTGAGACAAAAGAGCCGAGCAGTATCAGGATGGCGGCTGCAATCTTCCCTAAATTGAGTGGATAAATGAATCTGGAGTTACTTCGCTGTTCGTCGGGCAGCAGATTCAGTCTGTCCTTGGGATCAAGAAGAAGCCCTATGTTTACAGAAAAATCTTCTTCCTCGATCTTTAGGGCATCATCTGCATACTGTACCGTCTCCGGTAAAACAAGTTTTGATACTGTTTTTTCAAAGTCCTCCGAGATGTATTCCTCAATGTTGGGAAGGTTCGTTCCGATGCCGCTGACGAGAATATGTTTGCTCAGGTAGTGACCTTCATGCTTGAAATACTTGATGGTGGCATAGATCTCTGATTCCAGTTTCTCAAAAACCGCCCGTGCTTTCTTGTCATTGCGCACATCCAGTGACCGAAGCGCCGAAACCATGCCCTTTAGTCTTGCATCACCCACTTCAAGCCCGCTTATGCTTGATAACTCTGATCCCTCAGCGCCACTTTCATGGACGGGACTGTCCACAAAATCATCTGCACTCACGATCGATCTCCTTGAGTCCTTGATTTCCCAATCATTAATGATTGTGATAGACGTCCGATGCGTGCCGATGTAGACGAGGATGATGTCCCCATGGTTTTCCGGAAAGTTATATCTGTACAGATCAAACTGAATCTTGGCTATGGAAGTGGTGAACCGGGGCTGAATCTTCGCCGCAACGAGCTTTCTGTAATCTTCCTCGATAGGTGATCTGTCACCCACCGATGCGATGAAATACCTCTGAGGGTCATCAGCTCTGCTCTTATACTCTATCCAGTTAACAATTGCACTCTCTGGCTCAACAGAAAACCGCTTACACATACTCGTCTTGATGAACCCGTCTAACTCTTTTCCTTTCAAATCTGGGGTTCTCAGAGGATCCATGTTAAAGGAATACCTGTTGCTGTAATAGGCGAGATATAGTTTCTGCCAGTTCTTTTTCTTGATCTTATTCCGATAAACATATTGTACCAGAGAGGGGAGGTCGACAATGGGCTCACCATCGATCTTCATCGGAAGGTGATATATTTCCTGATCAAGAATTCTGAATCCCCGCTGAGTGATAGACGCCCTCAGATATTTTACTTTCCCGTCAATCTCTGCGAACGTTACTGCATTAATGTATCCGCTGAGTCTTCTTTTCAGGTAGAGCCCCCAGCCAACTCCCTTGGGCTTCTGTACCTCTTCTCGTTCCTTCTCCTCATGAATCTCTTCAGTGGTGAAATCCGCCACGGGTTCATCGCTCTCTCCGGTCATGTCGATACGGAGGCGCTCAAGATGGTCTCCTAACGAGCGTTTTTCATGAAGGGTAATTCTCTTCCCATCCTTTCGTCGGGCCGAACGGACAATATAATCGATCCCGCCAAGAGAATAATCAGCTTCCGGTATCAGATATACAACGTCATCAAACATGATTGTCTTGGTCAGCTCCTCTGACGCCGCCGTCTCTTTATACAGAGGTTCTTCCCTGCTGACAGTCGCCGCTGAACTTCTTGTCAGAAGTTTGTCCAGGATGCTTTCTCCACTGGGGTGCGGTTTGAGTTCCTCAGCATGCCTTTCCACTTGAGCTTCCTCTCTCGGGACTCTCGTTGTACTCTCTTCTGTTGGCTCCTCAGAAACGGGTTCATACTCAACGCTCTCAGCAGGCTCTCTCTCCTCGGAATCACCCTCTGCTATCCCACTTTCAGCAGAATCATCTAACTGATCAGTTCCGCCACCGTCATCACTCTCATCTTCTACCTTCAAGTAGCTCTTCTTCGTGATACCGTTGACGATCTCCGTCTCAGCCACAAATATTAGATTAGCTTTTTCAAGTTTTTTTATATGGTAATAGATCTTTTGTCGAGGAAAATCGATCTGCTCTGCAATATCGTTCGCCGACAACGGCTCACCCCCTAAAACCGTCATTATTGAATTCTGTATTGAATTTTCCACGTCGTCTTACAAGGTTTTAACTGTTTTGATGTCTTTCATGTAGTCAAGCACTTTCCCAAAATATTACCGTGTTGAAGCGAGATTACAACGTAACAAAACAAAATTCAAGCGAAAAGTAATTGCGAATATATATGAATATTGTGTTACTCTTTTATTTACAGTAACTTATGCTATGTTTTATAACGTGCTACAACGTTGTAATATTGTGTGATTTTTGTCCTAAACAGCCACATTCACCGTGGCGGCTGAGATTATACAATATCTATTCTTTTCACCTGTATACCGCATAATATTCTACCTTTTCACCCCATACATTTCCTCAATTAAATGACCATACCGTTTTTCAATAACATTCCGTTTAACTTTTAATGTGGGTGTAACTTCGTCGTCATCTTGAGAAAGCTCCTCTTCTAGAATACGGAACATTTTTACGGTTTCATAGGATGCCAGTTTTCCGTTCATTCGCAAAACCTCTGAACTTATCAGATCGTTGATTTCCAGAAGCTG
>CEPS01028342.1_pt1 | contig 14288 bp, 12 predicted proteins | sample 530401 | NCBI WGS metagenome assembly CEPS01 (sample SAMEA2620035, study PRJEB7988) | marine metagenome | biome: marine biome (ENVO:00000447); feature: mesopelagic zone (ENVO:00000213) & marine oxygen minimum zone (ENVO:01000065); material: "saline water (ENVO:00002010), including plankton... | reverse complement strand
CTGAGCAGAGTTTTAAATTAATTAATCTTTTCTTGGGATAATCACTTTAGAATTATAATTAAAAATATTTTTTTCATGCTTAGTTATTATTCTTTTTTAAAATCTATATAATCATAAACTTTGTCAGTATTGATTAAATCAACACCAGCAGAAGTCATAATCTCCCAGCTAATCTTATTATCTGGTGATCCCCAGAACCTTATCTCTTTATTTTCTGAGTGAACTTTTTGAATAAAACTTTTTAATAAAATGAGTTCATTTTCAGGAAATAATCCCACCCCATCCCACTTGAAATTTTCTTTCCAATTTGAACTAATTAGAGGAATTAATTTGTTAGATATATGTTGACCAATATCACTAAAGCGACCATCAATGAATACATTTCTTTTCTTGATAGTTTTCAAGTCAATTATTCCTGGTTTATTGCCAGAGATGATAATTGTTACAGCCCTAGAAATTAAAGAGTCAGATTCAACATAGCTTAGCATAGGTTCGTAATTATCTAATACTTTCTGTAAAATTGAATATGTTTCTATTGCCGATGTTTTTATATCGACTAGAAGATATAGTGAAATATTATTTTCATATATGTGACCATTGTTACTTAAAAATAACTCCCATAGAGGATTCAAGTATAAGGTTTCGATAGTTCTACCTTTTTTTAATTGTAAACGATTATGACCAACATACAATTTAGTTTTTGATAAAAAAATATCTACCTCGATACTTTTAAAGTTATTTTTTAAAGCAGCTGCTAATGGTTCTTTATTGAGATAATCATTATGAGAATGAGCATTATTTACATATCCTTGTCCAAATACAATATTAAATAAGCTAATCTGAAATATTGAAACGTATAAAAAGACAACTATAATATTTGAAACCATAATTAATCTTCTGTTTTTTTATTCCATAGAGCAAGTGAAAGTATAAATGAAACAATAGAAGCAAAAACCCAGAATATTATTGCACCATCAAAATTATATAATAGTGCAGATGTATCGTTTTCTGTAGATGTTTTTATTAGTACGCTACTTATTTTTTCCTGTAATCCAGCTCCTATGTAACTAAACAGCCCTATAAAACCCATTGCTGCACCAGAAATATTTTTGGGGGCAATATCAATAGCAAACAATCCACCTAAAACAGCCAATAAACCACTCAAGGTAAATCCATAGATTAAAAATGCCATTGTAAGCACAACCGTTGAATCTGGTCCAAAAAATATAAGAAAAAGTGACACAATTTCAACTATACCGAACATAAGGGTGACGGGCGGTCTTCGCGCATTAAAATATTTATCAGAAATAAATCCATATGCAACACAACCAATAATACCCGTAAACGTGTTTAACCCGATAATGCTCCCAGCTTCAACTAAAGAATAGCCTCTTATTTCTTGGAGATACAAAATTCCCCAACTGTTTATGGCGTATCTAGTAACGTACATTGTTGAGCTTGCCAATCCCAAGATCCAAATCGACGGATACTTAACTATCTTTAACTGATTGTTTAGCACTTCTTTGAAATTCTTTGAAATTGGTGTTAAATCTGTTTCTTTTTTCCAGGAACCAATGCTTGGTAGGCCTAAACTTTTTGGACTATCCTGCAAAAATCTATAACCAATAGCCGTTACGATAATTAGCAATATACCAGGGACAATAAACCCGGACCTCCAAGAAAAATAATCTACAAGTGCAGCTGTACCAATAAATGTAAGCCCTTCTCCAATTGAGTGTGCCGTGCTCCAGATGCCATAATAACGGCCACGTTCTTTTGGGCTAAACCAATTAGTTAGTGCTATGGCGCACGATGGAGCACCAATACCCTGTACCCAACCATTTATAAACCAAAAAATCACCCATAAGATTAACGACTGGTTTAACCCCATAGAGATATTGATTAAGCCAGAAGCAATTAGCCCAAAAGTAAAAAACCTTTTTATATTAGTATAATCGGCTAAAAAACCATTAAAAAATTTACCAAGCGCATACCCGTAAAAGTATGCAGACCCCACCAAGCCAAGGTCCCTAATCGAAAATATACCATTATCAATTAGAGGCTTTTTTACGATAGAAAGAGCTAATCTGCAGGTATATCCAACCCCATATAAAACAATAATTGAAGCAAGAACTTCTTTTCGATACTTCGAATATTGAGAAACTATTTGATTTTGATCAACTAACGGAGCTTGATATTCATCCGCTTTGAAAAAATTTAAAATCTTATTGGACATTAATTATCTAACTGAAAACAGAAAGAATGCTGAAGCGGATCACCAACAGTGTTTAATACAAATTCACCTTTATAATTTTTTATTTTCCATGTCACACATAATTCATCACCACCATCATCAACTTCCATAATACCATATTGACCTCTTACCCCACTTACACCATTTGAATATGGTCCACCTTTAATACTAGGTCTACGATCCAGAGGACCTGCGTGTAGTATAGGGATAGGTGCGCCTCCTCCTTTGGCATAATCACTATTTGTTCCATCATCAATCGCACTCATGTGTGCATCCCCACTCACAATACAAACTGGGATATCATTATTTCTAATAAAATTTGCAATTTCTTCTCTCTCCTCAGGGTACCAACCCCAGTTATCATGATCGTCACACTCAAACCCATTCTTGGTTTTTATTGTGTTTGCCTCATCACAATTAAACCAACTCAAATCTGGTGAGCTTAAATATGGAAAACTTGAGTGCCACACGACCACAAAATTATTATTTTTTGCTTCTAATAATTGATCTTTAAACCACTGTAAATGCTCTTCAGAACCAAAGTTAGAACCTTGTTTTATTTTTCTGCAGTTTGATGATTTTGGGTTTTCACAATCACCTTGAAATAAAGGTCTTCTTTTTTCAGAGCGTAAATCTGTTAATAAATAGGTGACCCTTCCAACGTTAAAAGACTGTGAAATAACTTTTCCATCTTCTTCAAAAGCTAAAGGATAGTGAGGGACATAATCTTTATAGGCTTTACGAGCCTCCGGTTGACAGGCAACATATCCATATTGATTTGGTGAAATACCAGAACTATTGTTTGGCCCATAGTCATGATCGTCCCACATATATGCTATTGGTGTATTTTGGTATAATTTAGATTGTTTTGTCGAACCAAGAGTGGCACGATAGTAGGTTAAGAAATTATTCTCACAATCTCTTCTAATGTTCCCGTAGTGAAAATCACCAAGTATTAAATAAAATAATGATTCTTCTTCTCTGATCCGATCGAAAACAGGATTGTTTGACCCCGTAGTTGCGCAAGTTGCAAGGGTGATTACATATGAGAAGGGTTTGTCTGAGTGTGTTTGAAATTTTCCAGTTCTATTTTTATCTACAACGCCGTCAACGCTAAACCTATAGTAATACGTTTTTTGAGACTTAAGATTAGATAATGTAAACTTAGAAAAATAATGTGTTTCATCGCTGGTAATTATAGTTTTCGAATATAATTTATTTCTTCTAAAGTTTTTATTATCACTATACTGAACCATTATTTTAGCTTCAGTATCACTAGCCACACAAATAGTAGCACCTTCTTCGGTAATAGCTCCTGACCAAAAATATTCGATTTCTGCTGCGGTTGTGTTACTAATAAATAAAACCGCTAAAAAAATGATTTTAAAAAAATGATTATTTATCATTTACTCCTCCAGCATATCTTCAAAAGATTTAATATATGTAAAGCCATCGTATCTTTTTTTATCATCGTGCCTTATTGCCCACAAATAATACATGTGAAAACCAGGGGCAGACGTTTGGCTATGGGTTTTACTATCTGTAATTGCAAGAACATCACCATTTTTTATCTTGTAAACATCATCACCTAACTCACCATGGCCATAGCCCCAGTCTGGTGATAGTTCATAATAGTATAGCTCTGGTTGTGAATGATGGTGGGGTGGATAACTGCTCCACTTGCCCGGAAAGTTCAAAACTTCACCGATAACCAGCTTAGCTTCTTTTGGTGAAATTGTATCATCAAAAGCTAGGCGAACCAACCTGTAACACGTATCATCTAGTTGGCCTTTCCCACGATGTTCAGTATCTATATTATCTGGTAAGTAAATTCTACCTTTAAACTTCTCTTCGTTTTCTGTTTTTACAACTGCAATTCGTGCTTGAGAAGAAGAAGTTAGCTTAACCCCTTCACCTGGCCCCATGTGAATCACAGTTGGATCATTATCAACCCAATTTGGGCGATCGAACAATACTATTGATTCTTGAAATTCAATCGTTCCAATTCCCTCAATCACAATGACAGCAACCTCTTTATTTTCTTCTTTTATTGAGTAAGCCTCATTTTCCTTAATGATAAAAATATCAAAATCCATTCCGGTTTTATTTAGAGTTTCACCATAAGGATTAACCCCAGTTTTAAAGCCCTGTCTGTGCGGTTTGATTAAGCTCATAATACCCTCCTATTTTCAAATCATACGATCCCGAATAAGCCTAATGAATTCATCGTATCCCTCTAAAAATGTATTCATGGTGTGAACTGATGCTCCAAAAGATTCAAATTCTTGAATTTTCATACCATTTTCATGGTATGCCCGACTAAAGTCTTTAAAGTTTTTTTCTAGAGCAGTTATTATATTTTTATCTACAGGATCATTTATCCTGTTTTTTACTTCAACATCAGAGTCATTAAATCTGTTCCACCAGTCGTATGGCATACTGATTATTATATCTCCCCCAACAATTTCTTTCCAATGTAAGTCGCATCGAAAAGCGGCTGCTAAGAGCTTAGATCTATAGTCTCTTTTTTTAAATATGGTGTAAGCATTTTTAAATATAGCTATCGATGCCCAGTCTATTATATCGAGGCTTACATTAATATTTTCAATTTCTTTTTGGCGTTTTAGGTGATCATCTATTCGGCCAACCATGATTGTAACGTAAGGCGTTACGTTTGTTATATCAACACCATCATTTTCTGCTTGAGTCAATCCGCGTTCAATTGCCTCGGCCACTTGAACAGCTTGTGGAACTGTAAAGCTAACAGTAGCATTTACAGATATACCTATTGTAGTGAGCATTTCCATGGCCTTGATTCCAGCAGGTAAAGCAGGACACTTTATTGCAATGTTAGGAGCAAGAGAAGCCAAATATTTCCCTTGTTCAAACATAGCCTCAGCATTTCTATAATATTTGGGGTTAACCTGGAGCGATAACTTTCCTTTTTCTCCTTTAGTATTTTCATACACTGGCAACAAAATTTTTGCTGCTCTTTCTCCAACTTTGTCAATTAATAACCAGAGAATTTCATCCTCGGATGCACTGTGATTTTCAATAATCATTTCATCAATTATAGGGTTCCAAATATTTGGGTGATTCTTTACACTTTTGAGAGTAATAACAGGGTTGGATGTTGCTCCTACTGCACCATCATCATAAGCATGTTTAAGCTCAACATGGTCATTAGAATCATTCCACCAGTCGGATCCAAATTCAGCTGTTTGTTGCATTTTAGTTTTTTGATTCATTTTAATCACTCCAAATATTATTAAGATATTTTTTTGATAATAGTGCGTACTCCAAAGGATTTGCTATAGCTGGATTTTGCTCAGCCTCAACAATTATCCAACCACAATATTTTGATCTAATAATTATATCACTGATAGCATTAAAATCTATACAACCATCACCTGGTACGGTAAATGTACCATTTAAAACTGCCTTTAAAAATGAATCTGTTTCAAATTTAATATCCTTGAATACATCATGCCTCATATCTTTGAAATGGATATGTTTAATACGATTCATATTATTTTCAAAAAAATTAATTGGATCAATACCCGCAAAATACATGTGGCCAGTGTCAGCACAAAGATGTACAAGTTCAGGATCTGTACCCGATAAAAGCTTATAGATTTCTTCTTCACTTTGAATACACGTTCCCATGTGATGATGATAAGCCATGCTTAAACCATAAGAGTTACAGATTTCCCCAACTGTATTCAAAGAATCTGTTAGTCTAGCCCAGTTTTTTTTATTACATACGGGTTTTGATGCAAGAGGGATACCTATTTCACCGTGAACAGAGCCAGAACATTCTGCTATGTTAATTATTTTTGCGCCACCATCCACCAAAAAGGAAGCTTTGTGCTTAACACTCTCGAGCTCCGAATGAATATCCTTTGATAAAAAAAAAGTAGAGTGCCATGAAGATGCAAGTTCTAGATCAAATTTTTTCAATGCTTCTTTTATACTAAAGGAATCTTTAGGGAATTTGTTTCCAATTTCGGTACCGCTATAACCAGCTTGTGACATCTCGGATAGGATTGTATCCAACGTATAATTTCCACCTAGTTCTGGCATATCATCATTACTCCAATTAATTGGAGCAATACCAAAGCGAACTTTCCCAGTGGTCAAACTAAAAATCCCTTTCGTCTTTTATCTTTTGATCATAGTCTTTCCGTATTTTTGTAACATTATCTGATTGTGAAACTTCAGCAACTGGGACATCCCACCAGGACTCATATCCTGGCACACCCAGACTGCGATCTACCATAACTTCTATCATCATTGAAGCGTCACTCTCTCTGGCTTGATTAAGAGATTTTTCCAGTTCTTGTTTTGTTTGGACTTTTGTTGCATCAATACCCATTGACTCTGCATGTGCAGCATAATCTACGGAAAGTTTATCGCCAGTATATTCACCCGTTTCTTTCTCCCTTTTTCTGTATTGGTTTCCAAATCCTTTGCTACCCAAGCCTAAAGAGAGATTGTTTATGCTTCCAAAGCCATAGTTGTTAACTAAGATTATTATAAGCTTTTGATTCTCTTGCACGGCTGTTACGATTTCAGAGTTCATCATTAAATAGGACCCATCACCAACCATTACAAAAACATCGCCTGAATCTTTCGCCATACGTACGCCAAGACCTCCGGCAATTTCATAACCCATACAAGAGTAACCATACTCCATGTGGTACTGGTTACCGTTTACCGTCCTCCATAACTTATGCATATCTCCAGGAAGACTTCCCGCAGCACAAATAACAGTATCATCTTCATTCATAAACTCCGATACTAATCCGATAACTTCACCCTGACTCACAGCCGGTTTATTGTTTAAGTTAAATATCCTATCTACTTCTTGATCCCAGTCATCTTTTTGTTTGCTGATTTGATTTTTATATTCATGAGATATTGTAAAGTCTTCTTCGTTTAACATGTGATTTAATTTTTCTAGGCAGGCTTTTGCGTCACCGACTAAAGAAAATGAAGAGTGCTTATGAGCATCAAAAGACGATATGTTGATACTTAAAAAAGTAACATTTGGATGCTTAAAAAGAGTTTTTGATGCAGTTGTAAAATCGGAGAGCCTCGTGCCAATACATATAACAAGGTCAGCATATTGGGAAATTATATTTGCAGCACTTGTACCCGTAACACCTACCGCACCAACACTTTGGTTGTGGCGCCATGAGATTGCGCCCTTACCCGCTTGAGTTTCACCAACAGGAATCCCCGTGTTCTCACAAAAATCACTCAGAGCTTTCTCGGCGTCTGAATATATGACACCACCACCTGCTATAATAACGGGATTGGATGATTTATTAATAATTGAAACGGCATTAATTAAAGATTCTTCTGAAGGCATATTTCGTGATATGGTCCAGACCCGTTTATTAAAAAATAATTCGGGGTAATCATACGCTTCAGCCTGAACATCTTGTGGAAGAGAAAGTGTTACAGCTCCAGTTAGCGCTGGATCTGTTAAAACTCTCAATGCTTCTGGCAAAGATGAGATAATCTGTTCTGGCCTGTTTATTCTGTCCCAAAAAACACTTACTGGTTTAAAACAATCATTCACGGATATGTCTGGTGAATTTGTATGTTCCAGCTGTTGTAAAACAGGACCAACATTCCGGCGGCTAAAGATATCACCTGGAAGAAGAAGTACAGGCAGCCTATTAATAGTCGCCCCGGCTGCTGCGGTTACCATATTTGTTGCACCCGGACCAATGGAACTGGTACAGGCATAGGTTTTCAAACGCTTGTTTTGTTTTGCGTATGCAGCGGCAAGGTGAACCATGGCCTGTTCATTACGAGGTAGAAAATGTTTTAATTTTTTATTTTGCTCTAGAGCTTCTCCGATGCCTGCAACGTTTCCATGCCCAAATATTCCCCATACTCCAGCTATAAATTTATTTTCTTTTCCATCTCTTGTAACATATTGGCTATCTAAATAACGAATGATCGCTTGTGCCATGGTTAGTTTCATGTAATCAACCTATGGTTTTTTAGTTTCGTAGATCCCACTCACTGTTTATTATTAGTGACGGGATAAACAAAGATGCTATTTTGTCCCATGATATTACTTTGAAGTTCTGGTTACCATTATCATTCACATCATCCTGAACAACAAAAATTCCGTTACTTAATTGTCCCCCCAAGTTCATATTGCAAACGTCAATCCCATCTGTGCCGCTGGTACCATCAATGGTTTCGCTATCAACAATAGCAAACCTGCCAATAAAATTGTTTTGTCCTTCCCTGGAGTAAATAGCATAAGTATCATCACCCTGGCTTGATGCAATTAGGTAGCCAGTGGACTCACCACCATAATAAAGTGTTAACCCTTCCACATCAGCAGCAAGGTGGGGGCCAATAGAATCGATAAGAACACCATTGTCCGAGCCGCCTGGAGCCGCCTCATATTTCCATATGCCATTGTTTTCTTCTCCGATGTAAAGGTGTCCTAAAATATCATCAGCAACACACCCCTCTAACTGTCCAGGAAGTTTTAAGGTTCTCACTAGTTCCGCATCAACCAACCCTGATCCATTATCAAACAATCTGTATTGTTCAACATTTCCCTCTTTATCGTTTACAATAGCATAAAAAGTGTTTGTTGTACTCTCTTTATACATGCAGGACCCGTACACCTCTATTCCAAGAGTAATTTGTCTGGCCGATACAGAAGATAGAGACCTGCTATCTGGGTCAATCTTATATATGCCTAGGGTGTTAGATGCTCTTAATCCAGTTGTTACAATGTCTGACTTTTCACCACCAATCTCCATGCCATATCTTATGTCTACATTATTTGCTTTTTCATTGCTGGTAGCATAAATCTGGGCACCACTCAAATCATACACCCTCAGACCCGGAGAGTTTTCATCTTTATCTGTTCCAATGATAACTGACATAGATGGATCAGTGGGATGAACCCACACGCATGGGTCATCAGCAGTATCATCGGAGTCTTCAACGGGCTCAGTTTCAAGTGTAGCATACACAAAGCCGTTGGGAGAAATTGTATTATGATTTTTTTCACATTGAAATGCAAACATAACAAAAACTGAAAAAAACAGGATGCTTCGATAATTTATAATCATATAAAATTCTTTCTTTTGTTTAAACAAATGTACGTACAATTTATTTCCATATGTATATATATCATAAAAAAAAGGCATCAATTGATACCTTTTTTTTTATCAACTTTTTTCTAAAAAATTAGAAATCATATTGTACGCCCATCCTGAAGGATGGTCCGTAGAGCTCTCTTTGTATTGGAGTTGATCCAGAACCTTGGAAATATCCTAGCGGAGCATTATTCAAGTTCATTAAATCAGCCAAAATTGTCAGGTTAGGCATCGGATCATAGCTCATTGATATATCTATACGGTTCGCAGGTTCATAGAATATATCCTCATCTGCATCGCCACCTACTTCTACGATATATTCATCTGAGATAGCATAGGATAGTCTCGCAGAAACTTTCTTAGTTTCATATGAGAGGCTCATATTTCCTGTATTTCCTGACTGACCTGGTAGAGTTGTTTTCTCTCTACCTGATCCATAGTCTGCCTCAGAATTAGTCGATGTATAATTTGCATAGATACCAAGCCCGCTCAATGGGCCAGGAAGGAAAGAAAGCTGCTGTTGCAGATTAATCTCCCAGCCACTTAAAGTCGCACCTTCACCATTCATAGGCATCTTGACCTCTTCATATGTTTTCCCCTGCAATTCATAATCCTCCATCACCGCAGTATAGAAATAGTCATCTATATTTTTTGTGAAATATCCAAAACTAATAACGCCAAGAGGGCCAGCATAATACTCTAGCATCAGATCAATATTCTTAGAGTGCGCCGGCACCAGATCTGGATTACCAGCCTCTGCCTCATTATCCTCTGCTAATACATATGGAGTGAGACTCCCGTAGTTTGATCTTGCCATGGACTCAGTATAGGCCACCCGCACAAGCATTTTATCATTGACACCGTACTTTAGGTGCAGCATAGGAAGTGCTACACTATGATCTGCCTCGGATGTTACCTCTGTAGTCATAGCTAGGGCTTCATCTAGGGTTCCCTCTCCATCTTCAATGGTTTCTATATCTCCATTTCTGCTCGTGTATTCAGTTGAAGCATTCTCTATGCGTGCGCCTGCAATAATATTCATACTGCCCATCCTCATATCAAGCATACCGTAGTAGGCCATAAGATCTTCCTTGGCGCTCCAGGTAGAAAAAATAGCATCCTCATATCCAGGGAAAACTTCATAGTCATCAATATTGGCTGTCATATGATCACGTATTTTATCTACATCTATACCTACAGAGTGTTTGTAGTTACCTTCAAGAAAATCATCGCCATCCACTGCTTTAACATAGTCTGTCATCGTAATATCATCATCACCATCCCAGCCCCAAACTTCAGCGCCCGATTCATCTGCCATCTTTTCTTTGTTTGATATTTTAACGCCTGCCTTGACTTTACCGTTCATAGGTCCGAGAGACATGTCCATTGAAAGATTGAGTGTCATAATTTGATCATCATCTGTCGTTTTATTACCATTAGGATCTTTTTTGCTTGGGAAATAATCACCTAATAGCTCAATCTCATCCAGTTCGTAGTTCGATGCATCATTGTAATCATATGCTGCTCCATCATCATCTGTGAAATTTGACATAGTCGGATAATGCTCATCGCTGTATTCATAGTCCCAGTTTACATCCTTGGCCTCGAATGTTACATTTGTACTAGGGTTTCTGAATTCCTCAGCGTGTGATATAGAGTAGCTATAGTCAACGCCCACGTTACCAAAACGGTGCTCTCCGCCAAGCGTAAGACTATTAATATATGAGGTTGATGTTCTAGATTTTAGGTCACGCTCGATTCTAGCTAAAGATACGGCCATACCATCAGCAGGATCATAGCCAGATCCCGGCTCCTCTTCGTCAACTGATTTATCAAATCTGAAACGCAAGCGATCGCGTTCTTCCCAATCAGTATACTTGTTCCACATACTTCTTAGGTACACCTTTGAGCCTGCACCTAGTTTGTAGTCCAGATTGCCTATCACTCCCATACGCTCTCTTGATAAATTATAGTTTCTTAGTTGGAGATCGGTTATCACTTTACCGTCAGCTTCATCTACGACATAGGTTTCATCATCAGGATCATCTACTTCCTCAGTCACCCACTCATACTTATCATCCCACTCCATCTCAATATTATCTGTATGCATATCATTATTTTCATAACTAGTGGAAATAATGAGTCCCAGTTTATTATCCATTAACTGATCAGCATAATTAAATGCTGCCAAGGATGTATTCTTACCGCGCATGGTTCGTTGGCCACCAGCTAATTTTAAATTTATTGTACGACCATCGTAATCAAATCCATTTTTCGTAATCAAATTAACCGAGCCCCCTATGGCATCACCATCCATATCAGGAGTGATAGCTTTGCTAAGCTCAATGCTACCAAGAAGAAAAGAAGGTATAACGTCTAATGAAACTTTTCTCTCTGTATCCTCTGGGCTAGGGATCCTTATTCCATTTAGAGTCGTTGTGTTAAGCTGGGCCTCGGCTCCTCGAATCTGAACATATCGTCCCTCTCCGTGGTCTGTCTCTAGCGCAACTCCTGGTAGTCTCTGAATAGCGTCAGCGACATTCTGGTCTGGGAATTGTTCAATCATGTCAGACGAAACTACATTTTTTATATTACCAGCAGACCTCTGCTGACTAAGTGCCTTGGCCTGACCCTGCGCCAAACCGCTTACATTTACAGCATCCATGGCAACATAGCTCACACTCATCTGGGCATTATGAGTGAGGGCATCAGAACCAACAGAAACGGAATTCGAATAATCACTATAACCAACGTAAGTGATAATGAGCGTATAGTCACCCTCTGGGACACCGTTAATTGTATAATTACCTGCTCTATCCGATGACGATCCATAATTAGTACCTTCTAAAAAGACATTTGCTCCAGGGAGAAAATCACCAGAGCCAGCATCTTTAACTTTACCACTAATGTTTGCCGCATAAATAAATTGTGCAAACGATATTAAAATAATAATTGTAGATACTCGTCTAACTTCCATGTTACCTCCTTGATTATTATTACATGTGCTTCTATATACACGTGTTTGTAAACAAATGTATGTATAATTATAATAGAAAGATTTTTTATTTGCAAGTTTGAAAATCATCAGTATTTCTTCTTAAAATTAATTTCGGTTATGTATTGAATATTGAGAATTACATATCTTATAATTGTATGTACAATTATATATATAAAATCAAATGATGATAAACAAAAAAAGCCCAGTACCTAAATATTTTCAGTTACAAACATGGTTACAAGATAGAATTGAGCAAGGATACTATGCTATAAACGAAAAAATTCCAACTGAGAATGAACTGGTAAAACTGAGTGGTTTATCCAGAGCCACAGTTAGGCAAGCACTAAGAAACCTGGAGAACGATGGCTATATTGGCACGATAGGATTGCTTTATTATTCTATGCAGCGGCAAAAAATCTAGGGCTAAGGGTTCCGGAAGATTTTTCTTTAGTAGGATATGATAATATGTATCTAACAACAGTCTCCTTAACAACAATGCACCAACCTATTTATGAGATGGGGCAGGAAAGTTTGCGGTTAATTATTTCTAGGATGAATAATGAAAAATCTAATATTAAAAATATTATTCTTAACTCGAATCTAATAGAAAGGTCATCTGCCAGAACTATCAAATGAAAAATAAAATCATTAACGTTGGTCTAATCGGTCTCGGTCGTATTGGAAAAATGCATGCTAAAAACATTAGCCAACATTTACCATTTCTCAATCTAAAGAGTATTGTGGATCCAGTACCAGATATAGATTTCATTCAAAGATTAGATGGTATCCAGGCCTGTACTAATACAGATGATGTTTTTTTAGATGATACTATCCAAGCCGTTATTATTTGTTCTCCGACTCCTACACATTATGAATTAATTAAAAAATGTGCTCAACACAAAAAGCATGTTTTCTGTGAAAAGCCCATATCTTTTTCTGAGAATGAGATAAAAGAGATAATCAATATCATGATTAATGGAAAAGTTTTAATTCAGGTTGGGCTTAACCGAAGGTTTGACCAAGAATTTATGCTTGTTAAGGACAAGGTGAACGATGGTCTTGTGGGTGATATTCAAATGATTCACATAACAAATCACGATGCGTCTATTCCTGAATTCAAATTTTTAAAATCATCAGGAGGTATGCTTTTTGATCTATGTATACACGATTTTGATATGTTGAGTTTTATTACTGGAGAAAAAATAAAAGAAATATATGTAAATGGGAACGTGTTTATAGAGCCAAGGCTGAAAGAGATTAATGATATTGATAATGCTATAATCACCCTAGAACTTGAAAACGGAATACTTTGCACAATCGACAGTTCAAGACAAACACACTATGGATACGATCAAAGAGTTGAAGTATTTGGTTCTAAAGGTATGATATCAGTTGACAACAAACCTGACAACCTTTATTACTTTAGTGATCAAGAGAATACAAAAAGATCAAAAATTAAATATTCATTTATAGAGCGATACAAAGATTCATATGTTACAGAGCTTGAACATTTTTATACAAGTATTACATATAATAATAAACCGATCGTTGGACCAGAAAACATCTTGTCTGCAATTAGGGTGGCTGCAGCTGGGGAAAAATCTATGGAAACAAATAAACCTGTAATGGTGAAAAAATGAACAATATTAATTTGGCAATTGTTGGGTTTGGAAGAATAGGGAAAATTCACGCGTCAAATATTCTCGCATCTGAAAATATAAATCTCAAAATAATCATCGATCCAATTTTAGATGTAAATGAAAAATTTACTAGCATAGGCATAAGCCAATCCAAAGAAATTAACAACCTTTTAAATTTAGATAATATTGACGGTGTCATTATCTGCTCACCATCTCAGTATCATATTGAACAGATAAAACAAATATCACAAAAG
>CEPS01023811.1_pt1 | contig 14329 bp, 12 predicted proteins | sample 530401 | NCBI WGS metagenome assembly CEPS01 (sample SAMEA2620035, study PRJEB7988) | marine metagenome | biome: marine biome (ENVO:00000447); feature: mesopelagic zone (ENVO:00000213) & marine oxygen minimum zone (ENVO:01000065); material: "saline water (ENVO:00002010), including plankton... | reverse complement strand
CAGGATATGTGGGATTGATCATGATGTCTCTCAAGTGACCTTCATAGGAATTTGAAGCATGTTTGTGCATAGATAGTTTGAGTCGGTCTGAAGTGGAGACCTGATTTCAGTTAATCACCTGAATTAAGGTAATAGTCAACACTAAGGAAAACGTAGAAAAAGGCGCTCAGTCGCCCTTTTTCTTGCGCTTTATCACTTTTCATATTTTTCTTTTTGTCTGCTCGATGTAAACTTCGTCTTCCCTTTTAGTAGAAATGACAGACTTACAAAGAACCGCCTCGGGAATAGTCTCTTTTGAGAGACTATCGGCAACAACAACCGCCCTACCCTTTAAACAGTCAGCAGGTGGCGGGGACGATTCATAACATAGCTGTTACCCCGGTTTCACTCCGCCACATCTACACGTCCACTCTACCCTGACGTCATGCCCAATCCAAAACCTCGGGCACAACTCACCGCTGTTGTTGGAGCACAATGGGGTGACGAAGGTAAGGGAAAAATAACCGACTATTTTGCCGGTGAGTGTGACTATGTGGTAAGATTCCAGGGGGGGAATAATGCCGGCCATACTGTTGTTGTTGAAGACGAGGTATATAAGCTTCACCACATTCCATCAGGTGTACTCTATCCAGGTCCTACTTCCATTATCGGCAACGGTGTTGTCATTAATCCCAAAGGTCTCATCGATGAGATCAAAGCGCTTCAAGAGAGGGGTATTGCCCCAAACCTGAAGATCAGCGACAGGGCTCACGCCATCATGCCGTACCACATTGCCATGGATGAATGTCTCACCAGCCATCAGGGTGATCTGGCGGCGGGGAGTACCAAACGCGGTATCGCCCCTGTCTATGCCGACAAGATGTATCGCCATGGCATCAGGATAGGTGACCTGTTGGAACCAGCTATTTTTGAAGAAAAACTGATGCGTTCATTCGAATTCAATAAGAACATTATTCAGAAAGTTTTCGGGCGCCAGTTCGATCTGACAATGGATGACATCTACACAGATTATCTTACTTTCGGGGAAGAGCTGAAAACATTTATCACCGACACATCCCTGGAGCTCTACTACGCCTATAAGGAAGGAAAAACATTTCTTTTTGAGGCGGCACAGGGGATGTCACTTGATATAGACCACGGTATGTATCCTCACACCACCAGCTCTACCACCGTAGCCGGTCAGATGAGTGCCGGTTCTGGCATCGGCCTTAACGGCGATCGTCAGATTGTAGGTGTCGCCAAAGCGTACGTATCCCGTGTGGGAATTTCTCCTTTCCCCACAGAGCTTCATGATGAACGGGCTGAAGAGCTGCGGGAGCGGGGACAGGAATACGGCACCACAACCGGAAGACCTCGGCGGATCGGTTGCCTCGATCTCGTTCAACTCAGGCAGGCGGTACGCGTCAACGGCCTCACGGATATTGCCCTTACCAAACTGGACATACTCGGTGGTTTCTCAAACATACATGTGTGCACATCTTACAAGATTGATAAAGAGATTGTGAAGGAGATGCCAGCAAGTCTGGACAAGATGCGCCGCGCTGAACCGATCTACACGGAATTAGATGGGTGGGAAGAGATGAGTAAAGATCGTGTTAAGCATTTTTGTGAACAGGGCGACAGTTCACTGCCTGCGGAGATGAAAAAGTATATAGCTTTTATTGAGGAGAAGGTCGAGTGCCCAATATCTATCCTTTCACTGGGCCCCGAAAGAAACGAAACCATCTTACGCTGACTATTATGACTCCCTCCAGTGACATCTTCGACTTCAACGCCATCTCAGATGCAGACATTGAAACAACTCTCCAGCAGTACGGTATTGCCTTGAAAGTTGAAGAAGTCAAAAGAATACAAAATGACATTCTTAATCGACCACCTTCCCTCACCGAATGTATCCTGTGGTCGATCCAGGGCTCCGAACATTCATCCTACAAGAGTAGCCGTCCACACCTTGGTCAGTTCGTCACTGAAGGTCCCACCGTCATCCTGGGCGCCAAGGAAGACGCAGGAATTGTAGCCATTGCAACGGACAAACAGGGGCACCGTTATTGCGCAGTCATGAGCCACGAGTCTCACAATCACCCTTCCCAGATCGTCCCCTATGAAGGTGCCGCTACAGGTATCGGCGGCAACGTGCGCGATGTCATGTGCATGGGGGCCGAAGTGATCGCCGTGGCTGACGGCCTGAGATTTGGTGATATCGCTTCGCCCAAAACTAAGTGGATCCATGAAGGTGTTGTAGCAGGAATCGCAGGGTATGGTAATCCCATCGGCGTTCCCAATATTTGCGGCGATCTCTATTACGATGAGGGGTATAACGACAACTGTCTCGTCACCGTGGTCACTCTGGGAATTGTCCGTGAAGATGAGGTTATCCACTCTGCCGCTCCACCCGATTCAGACAACTACGATCTCATCCTTATCGGCAAGCCTACCGACAACAGCGGGTTCGGTGGTGCCAGCTTCGCCTCCCTTGAACTTAACGAGGATGAGAAAGAGTCCAAAAAAGCAGCGGTCCAAGAGCCGAACGCATTTCTGGAAAGACATCTCATGAAGGCAACATACGCCCTTTTCGACATTCTCAGAGAGAAGGGGCTCTATGATAAGGTCGGCTTCAAAGACCTGGGGGCCGGGGGGATCGCTTGTGCAAGTGTGGAACTGGCAGACAACGCCGGCTACGGCGCCGAGGTCCACCTGGATCAGGCCCATATCAGCATGAAGAATCTGCATCCATCCGTAATTCTCTGTTCCGAAACACAGGAACGATTCATGTGGGTTACTCATCCGGACGTAACTTCACTTATTCTCAAGCACTACAATGATACTTTCGATCTGCCTAATGTCTCCAAGGGAGCCGCGGCACGGGTGATGGGAAATGTTCGCGCTGACGGTCAATACATTGTCCACAATAACGGCGAGGCGCTGGTGGACGCACCCGCTTCTCAGGTTACCAAGGGATTTCTCTATCATCGCAACTACAAGGCGCCAGTAAGGGACTTCGTTGAACCTGATATTCCCGAGCCCGAGGATTATAATACCATCCTGCTTCAGATCCTCTCCCACGAGAATATAGCCAGCCGGGAAGCGGTTTTCGAGACCTACGACAAACAGGTTCAGGGGCGAACTGTTGTTGAGTCCGGTCAGAGCGACGCCGGCGTGATGCAACCGTTTAACGATGACAGTTACCCGGAAGAGATACGCACCATCGGTATCACCCTGGCCACTGATCACAATCCACGCTACAGCAAGATCGATCCCTACTGGGGCGCCGTCAATGCGGTGGTGGAAAGTGTAAGAAATGTTGCCGCAGTTGGTGCAACGCCTCAGGCTATCACCGACTGCCTCTGTTTCGGCAATCCTGAAAAGGAAGATCAGATGTGGCAGTTCGCAGAGGCAGCCAGGGGCGTAGCCGAGGCCTGTAAAACGATAAAACTGAAAGAGCATCCCGACCACCCTGTTCCTATCATAGCCGGCAACGTCTCATTCTACAACGAATCACGCAACGGCGCTATTCCACCGAGCCCTATCGTCAGTTGTCTTGGAAAATTGAAGGATGTGAACAGAGTAATAACCATGAGTTTTCAGCAAATAGACTCTGTTTTACTCATGGTTGGAGCGCGCAAAGATGAATTGGGCGGCAGCGTTTATTACAGTCTTCACAATGAGCTGGGAACTAATGTACCAAAGCCGGATCCGGAAGAAGTGAAAAATCAGATCTACGCTTTAACGGATTGTATTTATAGCGGTCTGATTCTGGCTTGCCACGACATTTCCGACGGCGGCGTAGCGGTAGCCATTGCTGAAATGACATTTGCAAATGAGATCGGCTGTAAAGTGACTATTCCAGGTGACATGGCAACCGAAAAACTGCTCTTTTCCGAAACCGGCGGCTTTGCACTGGAAGTGTCACTGGAAAATGTGAATGCGGTGCAAACTACATTTTCCAGGTACGGACTGGAAGCAACCGTGATCGGCAATACCGCGATCGATGAATTGTTGCAAATCAATAATGTGATCCAGTTACCTGTATGCGAGGCGCAAGAAGCGTGGACCAACGGATTGCGGGAAAAACTTAAATAACGGGCTACTAAAAAGTAACCAGATTATGGAATCGTTTTACACACCGGCGGCAGAATGGTCAAAGATCCTCTTTTACGTGGCGTTAACTCTTCTGGTATTCATCGGGTTGTGGAAAAAACAGAGGCAACACGATCCCAAATGGGCCAGCTGGATTCACGCGGCAGTGTTCACCCATTTCATTGCAGGCGCTTTCTATTCCGGGATCCGCATGCTTACCACAGACGAGATTAACGATATGCTGATCCGCAGGATCTTTGCTTGCGAGGCGTGGCTTAACTTTGCCTGCGCGGCTTTTTATTTCCTTTTACTAACAATCGGGAATCGATTGAAACCTAATGAGTCTGCATAAACCGGAGCAAGTGAAACTTGGATGAATGGACGGCGAGAAAAAGTTTAATCGCCACAGAGACGCAGAGATCGCAAAGAATCCTAATTTAAACTCTGGGTGTTCCATGGCTCTGCTGCAAAAAATACGTGAGTAAAGTAGACTACAAATCAGCCGGTGTGGATATCGATGCCGGAAATGAAGCGGTGGCCCGCATTAAGGATGAGGTGAAATCCACCTTTAACACCAATGTCCTCACCAGCGTCGGCAGCTTCGGTTCCCTCTTCGATCTGAAAGAAGTTCTCAACAAGTACGATCACCCTGTTCTGGTTCAGAGCGTTGATGGCGTCGGCACAAAGGCAATCGTAGCGCGGATGTTGGGCAAGTATGACACTATCGGCGTCGACCTCGTAAGTGCCTGCGCCAACGATATTATTGTCATGGGAGCCCGACCCCTCACCTTCCTGGACTACATCGCCAATGACAGACTGAAGCCGGAAATTATCGAAGAGATTGTTTCCGGGATGGTAAAGGCATGCCGGGAAACAGGTGTATCGTTGGTCGGTGGCGAAACGGCCGAAATGCCTGACACTTATCTGCCCGGTGAGCACGACCTGGTGGGCGTCATCAGCGGCGCGGTGGAAAAAGACAAAATAATTACCGGGGAAACAATTCAGCCCGGCGATATTGTATTGGGGTTGCCATCCAGCGGTCTGCATACAAACGGTTATTCTCTCGCTCGTAAACTTTTCTTCGAAATCGGCGGATACGATGTGAACGATACGATATCCGAATTGGAAAAATCAGTGGGGCTCACGTTATTGGAACCCCATATTAATTATACGAATCATGTATTTTCGGCGTTGGATGCAGAAATCAATATAAAAGGCATCGCCCATATTACCGGTGGCGGGCTGGTGGAAAATATTCCCCGCATTCTGCCGGACGATTGCGCAGCGGAGATCAAAAAGGAATCATGGCCGGTCTTACCTGTTTTTAATGTGATGCAATCCATTGGCGATGTGGATGAAGACGAGATGTACCGGGCGTTTAATATGGGAGTCGGGATGGTGTTTGTTGTGAGTCCGGGTGATGTGGGTGCGGTAAAAGGATTATTGGAAGTGCATGAGATCGGCACGGTCGTAAAGGGTGTTAAAAATGTTTTGCTCAAATAGAATAGCCACAGAGACGCGGGGACCGCAGAGCAGGATTAAAAAATCTCTGTGTACTCAGCGGCTCTGCGGCAAAAATAAATGAATATCGCCATCATCCAATTCCCAGGTTCAAATACCGAGCGTGAAACGTTTATGGCCTGCCGCCGCGTCGGACTGAATCCAGTGGAATTCCTATGGAATGAGCCTAGTGAAAAACTAGCTGACTTTGACGGCTATGTGATCGTGGGCGGCTTTGCTTACGAAGACCGCTCCCGGGCAGGGGTGATCGCTTCTCTGGATCCTATTATGAAGCAGCTTCGCACTGAAGTCGAATCGGGTAAGCCCGTTTTAGGCATCTGCAACGGCGCTCAGATTCTGGTGGAAACAGGACTGGTTCCCGGCCTGCCGGACTATCGCTTGGGTATGGCATTGACAGATAATAAACGGGTCAAAGGTGGTCACGTGGTAGGTGTCGGCTACTACAACACCTGGGCCAAGCTAAAAATGTCTGCCCCGCCTGAGCGGTGCGCTTTTACGCGTCAGATGGAAACAGGCGACTGGATCAATATCCCCCTGGCACACGGGGAAGGCCGCTTCGTTATCCCTGATGAACTGCTGTACAGAATGGTAGAAAACAACCAAGCCGTTTTCCGCTACTGCAATGACGACGGCAAGATCGTAGAGGAATTCCCTACTAACCCCAACGGATCCATGTACAACTTGGCTGCTGTGTGTAACACGTCCGGCAATGTTATGGCCATGATGCCCCACCCGGAACGGACCGAAAACGGTGATGTCATTTTTTCATCCATGAAGGAGTTCATCGAAAAAGGACGCCCTACCACAGATCATAAGCTTTCCTTTGAGCGACCCCACTATTCGTTGAAGCAATACGAAGCTGGTGGTGAATCGACGGAATGGGTTATCGACATGATCATCACCGATAATGAGGCGGCATCAGTACAGAATGTTCTGAGTCAGTTGGGCTTTGATGTTGAGATCACACGGCAGACCCATTGGGAAATTGACACCAATGGAAACAAGGAATCGGTGCTTCAGCAGATAGATGCTTCCGGTGAACTCTATAACTCAAACAAAGAGTTCATCAGTGAAATTTCACGAAAAGAGAACTGTGCTCATTTACTCGTACGCCAGAAGGAGGACATCAACGGGAGATCGAAATTCGAATCGCTGAGAGAGCGTTTTGAAATTGATGGTATTACTTATCTCAAGCGCGGTATCATCTGGAATGTGACAGTTAAGAGCGGTAACTTTGATACCGTTGTGGGGGACATTTTGGACACACATATATTCTTCAATTCACTATCACATGACTGTTACAAAATACAGTAAAGGCTATGCGGATTGCATCCGCACCGAGCTGAACAATACCCTCACCGCAACCGAGCTGTCAGTTGGATCGAAGCAAACCGGTAAAGTGAGGGATCAATATGATCTTGGGGACAGTATTGCACTTATCACTACTGACCGTCAGAGCGCATTTGACCGTGTCCTCGCCGCCATCCCCTTTAAGGGGCAGGTACTGAACCAGACCAGCGCCTGGTGGTTTGATCAAACCAAGGATATTATTCCCAACCACGTGCTGGCTGTCCCTGATCCCAATGTTACGCTGGCCAAAAAATGTGATGTAATTCCCATTGAATTTGTAGTGCGCGGGTACATCACCGGCAGCACCAGCACCGCCCTGTGGACAGTTTACAACAACGGTGCCCGTGAATACTGCGGCAACAACCTGCCCGAAGGCCTAGTGAAGAATCAGAAACTGGACGCCAACATGCTCACCCCCACCACCAAGGATGAAACTCACGACCGCCCCATTGCCCCGGACGAAATTGTGAGCGAAGGGTGGATGACACAGGCAGACTGGGACTACTGCAGCCAGAAAGCACTGGAGCTCTTTGCCTTCGGACAGAAAAAAACCGCTGAACACGGCATGATCCTGGTGGACACCAAGTATGAAATGGGCCGTGATTCAGATGGCAACATCGTTCTAATTGATGAGGTTCACACACCTGACAGCAGTCGCTACTGGATAGCTGACACATATGAGGAGAGAATGGCAGCCGGGCAGGAGCCCCAAAACGTGGACAAGGAATTCTTGCGCCTCTGGTTTGTGGATAACTGTGACCCGTACAATGATGAAGTTCTCCCCGATGCGCCGGATGAGTTGGTGGTGGAGCTATCCAGCCGGTACATTTACTTATATGAAACTATTACCGGAGGAGTGTTTTCATTCCCGGATGCGAGAAAACCGGTTAGTGAACGAATTGTAGAAAACTTGAATGAATACATTTAGCCACAGAGACACGAAGAGTAGGAAGTCTTTATTAATTCTTTTCTGTGAACTCTGTGACTCCGCGACAAATAAAAAGGAATTAAAATGAAAGCTGTGATAATTATGGGTTCCACATCTGATGAACCCCACGCAAAAAAGATCACTGATAAATTAGACGAATATGGCATCGCCTGGGAACAGCATGCAGCATCTGCTCACAAACAGCCGTTAAAGGTTTTGGACATTTTGGAAGCAAATAAAGATGGGAATGATATTGTTTACATCACTATCGCTGGACGATCAAATGCTCTATCCGGTTTTGTAGCAGCAAATTCTGAATTCCCAACTTTGGGCTGTCCCCCATTTTCTGACAAAGCAGATATGCTGGTGAATGTCCATTCTACATTGCAAATGCCCAGCAATACACCGGTGCTGACGGTGATCGATCCCGGTAATTGTGCGTTGGCTGTAAAAAGAATCTTCGGGGTATAGCTATCGAGCCACAGAGTCACAGAGTACACAGAGATTGGAATTAAATAAGACAACAGAAAAAATTATTGGTTGTGCAGTGGAAGTTCATAAAACATTGGGGCCGGGTTTGTTAGAAAGTGTTTATGAAAAGGCTTTGTGTATCGAACTAAAAAACGGTGGTTTAAAATTTGAATCTCAAAAATCTTTACCCTTATCTTATAAAGGTGTGGATGTCGGTGAATTCAAAATTGATGTTTTAGTTGAAGATAAAATTGTACTTGAATTAAAAAGTGTTGAGCGCCACGACCCTGTGTTCGAAGCACAAATTTTATCTTACATGAAATTGGGAAATTATCCCCTTGGGTTACTAATTAATTTCAATTCGAAACTCCTGAAAAATGGTATTAAACGATTTATTAACACTTAATTCTCTGGGGTCTCTGCGTCTCTGTGGCAAATAAAATACATTCAATATCACCATTAGACGGACGCTATAAAAATAGCGTAAAAGATCTTTCCGCCTATTTTTCAGAATCGGCACTCATGCAGTACCGACTGAAGGTGGAAATCGAATATATCATCGCCCTTGGGAATGCAAAGTCCATCAAAGACCTGCCGCCTTTTTCGAATGAAGAACAGATCCAGTTGCGGAAGATCTACCAAAACTTCAAAGCCGCCGGGGCCGAGAAGGTCAAAGCCATAGAAGCCACTACCAACCATGATGTAAAAGCCATCGAGTATTACATCCAGAGCAAAACGAAAAAGGCCCTTCACCCTTGGACCCATTTTGCGCTGACATCTGAAGACGTAAATAATTTGTCCTACTCACTCATGTGGCGGGATGGATTAAAAGAGGTATATCTGCCAGCCCTGAAAAACGTAAACGGAGGACTGAAGAAACTGACGCGACGCCATAAGGAACTGCCCATGCTGGCCCTGACACACGGACAGCCCGCAACCCCTACCTCGCTGGGAAAAGAGATGGCCGTTTTCGTCAACAGGCTCGAACGCCAGACAGCACAGTTGAAGTCCCACAAACTCCAGGGAAAACTGTCCGGAGCTACCGGAACCTGGGGCGCACACGCGGTCGCTTACCCCAAAGTCAACTGGCTGGCATTCACGAAGCGCTTCGTCCGATCACTGGGGCTGGAGCCGAATCTCATCACCACCCAGATCGAGTCCAATGATTCCCTGGCTGAGGCTTATCACATATTGATTCGCATCAACACCATCCTTCTTGATCTGTGCAGAGATATGTGGCTCTACATCAGCCGGGGTGTTTTCCGCCAGAAGACAAAGAGAGGCGAGATCGGTTCCAGCACAATGCCTCATAAAGTGAACCCAATTCACTTTGAGAATGCCGAAGGGAATCTCGGTGTGGCCAATTCGTACTTCGCGCACCTCGCACAGACACTTCCCGTCTCCCGCCTTCAGCGCGACCTTTCCGGCAGCACGGTGATCCGCAATCAGGGCGTCCCTCTTGCTCACTCGCTTTTAGCATGCAAGAATATCTTGAAAGGGTTGGACCGCCTCGCAGCTGATAAAGTGACAATTGCCGCGGAACTGGACGCCCACTGGGAGGTGCTGGCGGAGGCAATTCAAACTGTCTTGCGCAAAGCGGGAAAACCGGAAGCCTACGAGCAACTGAAAGAGATGACCCGCGGCCAACCTATCACACAGGAATTCATTCAAGAGTTCATCTCCAAACTCAAGATTTCCAGTGAAGATAGAGCCGCCCTCTTGAACTTGACGCCAGCGGACTATACCGGCCTGGCATCAAAACTGGTGGATCTGATCTGATGTGCGGCGTCGTCGGTGTAATCTCCACTCAGAAGCCCGTTGCCGGCGAGCTTTATGACAGTCTCATCCACCTTCAACATCGAGGGCAGGATGCAGCAGGCATCATGACGTACAATAAGCAGTTTCATGTTAAAAAAGGAACCGGCCTTATCCGCGACATTTTTGACGAACAGAACATGGCCCGGCTGTCAGGCAAAATAGGTGTCGGTCACACCCGCTATCCTACTGTGGGAGGGTTCAGTATCGAGGAGGCCCAGCCGGTCATGACAACCGTCCCTTACGGCATCGCCATGGCCCACAACGGTAACCTGGTAAACTACACCGATCTGGTAAAGGAGGTTTCGGAAAGAGATCGCCGGCACGTCAACTCTTCGGTGGATATTGAGGTCATCCTCCACATCTTCGCCCACGCTCTGGATCATCCCACTGCTGACACTAACGGTCTGACCTTTTTTGATCAGATCTGCCACGCGGTGGAGAAAGTGTTTGATCGCGCCAGCGGAGCTTACTCGGTGGTAGGAATGATTATGAACCGCGGCATGGTGATATTCCGTGATCCACACGGCATCCGTCCCCTCACCAAAGGCGAGCGCAAGAATGCCGACGGCAGCACCGATTATATCTTCGCTTCTGAAACCACTATGTTCTACGCCTTGGGGTATGAGCCTGCCGGACAAGTAGCGCCCGGAGAGGTTATCTTCATCGAAGAAGACGGTACCTATCACAACCGTATTCTACGCCAGGAACCGTTCACACCGTGCATTTTTGAGTACGTTTACTTTTCGCGTCCAGATTCTATACAGAATGATGTAAGTGTTTACCGCGCCCGCCTCCGTATGGGCCAGAACCTCGCCAAGCTGTGGACAGATCGGTATCCGGATGTTGTGCCGGATATCGTAATCCCAGCACCTTCCACGGCCAACACCGCAGCCCTCTCCTTCGCTCACGAACTTGGCGTCCGCTACTCAGAGGGACTCTACAAAAATCCATTCATCGGGCGCACCTTCATCATGCCGGGGAATGAAGCAAGAAAGAAATCTGTGCGTTACAAGCTTGTACCCCAAGAGTTAGAAATCCGCGATAAGAAAGTCCTCATCCTGGACGACAGCATCGTCAGGGGAAACACCAGCAGACAGATAGTACGCATGGTGCGGGAATTCGGCGCCAAGGAGGTCTATTTCGTCTCCGCCTGCCCACCGGTAAAGTTTCCCTGCTTTTACGGCGTAGATATGCCTACAAAGTCAGAGCTCACAGCAGCTACCAAAACTGTGGCGGAAATCCAGCAATACATGGGCGTCAATATCCTCATGTATCAGGAGATCGATGATCTGGTGGAAGCTGTGACCCGCAGAGGCAAACACAACATTGACCACCCTTGTATGGCATGTCTTAACGGCTGTTATGTCACCAACGATGTCGATGAGACAATGATGGAAACTATGGAGAATCAACGCACTTTAGAAAGAGCTCAGTTAACATGAAGATCCTCCTCATCGGTTCCGGCGCCCGAGAGCACGCCATCGCCAGAGCTCTGAGCCGTTCTGAGCAGAACCCCGACATCATCTGCTTTGCCTCCAACAACAATCCCGGTATTCAGGAGCACTCATCTGTTTTCGCCATGGGAAAAATCAGTGATCCTGCAGCCGTCACCCAGTTCGCCGACCAGCACAGTACTGAACTGGCCATTATCGGCCCCGAGGCGCCGCTCGAAGCCGGTGTAGCTGACGCTCTTTGGGAGACGGGGATTCCGTGCGTCGGCCCGAAGAAGGCTCTAGCTCAGATTGAAACCAGCAAGGGCTTCACCCGTGATCTTCTGACGAAGTATCGTATCCCGGCGTGTCCTGCCTACAAACGGTTCAGTGCCATGGAAGGCGTGCGCGAGTTTCTCACCGAACTTCACGATAACTATGTAGTCAAGTACGACGGCCTCATGGGCGGGAAGGGTGTGAAAGTTGCCGGTGATCATCTGCACTCTCATGACGAAGCTCTGGACTACTGTATGGAACTCGTGAGCCGCGACGGCACATTTGTGGTAGAGGAAAAACTGATCGGTGAAGAATTCTCCCTCATGAGCTTTTGCGACGGCGAGCATCTGGCTCACATGCCGCCTGTCCAGGATCACAAACGGGCTTACGATGGCGACACAGGACCCAATACCGGTGGCATGGGCAGCTATTCCGACGCTGATCACAGCCTCCCTTTTCTTACGGACGAGGAAATTGCCCAAGCTCAGAAGTTCAATCAAGCCACGGCTCAGGCTCTGAAAGAAGAGTTTGGTGATGGATACAAAGGGATTCTTTATGGGGGTTTTATCGCCACCGCTGACGGAGTGAAGCTGATCGAATACAACGCCCGTCTTGGCGACCCCGAGGCTATGAATGTTCTCCCCCTTCTTCAGTCAGATTTTATGGAAGTGTGTATGGGTATGGTGAACGGAAATCTGGATGCCAGGGACATCACGTTTGCACATCAGGCAACAGTATGCAAATATGCGGTACCGAAAGGATATCCAGACAGTCCGGTGAAAGGAGAATGCATTGATGTTTCCGCCATCACTGACAGGGACCAACTCTATTACGCCTCCGTGGAGGCACGGGCCGGCCTACTTTATGAGGCAGGTTCGCGGACAGCAGCCTACGTCGGCATTGCGCAGACGCTAACTGAGGCTGAGACGACGGCGGAGGTGGAGATCTCGAAAGTCGGGGGACCGCTGTTTCATCGAAAGGATATCGGTACGGAAGAGTTGGTTCAGAAGCGGATTGACCATATGAATGAACTGCGAAACCATCCGCAGAGACGTACAGTGCACTGAGAAGACGAACCATAATATTCCTAATCCGTAATCTCCGTGGCTAATAGTATTAAGCTGGGTGTACTTGGTTCCACAAAAGGCACCGACCTGCAAGCCATCTCAGACGCCATCCACCGCGGTGATCTGGACGCCTCTGTGGAAGTGGTCATCAGCAATCGCAAGAAAGCGTACATCCTGGAGCGGGCCCGAAACCACGGCATCGAGGCCGTCTTCATCAGCCACAAGGGAAAGGAGCGGGAACAGTTCGACCGCGAGATGACGGATGTGCTGGAGGCAAAAGGCGTCGAACTCGTCCTCCTCATCGGATTTATGCGAATCCTGTCGCCATGGTTCTGCAGGCACTGGCGGAATCGCGTTCTGAATGTACACCCTTCTCTCCTCCCCAAATACGCCGGCGGTATGGACATGAACGTCCACGAGGAAGTGCTGAAGAACGGTGAGACAGAAACCGGCTGTACCATTCACATTGTCACAGCAGAGGTGGATGCGGGCCCTCATGTAATTCAAAAGAGGTGCAGCATTGAAGCCGAGGACACGCCGGAGACACTAAAGGAAAAAGTGCAGGCGCTGGAGGGAAAAGCCTTTCTGGAATCTATCAGGATATTTCAAAACAGTGAAGGACCATGGAGTAACCAATGAATACGGATAAGACTGCTGTTAAGACCGCCTTGATTTCCGTCTCAGACAAAGCGAATATTGTTGAGTTGGCAAGAGGGTTGGCTGACCTCGCCATCGAGATTATCTCCACCGGCGGCACTGCGAAAACGCTGCGGGAAGGCGGCGCCTCCGTAACCGATATTTCTGACTACACCGGCTTTCCGGAGATTATGGACGGGCGGGTGAAGACTATCAATCCTCTCGTAGCTGGCGGAATTCTCGGATTGAGAGACAGCCACGCCGACCAAGCGGAAGCCAACAATATCCGCTGGATTGATCTGGTGGTCTGTAATCTCTACCCCTTCGCCGACGCCGTCCAGAAGCCTGACGTCACCCTTGATACAGCACTGGAGAATATTGACATCGGCGGCCCCACCATGATCCGCTGCGCCGCCAAGAATCTGGGATGGGTCGGTGTGGTGGTGGACCCTGCTGACTACGATGTCGTATTGGACGAGCTGAAATCAGAAGCCGGACTCGCCTTTGAAACACGTAAGCGGCTCTCCGCCAAGGCGTTTGGTCATACAGCAAAATATGATACCCTCATTCATGACCATTTCAAGGGTGAGCCATTGTCGGATGACTTTTCGGTTACGTTCGAGAAGCATTACGATCTCCGCTACGGGGAAAACCCTCATCAGCAGGCCGCCGCGTACAAAGCGCCCATCGCCACCGCGCCGAACATCTTGAACGCCACCATTCACCAGGGGAAAAAGCTCTCCTACAACAACATC
>CEPS01000595.1_pt1 | contig 14479 bp, 14 predicted proteins | sample 530401 | NCBI WGS metagenome assembly CEPS01 (sample SAMEA2620035, study PRJEB7988) | marine metagenome | biome: marine biome (ENVO:00000447); feature: mesopelagic zone (ENVO:00000213) & marine oxygen minimum zone (ENVO:01000065); material: "saline water (ENVO:00002010), including plankton... | reverse complement strand
CCCAACTGCGGGCACTGGCCGCTGCCAATGATCTGCCCTTTATCCTCGATGCAGCCTACGGCAGTCCGTTTCCGAACATTGTCTTTGCAGAGGCGACGCCGACCTGGGACCAGAACACTATCTTCTGCTTAAGCCTGTCAAAACTGGGCTTGCCGGGGCTGCGTACCGGCATCGTGGTGGCAAAAGAGTCGGTAATTCGCGCAGTGGCCGGCTCCAATGCCATCCTGTCGCTGGCTCCCGGCAGCGCTGGGCCAGTACTCGTTACTGAGATGCTGCGTGACGGCAGCATGCTGCAGATATCTGACCGACTGATTCGCCCCTACTACGAGCGGCGAGCCAAGGAGGCAGTGGGGTGGCTGGAGAGCGCACTTGGTGACTACCCCTGGCGCGTTCACACACCGGAAGGCGCAATATTTCTCTGGCTATGGTTCGAGGACCTGCCAATCAGCAGCGAGACCCTCTACCAGCGGCTCAAGCAGCGTGGTGTGCTGGTGATATCGGGTGAACATTTTTTTCCCGGACTGGAAGACGACTGGGAGCACCGCCACCAGTGCATCCGCATCTCCTATGGCCAAGATCCAGCCACGGTACAGGCCGGTATTGAAATCATTGCGGAAGAAATACGAGGCGCTTACGGTAGCGCGGCGGCAAAGATCGCTTAATAATCTACGCGCTCACCAGCCTGTGGCCGCAAGCGACTTAGCCTCCGTCGGCAATAAGTCGACCAGATCAGAATAAAAACCCCAGTCAACTGGTCGGCACCGTGCTCGACCCAACTCTGTACCTCCTGCTGGGTGAACCATTGGCCGCGCTCCATCTCGGCCAGATCGGGCTCTAGCGGCTGGTCAGTAACGACGCGGTAGACCCAGCAGAACTCCATACCGGTGACTCGGGATGCTTCGAGCTTGAACAGGCGCTCGGGAATATCTGAAAGTTGCAGCCCTACCTCCTCGCGAACTTCACGCAGACAACAGGCATCGTAGGTTTCACCGGCATCGACGTGCCCGGCTACCGAGGAATCCCACAGCCCGGGGTGCTCGAACTTATGCAGACCACGCTGTTGTAGAAAAAGCCGCCCCAGGGAGTCGAATACCAGCACATGCACCGCCCGGTGGCACAACCCCAGTCGATGCACATCGTCACGGCGACGTTCACCCACTACCCGATCTCGCGCATCCACCACAGACAGAATCTCAGCATCCTCGGCGAGCCGGCTGGACACTTTTCTAGACGCCAGTCTCGTCGACTCGGCCCGTTGCGTCCATCAGCGGTCGCTTGGAAACTCCCGGCCGTTGGCGCTGCTGCCAGCTCGGGTCGATCCAGACAGGCGCGTGCACCGGTGCCAGCAACGGTCGTCCCCGAATCATGTCGGCTACTCTTTCCGCCAACATGATGGTCGGGGCATTAATGTTGCCGTTGGTAATCGAAGGAAAAACTGACGAGTCGACTACCCTCAGCGCCTCTATTCCGCGCACCTTGCAAACAGCATCCAACACTGCCCCGGAGTCGTCGTCGGCGCCCATTTTGCAGGTGCACGATGGATGGTAGGCGCTCTCGACATTTTGTCGTACCCAGGCATCGATGGCATCATCGTCGACGACACCGATACCGGGCTGAATCTCCTCACCACGGTAGCAATCCATGGCCGGCTGATTAAGGATCTCACGGGTCAAACGTATACACAAACGCCAGTCGCGCTGGTCCAACTCGTGCGCGAGGTAATTAAACAGCACTGACGGGTGTGCTCCGGGATCACTGGAACGAATCTGTACCCGCCCCCGGCTGCGGGGCTTGTTCGGCCCGACATGGACCTGGAAACCATGGCCAGCAAAAGCTGCCCGACCATCGTAACGCATGGCCCCGGGCAAAAAATGGTACTGGATGTCAGGCCATTCGACCCCACTACGCGAACGGATGAAAGCACAAGACTCGAAGTGGTTGGTAGCACCGAGACCATTTTTAAACAACAGCCAGCGGGCGCCGATCAGCGCCTTGTGCCAGGGATTGAGCTTGCCGTTCAGGGTAATGGGCTGCTTACAACGGTACTGGAAATACACTTCCAGGTGGTCCTGTAAGTTTTGCCCCACTCCGGGCAGGTCGTGAACAACCTCAATGCCGGCCTTCGCGAGCACCTCGCCAGGACCAATGCCCGAACGCTGTAACAGTACTGGGGAGCCGATACAGCCAGCCGAGACAAGTACTTCGCGCTGCGCGTAGACCTCGAAGCGGTGGCCATCTTTCCAGTACTCGACCCCGCGGGCCCGGTGCCCATCCAGCAAGACTCGACTGATCAGAGTGCCGCTCGCCACGCGCAGATTGCCGCGTGCCAATGCTGGCCGCAGGTAAGCGTGCGCAGTCGAGGCGCGCCGGCCCTGGTCCACGGTCATGTGCATCTGCCCGAAACCTTCTTGCTGAGCGCCGTTGTAATCCTCTGTCACTGGATAGCCGGCCTCGCTACCGGCATCGATAAAGGCCTGGTACAGGGGGTTCAGCCGCATCTCGTTGCCGGCACAAACGCCGAGCGGCCCGCTGCCGCCGCGGTAACTATTCTCTCCGCCTGTCCAGGTTTCGGTCTTGCGGAAATACGGCAGGCAGGCCGCGTAGCTCCAGCCGTCAGCCCCCGCCGCCTGCCACTGGTCGATATCGCGCGCATGGCCACGCACGTAGACCATGCCGTTGATTGCAGAAGAGCCGCCCAGCGCTAGGCCGCGCGGGCAATCCAGCACCCGCCCATCGAGGAAAGGCTCTGGCTCAGACTGAAAACCCCAGTTGAAGCGGCGGCTATTCATCGGCATCGACAACGCCGAGGGCATCTGCACGATAAGGCTGCGGTCACTGCCGCCGGCCTCCAGCAGCACTACACGGGTATCGGAATCCTCACTGAGGCGAGCTGCTAAAACACAGCCGGCGGACCCAGCGCCGACGATGACGTAGTCGGCATCACGCATGAGCAGGGACGACCCGAGCGGCGGCGTGTAAACTGTAATTGCTGACTCTATCCAAGGGCGGGGCTTCTTGTCGAAGTTCCCGCTAATCCTAACCGATAAGCCGAAACGGCACGAACATGCCCCTGTTGCACATAGCCGGTACCACAGTTCAGGCAGACCTTGTTGTCTTTGATAAGGATGGCACGCTCATCGATTTTCACCGGGTTTGGGGCCCGAGAATGATGCGCGCCGCGGTTGCGCTCGCCGCGGTCACGGGCGGCGGCTCCGAGTTTATCGGCCACCTGTGCCGGAGCGTGGGTTACGACCACGAGCAGGCACTGGTTCTGGGTCAGGGGCCGCTTGCCACCGCACCCCATGATCAACTTGAAAGTGTGGTTGCGACGGCACTATTCCAGTCCGGCCAGACCTGGGACCGGGCCCGGGCGCTAGCGCGCGAATATCTGACCCCGCTGATGACGGCCGAACTCAGCGCGGCCGAGATCGCGCCCCGGGCAGACCTGCACCAGATCCTGGCGGCGCTCACCCACAGCGGAACCCGGCTGGCAATCGCTACCACTGACTGTCGTCGTGCCACTGAAAAACTGCTCGGCCAACTGGAGATCGCCGGTTACTTCAATACAGTGTTGTGTGGTGACGACCCTGGCCCGGTCAAACCCGACCCGGCGGTGCTAACAGCACTCGCCCGGCACCAGGATGTGACCCTGCGTCAGGTTATCATGGTGGGTGACAGCATCAGTGATCTTGCCATGGCTCACAGCGCCGGTGTCACCTCAATCGGGGTACGCGGCGGAGTCGGCTCCGAGCGCGAGTTATCTGCCCACGCTGATATCCTGATCGATGACATCGGCGCGATCCGGCCGGCTGGTTGACCTTCGTTTCCGGCCGCCCCGAGCAGCACTCAGTCAGGGATTGGTCCGTCATCTAAGGTATACAGGTAGTCTGCTTGCGCAACACTTTCCACGGTACCGGGCCTGGCTCGACGTACTCGAGCTATAGCGCTAGCCGCCGACTCGCCCGAGAACACCAGCAATGCCGCCGCCACGGTACCGGTACGCCCCAATCCAGCCGCGCAGTGCAACAGGATTCGCTGGCCCTGCTGCAGGCGCACCAGCAAGTCACCTTGCAGCCACTGCCTGGTCGGCGCCTGGTTTGCCGGGGCTGCCAGGTCCGGCACCGGCCAATGCTGCCAACAGAACTGCTCGCGCAACCGATCAGGTAGCGCCGGTACGCCCAGCAACGAGAACTCATAGGCTTCGACCAACGAAACCACGAGGTCGGGTTGCCAACAAGAAATGATGGCCAAATCCTCACTGAGAGCGCGGCGGCGCAACCCACCGAGGCCATGTGCCACAGCCCGCCCGGGGCAACAACACATGCCAATCAGGCCACCGCCGGAAACCGCTACTGCGTCTATGCCCAGCGGTTCACCGAAGAGCTGCACCGGCACAGCCCCTACCACTGGCCCATGTTAGCCATGGATAACCAGGGTTCACACGGTGCCAGTGGGTCGCCGCGCTGCAGCAACTCGACCGAAATGCCGTCGGGCGAGCGCACAAAGGCCATATGACCATCCCGGGGTGGACGAAGGATAGCGATCCCACCATCCGACAGTCGCTGGCACAGTGCGTAAATATCTTCAACTTCGTAAGCAAGGTGGCCGAAGTTCCGGCCACCAGCGTATGCCTCTGGTTCCCAGTTCCAGGTAAGCTCTAGTTGGGCCTTAAGATCTCCCGGTGCTGACAGAAACACCAGGGTAAAGCGCCCCTGCTGGTGGTCCTTGCGCCGAACTTCGACCAAGCCCAGTTTGTTGCAGTAAAAATCGAGCGATGCATCTAGGTCACTGATCCTGACCATGGTATGCAGGTATTTCATCGTCGTTACCTCAGTCTTAGATCTCTGCTGCGGACAACCCCAAGCATGACCTTATTCTTACAGCACTTGCGGCACCCGCAAGTGGGCTTGCCCGGTGCGCGTTGCAGCAGCCCGGGCTAGCGGGTGACCACCAGGTCCTGCCGATCGGTATGGCGTTCAAGTGCCAGTTGAATGAGCCGGTCGATAAGATCCGGGTAAGCCAAACCGCTCGCCTGCCACAACTTGGGATACATGCTGATCGGGGTGAAGCCGGGCATGGTATTGATCTCGTTCAACAATACCTCGCCGCTTGCACGCACGAAAAAGTCCACCCGGGCAAGCCCGCTGCAATCGATTGCCCGGAACGCCCGCACTGACATCTCCCGTACCGTTTCCACGACTCCAGCAGAAAGATCGGCCGGGATAATGAGCCGCGAACGATCATCGAGGTACTTGGTAGTGTAATCGTAGAATTCGGCGCCAGGTACGATCTCTCCCACTCCGGAAGCCTGCGGGTCCTCGTTGCCAAGCACCGCACACTCGATCTCGTGAGCACCGTCTACTGACGCCTCCACCATCATTTTGACATCATAGGCAGATGCCGCAGTTAACCCCTGGCGCAACTGTTCTCGGTCATGGACCTTGGAGATGCCGATGCTGGAACCGAGATTGGCCGGCTTTACAAAGAGCGGATAGTCAAGTGCATCTTCGATAGCTGCCAACACCCTCATGGGATCGTCGCGCCAATCAACCCGGCGGATCACGGTGTAGGCTGTTTGCGGTAGACGGGCATTTGCGAAGACCGCCCGCGCAAGTTCTTTATCCATGCCAACCGCAGAGGCCGTAACGCCGGCACCGACAAAAGCGACCCCGGCCATTTCCAGCAACCCCTGCATCGTACCGTCTTCACCGTATGGCCCGTGCAGCAGCGGGAAGACCACGTCGAAACGGGTGGCCGGAAGCGGTTCGCCGCTCTCGCCAACCAGTTCCCTGCCGCTTCGGGCAAGGCACACCCCCGGTAACTTCTCGCCAGTTACCGCTCCAGCCGCAAGCAGCTCCTGGTCAGGACCATCGAGCAACCAGCGGCCATCTCGAGTGATCCCGGCCAGTATCAGATCGTAGCAGTCACGATCGATTGCCTGACAGACCGAACGGGCCGAGATCACCGAAACCTCGTGCTCGGCGGATTGCCCGCCAAACAGCAGCAATACCCGAGTCTTGTTCACATCAACACTCCTGCAGCAGAAGCAGCAGCCGGCCCCCGGCGAACCCGCTCAGACCAGGGCCTCATCAGCATGCTGCTCGATATAGTCTTTGACATACGCCGAAAAAACCGCCTGTGCGGCACGGGTAATCTCGCCGCCGCCCGGCGGGAATTCCAGACGCTCGCCACCGAACAGGGTGAGGCTGGCGCAAGGCATAACTTCTCGCGTTGCACTGGTCACAAAACACTCACTGACATCCAGTAACTCGTTGGCGTGGACATCGGCCTCCTCGCTCTGGATACCGGCTCCTTTGAGCGCTCGGTGCACATGTTTCTTGGTGAGGCCCTTGAGATTGCCCGTGCCTGGCGTAACCAACCGGCCTTTAATGACGAACCACACGTTGCTGTTGGCCGCCTCGGTAACGAAGCCCTCGCGGTTCAGAATCACGCAATCGTCAGCCCCGCCCTGCCGGGCTTCAGTCAGTGCCATGATGTTATTGAGATAGTTTCCGCCCTTGATGTTCGGATCCAGCGCGTTGACGGGATTTCGTCTCACTTGCGGTATAGCCATATCCATGCCCCGTTCGTAGAACGACGCTTTCCAAGCAGGCAGTGCTTTTACAATAATGACATAGCGGGTATGCAGGCCCGGATCCGGATACAGATCAACAGCACCTTCGCCACGGGTAACCTGGTATCGCACATAAGCGTCGTTCTGCGTAGTGACATTTGCCGCTACCACCGTGCGGCGAATCTCTTCAAGCAATTCGACACGGCCCTGGCTGATCTCCATGTGGATAAGGCGGGCTGAATTCTCCAGGCGTTCGAAATGATCCTCAAGAAAAAGTGGAACGCCCTGGTATGTGCGGAGCACTTCGTACACCGAATCACCATACAGGAAGCCGCGATCCAGCACCGGGATAGAGGCTTCTGCAAGCGGGCAAATCACGCCATCGACATTTGCAGTTGGGGTAATCATGATTGATGGTATCGGCGCCCCTTACTGGACGGGCACAAAACAGGGCAAATTTACTTCATCGCTTTGGAATCAAGTTGGTTAGCCATTCGCCGGTATCATACCCTTCCGACAAGCATTGCCAACCCTTATTGCTGCCCAGCGAGAAACAGGCGAAAACATTTTCTTTTCAATGAGGCTACTTTACTGAATTTCCAGTTACGATCCGTCGACCTGCTCTCGCCCAGCTTCGATCAACCGATATGTCAACACTGCAGTTGTTAAGAGAAGGTCACCAAGGTCTCGCGCGGGTAGCCTGCCTGCTGGGCGGAGCAGTCTGGGGGATTTTCTGGATTCCACTCCGAGCGGTCGATGCGGTCGGTATCTCCGGTGCCTGGGCGACCGCCGTGTTTCATATCATCCCGGCGATGCTCCTGCTGCCGTTGGTCTGGCACCGGCGGGCCCAATTGCGCAGCGGTGGCGCCCCCCTACAGGCCGTCGGCGCCAGTCTGGGTCTCGCCATGCTGCTCTATTCCACCGCGTTCCTTTATACCGATGTGGTCCATGCGGTGCTCCTGTATTACCTGACGCCGATTTGGAGCACGCTGCTTGCACGCGCCTGGCTGAAGGAGCAAATCACCCGTGACCGGGTGGTCGGTATCCTGCTGGGCCTTTCAGGCATGCTGGTGATTTTGAATATTGAGCAAGGCTTTCCGTGGCCACGCAACATCGGTGACTGGATGGCGCTCGGCTCCGGGATTGCCTGGGCAATCGCCGCCAACCTGATGCGGCGTTATCCCGAACACGGTGTGCCAGAGGTAGCATCGATGTGGTTTCTCTGGTGCAGCGCGCTAGCCGTTATCGCGGCCTTATCCCTGCAGGGCGCCACCGCACTGCCACCGCCCGGGATACTGGTTTCGATATTGCCCTGGCTTCTGCCGATTGTCCTGCTACTTGTACTGCCAGGATATCTCGCTATTACTTGGGGCACACCGCAGCTCAACCCTGGAACCGCCGGCCTGTTGTTCATGACCGAAATCAGTGTGGGCGCCGTCTCTGCAGCGCTCTTGACTGAGGAAGCTTTCGGCATTCGGGAAATAACGGGGATCGTGCTGATCAGTCTTGCGGGCCTGGCCGAGGTCTTACTGCCAGCGGCCCGACGCCTGGGCCGGTCTGTTTCGGCTGACAGCTAGGGTGTGCGGGCGCAACCAACAGACCAGCCTCCTTATTATGCATACAGCCTGCGTCCCGGCGTCACATTTACTTAAGTCTCCGTTCGGTTCAAAGAGTTGCCTGGTGCTCAGGAGAGCATGCCCCGCACCGCCGCCGCCTGGCCGCGCGCCGCGTCCATCAGCAGCGAGAAATCGTTACCGCCGAGAATCAGCCGGGCACCCATACCGATGTAGCGCTGCATGAGGTCATGGGTGTACACGCCGCCCATGCCGGGATACTTGCCGTTGGCCTGGCAGGCTGAAATGACCCGTTCGTAGGCGGCCACGACGCGCTCGTCGCCGAGTTGGCCGGGAATCCCCATCTCGAGGGTGAGATCATTGGTGCCGATCAGCAGCGAGTCGATGCCCGGCACTGCGGCAATGGCCTCGGCGTTATCGATGGCGGTCGGGGTCTCCAGCATCACCACCACCAGCGTCTCGCGGTTGATGGCCTCGGTGGCGTCTTTGAGCGGATGCGCCTGGAAATCCAGTTGCGGCAAGGCACCGGTGATCGAACGGTGACCGACCGGCGGGTAGCGGCAGTTCGAGGCGATCCGGGCGGCGGTGTCCGCATCGTCTACATGGGGTACTACGATCCCCTGCGCACCACCGTCCATCACTCGTGTGCCGTGGTAGTGCTCGTGACCAGGTACACGAACGATCGGCGCGATGCCGACGTCCTGAGCCGCAACGCTGATCTGCACGGCGGTGTCGACGTCCATGGCGTTGTGCTCCATATCGATGAACAGCCAGTCGAAACCGGCCGTTTTCATGGCCTTGCCAATGTCTACGGTACGGGCCTGGCGCAGCCCGATGCCGATGGAGAGTTCCCCGCTGCGTAGTTTGGCCAGTGCCGCATTGTGAAGTTCAATCATGAAAGCTCCTTATCATTGCCTGTCTGTTCAGGCATCCGGTATCAGTTGCGCGGCCTTCTCTGCGATCATCAGTATTGCCGCATTGGTGTTGGCCGAGACCATGGTCGGCATCACCGGGATCCCCTGGCCTGCGCAGTAACGCATCACTGCCTGCACTTGCTCGGTGGTTTCCGGCAACACCACCCCCAGGGGTAATCTGCGATACGCGCTGAACCCATCGCACTCGTACGGCCGCAACTGTTCGGGTTGATCGAGCACCGCCTCGTCCGGCAACCATCGCCGTAACGCGCGCCCCAGTGTTTCGCGGTCACTACCGACCGACGTATGTTGCGCGGTCTGGACCATGGTTTCATCTCTCCTGGGCCGAAGGGGCCAACATACCATGATCCCTAGCCGGAAGGCACTAGCTGTGAAATCCATGCACGTGGTAGGCACCGGGCATGTGCGTGCTCGGCGCTCGATGTAATAGGCCACGTCGATCGGCAGCACGACCTTTGGTTCGTTCGAACAAAGTCAGCGCATGCGCCTTGCGCGCATCGAGCGGCACGTCGGCGCAGGCGACAACGCGGCGAATACTCTTGGAAGTTTTTCGGGAATCCCCGAAGTACCTCGGAATCGGTAAAGCGTGCCGCGCGATGAAGACATGGTTCCGTGTTAAAAAAAAGTATACTCTAATGCTCCGACCGCAAAAATCAGCGCTGCGAGCTACGCCTCCATGAGTCAACCAATTCGTGTCATGCTGGCCAAGGTGGGTCTTGACGGTCACGACCGGGGCGTCAAGATCATCGCCCGTGCATTGCGGGACGCCGGTATGGACGTGATCTACACGGGGCTTCACCGCTCGCCTGAAGAGGTGGTGACTGCAGCCATTCAGGAAGACGTTGATGTTCTCGGAGTAAGTCTTTTGTCGGGCGTGCAGATGACTGTGTTCCCCAAGATAATCGACCTGCTTCGGACCAACGGCGCTGAAGACACGATCCTGGTGGCAGGTGGTGTCATGCCGGACGAAGACGTGGTCGAACTCAAAAAAATGGGCGTCAATGAGGTGTTACTGCAGGATACGGCACCGCAAACGATCATCGATACGCTTACTCGACTCGTAGAGGAGCGCGGCGCACACTGACAACGAAGGTTATGGAGTCCTGGTCATTCCCACCCGCTTACGACGACGGCTATCTACCAACTCCAGATAGCCGCTACTGGTTTCCCCAGCGAGAAACCATGCCGGCCAAAGACCGGGAAAGGATGATCCTGGAACGCCTGCAGACAGTATGCGCTTATGCCTATGAACAGGCGCCCTTTTACCGCCGGAAATGGGACCAAGCGGGCTTTCATCCCAGCCAGCTCAAGAGCCTTCATGACTTCGAAGACAAGGTCCCGGTCCTGACCAAAGAGGATCTGCGTGAGGCCCAGGAGCGCAGGCCACCCTTCGGTGATTACCTCTGTGTGCCGGAGAAAGACATCTTCCACGTCCACGGCACCAGCGGCACCACCGGGCGGCCAACCGCCTTTGCCATTTCAGCGGGTGATTGGCGCGCTATAGCCAATGCGCATGCCCGTATCATGTGGAGTATGGGCATGCGCCCCGGAGACACGATCTGTATCGCCGCGATCTTTTCCCTCTATATGGGGAGCTGGGGTGCGCTCGCAGGTGCAGAACGCCTGGGCGCCAAATGTTTCCCCTTCGGTGCCGGAGCAGCGGGTATGTCGGCGCGCTGCGTGCAATGGCTCAATATGCTGAAACCCACCGCGTTCTACGGAACCCCGACCTACGCGCTGCACCTGGCCCAAGTTGCCGAGGACGAGGGCCTGAACCCGCGCGACTTCCAGCTCAAGATCATGTTTTTTTCCGGTGAGCCCGGTGCTTCGATCCCAGCCATCCGCGAACGCATCGAGAGTCTCTACGGGGCCAAGGTATACGACAGCGGTTCCATGGCCGAGATGAGTCCGTGGATGAATGTAGCCAGTTCGGCCGAAACCGACGGGATGCTCTGCTGGCAGGACATCGTCTACACGGAAGTGTGTGATCCCAAAACCATGCATCGCGTTCCATACGGCCAGCGGGGAACACCTGTGTACACCCATCTGGAACGTGTATCCCAGCCCATGATCCGCCTGGCGTCGATGGACTTGACTCTATGGGTCAATGAACCAAATCCATGTAATCGGACTTATCCGCGCCTGCCGCATGGAATCTTTGGGCGAATCGATGACATGTTTACGGTCCGTGGTGAGAATGTTTATCCAAGCGAGATAGATGCTGCGCTTAACGAATTACAGCACTATGGTGGGGAGCACCGGATCGTCATCACCCGCGAGGCGGCAATGGACGAATTACTGTTGCGCGTGGAGGCCGATGCCGAAACCTTTGCCAACTCCGACGCGGCCGCCCATTTCTGCATCGACGTAGAACAGAAGATGCAGAAGGTGCTCGGTTTGCGGACCGCCGTGGAGATCGTCGAACCGGGCTCGATACCCCGCACCGATTTCAAGGCGCGCCGTGTGATAGATGACCGGGCCGTCTTCCAGGCCATGCATTCGCAACTGCAAGGAGCGAATCGCTGATGGGCACTTATGTTCCCTCCGTGGAACTCATCGCTCGTATTCAGGCCGGTGAGCCGGCCGCGATCGGGCGCCTCATGTCCCGTGCTGAGTCGGGCACACCGGAAGCGCGGGAAACCCTCGTCCGCATCCACAAGCTGGCTGGTCGGGCACATATTGTCGGTATTACCGGCGTACCTGGCAGCGGAAAGTCCACGCTGGTGGGAAAACTCGCCCAGAACCTGCGCGTCAACGGCGACAAAGTCGGTATCATCGCCATCGATCCATCCTCGCCCTATTCGGGCGGCTCCATCCTGGGAGACCGCATCCGCATGAGCGACATAGGGACCGATCCCGGCATCTACATCCGCAGCATGGCGACTCACGGAGCGACCGGCGGCATGGCGCATGCGGCTCTTGAGGTCGTTGACATTCTGGACGCCGCCGGTTTCGGGATCATCATCCTGGAAACCGTCGGCGTAGGGCAGGATGAGGTTGAGATCGCACGGGCTTCACACACCACGGTAGTGGTCTCCGCGCCCGGACTTGGCGACGACATCCAGGCGATCAAGGCGGGTATTCTGGAGATCGCCGACATCCATGTAGTGTCGAAATGCGATCGTAGCGACGCCAATCGAACGCTGAATGATTTGCAACAGATGCTGATGCTAGAAACGCGCGAACACAAACCTGTCGGCTGGGCCGTTCCCGTGATTGGGACCAGCGCGGTCACCGAAGAGGGGCTCGACGAGTTGTTGGACGCTATCGCCCGCCATCGCGATGTAACTTTAAATTCCGATACAGGCCACCTGCGGCGCAAAAGCATTGCCGAGTTCCGGCTACGCAAGACCGCGGAAAAACTGTTATATGATCGATTTGCCGGGGCCACTGAGACAGCGAGCGCACAACTGACCGAACGGCTCATGCGCCGAGAAAGCGACCCATACTCTCTGGCCGAAGAACTGCTGGCAGCCACGCTCAAACAGGAGGAAGACGATGAACGAGATGTTCACTCCAGAATCGCTTGAAAAACTGCGCAGCGACGTTGAGCACTGGGAGAACAACGAGGTCGCGGCCTTCCTGAAAAAACAGGCCGAGCGCAAGGAACAGTTTTTCACAACTGGTGATTTTCCTGTCCGGCGTGTTTATACCGCCGCAGACGTCGCCGAGACGCCGCTCGAGGATATCGGCCTGCCGGGGCATTTTCCGTTCACACGCGGTCCCTACCCGACCATGTATCGCAGCCGGGTGTGGACTATGCGCCAAATCGCCGGTTTCGGCACCGGCGAGGATACCAACAAGCGTTTCAAGTATCTGACATCCCAGGGGCAGACCGGGCTTTCGACAGACTTCGATATGCCGACCCTCATGGGATATGACTCCGACCATCCGATGAGCGAAGGCGAGGTCGGGCGCGAGGGCGTGGCCGTCGACACCCTCGCCGACATGGTGGCGCTTTTCGACGGTATCGACTTGGAAAAGATCTCGGTGTCGATGACCATCAATCCGAGTGCCTGGATATTGCTCGCCATGTACGTCGCGCTGGCCGAGAACCGCGGTCTCGACTTGAACAAACTTTCCGGCACCATCCAGGCGGACATTCTCAAGGAATATATGGCACAAAAAGAGTACATCTACCCGATCGCGCCATCGGTCCGCATCGTGCGCGACTGCATTGCCTTTTGCGCCACGAACATGAAGCGGTACAACCCCATCAATATATCGGGCTATCACATCTCGGAGGCCGGCTCCTCTCCTTTGCAGGAAGCGGCCTTCACCATGGCCAACCTGATCGTCTATGTGGAGGAAGTGTTAAAAACCGGCATGGCGGTAGACGAGTTCGCACCGCGACTTGCTTTTTTTTATGTCTCCCAGGCGGACCTGTTCGAGGAGATCGCCAAATTCCGGGCGTTGCGCCGTTGCTATGCCAAGATCATGAAAGAGCGCTTCGGCGCAAGCGACCCGGAATCCATGCGCCTACGTTTCCACTGTCAAACGGCGGCGGCGACGCTGACCAAACCGCAATACCAGATCAACATCGTCCGCACCGCGTTCCAAGCCCTCGCCGCAGTGCTTGGCGGCTGCCAGTCGCTGCATACAAACGGCTACGACGAAGCGTTCGCCATCCCCACCGAGGACGCGATGCGCATGGCCTTGCGCACGCAGCAGATCATCGCCGAGGAAACGAACGTCACCAATGTCATCGATCCGGTCGGCGGTTCATATTACCTGGAGAGCCTGACCAACGAATTCGAGACTCGTATTTTCGGGATTCTCGACTATGTGGACGAACACGGCGGCACGATCAAATTGATAGAGGACGGCTGGTTCCAGAAACAGATCGCCGATTTCGCTTATGAGACCGCCTTGCGCAAGCAATCCGGCGAAAAGTCCGTGATCGGGGTCAACACAATGGTCGAGGAGGAAGAAGATCAGGAGATCGAGACCCACCCCTACGACCCATCAACCGCGGCCCGGCAGATCGCACGGACGAGCAAGGTGCGGACGGAACGCGACAATGCGAAAGTCGAGGCGCTTCTGGATAAGCTTGTTGAGGTCGCAAACGACGAGACGCAGAACATCATGCCTATCACCGTGGAACTCGTGCGCGAAGGCGCGACGATGGGAGACATCGTCGAAAAACTGAAACTGGTTTGGGGCACCTATCGCGAAACTCCGGTTTTTTAACTGGTAGCACCCGGCGGCCGTACGCGGATCCCCAGGGATTCGTCAGTGTGGGTTACGAGTGTGGCCACACGATGGTTTGGGCATCATCGTTTCCTAAGTGTTTGATTATCCATTAAGGTTGATCCGGTTCGGGGTATGCGGGCGGTGCGCGGACCGGATGAGACGCGGTGTGCGGCGATTCGGTTCGGTTTTGCAGATGGCCTAAG
>CEPS01188302.1_pt1 | contig 14535 bp, 7 predicted proteins | sample 530401 | NCBI WGS metagenome assembly CEPS01 (sample SAMEA2620035, study PRJEB7988) | marine metagenome | biome: marine biome (ENVO:00000447); feature: mesopelagic zone (ENVO:00000213) & marine oxygen minimum zone (ENVO:01000065); material: "saline water (ENVO:00002010), including plankton... | reverse complement strand
GCCACCAGCAGGAAGCCGCCGTGCTCGAACATCCAGGCGCTCCGCTCCGAGATCTCGAAAATGGCCCAGGCGAAGAAGAACGTGGATGCATAGGCACCGGCCACCCACCAGAGTTGCGCCCGGCGTGTGCGGACCGGGCCCCGCTGTCGCACGATGACGGCGAGGATGATGCCGGCAAACAGGGAATGCGCCCGGGTGTCCGTGCCGTAGTAGACGCGTGACGGGTCGCCACCGCCCGGGTACAGGTGTCCCATCCACCAGGTCGAGGCGATTGTGCCGGCGACCATCGTCCAGAGGATCACCGAGTAGGCGTGCTTCCTGAAGAAGTGGAGGACGAAGATCAGGTACAGCGGGGCGAAGATGTAGAACTGCTCCTCGATCGAGAACGACCAGACGTGCCGAAGCGGTGAATACTGGAAGTCCTCGAAGTACGAGACGCCCGAGAAGATCTCGAACCAGTTGGCGCAGTAGGCCAGCGCCGAGACGATCGCCCCGGTCCAGCGTGGGTACTGGTCGACGGAGACGAACAGCATCAGGTAGAGGGTCAGGCCGCCGAGTGCCACGAACAGGGCAGGGAGCAGTCGACGTGCACGACGGCCGGCGTAGGCCTTGAGGTCGATGCGGCCGGTCTTCTCGAACTCGTTGAGGGCGATCGAGATGATCAGGAAGCTCGACAGGGTGAAGAAGAGGTCGATGCCGAGGATGCCGCCCGAGACGGTGTCCGTGGCGGCGTGGTACAGCAGCGGGCCGATGACGACCCAGATGCCGCGGATCCCGTCGATCCCCGGTATGTAGGTGAAGGTGGGGCGCCCCTGTTCGGCCATGACTTGCAAACGCTACCGCCGGGTGTTCGGGCTCAGGAGGAGCGTTCCCCGCAAGGAACCAGCAGCACGTGGAATGGCGACGACCACACCTCGCAGAAGCGGTCGGCGGCGACCCGGGCCGGTTCGGGCGCGCCCGGCTCGACCGAGGTGTTGGGCTCCGACCAGCCGTCGAACCGGTCCGTGAGGATCAGCAGGTCGGCGTTGGCCAACTCGCCGGCCAGCGTGCCGCCGGGACGGTTTGCAAGCCCGGGGTTCATCTCCAGGTGGCGGCTGGCCGGCACCAGGTCGGGGAGCAGGAAGTAGAGGAAGGTCTCGGAATAGTTGGTGCGGGTCAGGTCGACGGGACCGACGAACACCGAGTCGCCGGGTTCGGTCCGGGCGTCGACCTCGGCCAGAAGCGCATCGAGTTCGGCGGCGAACGCCTCGTCGCCCACGGGCAGCGTCCGGCCGGCATGGGTGACCGAAGGCGTCGACCATGTGGCCGCCCGCTCGGTGAAGGCGTCGACAGTGAAGCGCCCCAGATGGTGTGGCGCCACGGCGAACAGCAGCCCCACTACTGCGAGTAGGGAGAGTGGCGCCGCCAGGTGGCGACGGGACAGCGGCAGGCGGCGCCCGAACGCCACGGCCAGGGCGACCGTTGCGATGGCGAAGACGTAGCCGCCGACGAACTTGAGGTGGTTTGGACTGGGCCGCTGCATCACCATCGGGACGATCGCGATGCCGACCAGCGCCAGGGTCGTGAACCGACGTCGGTGCGGGATCCGCCAGAGTCTGGGCAGCAGGACCATGCCCACCGCCACGAGGAGTAGCAGCCAGAACACAGCGGCGACCTGTGCCGGCCGGGACAGCCCGGGCCACGGGTCCGGACCACGGAGCATGTCGTCCAGGCGGGCGAACATGTCGGCGCTCTCCGACGGGTCCGGCGGAAGTGGGAGCCGACGGCCGGAGCGGAGTCGGAACACCGGATCGACGACCACCCCCTCGAACAACGCCACCGGGCCCACCAGCACGAGGTGCAACAGGAACGGCGACAGTCCGCTGACCAGGCCGGTGGCTAGACGGCGGCGGCGTGCCCGGGTGGTGTGCCATGCCTCGGTGGCCAGCACCAGCAGGACCGCCGGGGCGAGCACGACCTGGTGGAACACGGCCAGGCCGAGCAGCCCGGCACCGACCGCAGACGACCGACGTGCTCCACCGTCGAGCACCAGGGCGGTTCCGGCGACCAGAAGCGCCAGGCCGCACAGCCACGAGTAGGCGAACAGGCCGAAGGGAGCCACCAGCACCCAGGTGGTGAGCGCCGCAGCGGTCGCCGTGCCCCGACCCCAGGGTCGGGCCATGCGGTACAGGCCCCAGAGCAGCACCACCCGGTAGGCGAGGCCGACCAGTCGTTCGACGAGCACGGATGGACCCAGCGACCAGAAGGCGGCGCCGACCACCCACACGTTGCCCGGCGGGTACAGGTATTCGAAGTCGCCGTTCGGCCAGCGACCGTCGAGGAGCAGGTCGGCGACGACGAGGACATTGCCCTCTTCCATGGCTGTGGCACCCATGGCCAGCATCCCCGGGAGGGGGATGAGGACGGCGGCAGCGGTGACCAGGAAGGGCAGCGCACGTACGAGTCTCGCCCCCACGGGGTGCAAGTCTAGGCGTGGTACCCGGATCGACCCGGGCGGCCTGGTCCGGCCCGGCTCTGGCGATCGGGACGCGTCGAGGCTACGGTCACGCACCCACGGACGACGAGGCCGACGACACCCGGGGGGACCCCGACGAGGGGGCTCGACCGGCCGCCGGCGGAGGAGGTGCCACATGAAGGCGTTCACGCCTGACCGGATCCGGAACGTAGCGCTGGTGGGTCCGCCCGGATCGGGCAAGACCTCGCTGGCAGAGGCGATGCTGTTCCGGGCCGGTGCCCTGCCACGGGTCGGAACCGTCGAGGACGGCACGACCGTCTGCGATCACGAGCCCGAGGAGAAGTCCTCCGGCCACTCGCTGACCACGGCGCTCGCCGTCCTGGAATGGAAGGACCACAAGATAAACCTGCTCGACACGCCGGGCACCTTCGACTTCGCCGGTGAGGCCGTTGGAGCCGTGCACGCTGCCGACCTCGCCGTATTCGTGATCGATGCATCCAGCGGCCTCGACCACGCCACCGTGGTGCTCTGGCGCCAGGCCGCCGAACGGGGCACCCCCCGCCTCGTGTTCGTCAACAAGCTCGACCGTGAGCACACCAGTTTCGAGTCGGTGCTCGCAGAACTCCAGGCTGCCTTCGGCTCGGGCGTGGCACCGCTCGAGATCCCGATAGGCGAGGCGGGGTCGTTCCACGGCATCGCCGACCTGCTCACCGACAAGGCCTGGATCTACGACAGTGGCCATGCCGAATTGGGTGAGATCCCCGAGGAGATGAAGGCCCGCGAGGCCCAGATCCACGAATCGCTGGTCGAGAACATCGTCGTCGCCGACGACGACCTCCTCGAGCACTACCTGGGCGGCGGTGTACCCGCCTTGGAGGAACTCGAGAGGGTGTTCGGCAACGGCGTCGCCTCGGGAAATGTGTTCCCGGTGGTGTGCGGGTCGGCAACCATTCCGATCGCCGTCGACCGATTGTGCAACTACATCGTCGAGGTCGGACCCTCCCCGCAGGACCGCCCGGCAGTACCCGTCGCCATCGGTGGGATGTCGGTCGACGTCACGCCGGATCCGGACGCCGACACGCTGGTCCAGGTGTTCAAGACGTCCGTCGATCCCTACCTGGGACACATGTCGTACTTCCGTGTCCTGGCAGGCACCGTCACGAAGGACGCAACGTTGGTCAACGGGCGCACCGGTGACTCCGAGCGCTTCCGGGGGATCATGACAGTGCAGGGTGGTGAGTCGGTCGACGTGACGGTGCTGCAGGCCGGCGACATCGGCGTCGTCACCAAGCTCCATGCCACGCTCACCGGCGACACGCTCTCCTCGGCCGGCCGGGCAGCGGCCCCCGCCATCGAGTTCCCGCCGGCCGTGCTCTCGTGGGCCGTGTCACCCCGGAGCCGCAACGACGAGGACAAGATGGCCGAGGCGCTTCACCGGATCCTCGATGAGGACCCGGTACTCGAGATGCGCCGTGACGACGAGACGCGCCAGACGCTCCTCGCCGGGCTCGGCGAGACCCACCTGCGGTCGGTGCTGTCGCGCATGGAGCGCAAGTTCGGGGTCCACGTCGACACCGAAGACGTACGCGTCGCCTACCGGGAGACCATCCAGACGACCGCCGAGGCCGATGGCCGCTACAAGAAGCAGTCGGGTGGCCACGGCCAGTTCGGGGTGGCGTCCGTTCGGATCGAGCCGCTCGGTAGTGGCACCGGCTTCGAGTTCGTCAACGAGGTGACCGGCGGGGTGATCCCGCGCCAGTACATCACAGCCGTCGAGGCCGGGATCGTCGAGGGCATGGCCCAGGGTGGCGGATCGGGCTATCCGGTCGTCGACGTGCTCGCTGCCGTGTACGACGGCAAGGCCCACTCAGTCGACTCGTCGGAGATGAGCTTCAAGATGGCCGGGAAGTTGGCCTTCCAGGAGGCACTCGTCAAGGCCAGGTCCGTGGTGCTCGAGCCGGTTGCCGCCGTGGAGGTCACCGCCCCGGGGGAATGTCTCGGCGACGTCATGGGCGACCTCTCCTCCCGCCGTGCCACGGTGCAGGGTTCGGAGATCGACCGGTGGGGCGACCAGGTGGTCAGCGCCCTGGTTCCCGAGGCCGAGCTGGTGCGCTACGCCATCGACCTGCGGTCGCTGACCGGTGGCCGGGGTAGGTTCACGGCCGTTCACGACCACTACGCACGTGTTCCCCCCGGGACCAGTGTCCCAGAGCCCCCCGGGCGTTAGAAGGGCGGGCGTCGGCCCGGGGTCGGGGGGCGCCGATCAGGCATCGGCGGGGATGGGCACCGTGTCGGTGTGGGTGCCCGAGCGCAGCACGGTGCCGGCGAGTGCCTCGGTGTGGGCACCGTCAACGACGGCCAGCGTGCCGTTTACGTAGACCCGTTCGATGCCGACGGGTGCCGCCATGAGCCGCGGGCTGTCGCCGGGAAGGTCGAACTCGAGGTGGAGTTCGCCGGCGCCGATGACCTCAGGATCGAACACGACGAGGTCGGCGTGCCAGCCCTCTGCCACCCTGCCGCGCTCGCGAAGGCCGAAGAAGCGGGCAGGTACGTCGGTCATGTGGGCGATGGCCGACTCGACGCTGGCCAGTTGCCGACCCCGAATACAGTCGGCCAGCCACTCTGTGGTGTAGGAGGCGCCGGCCATGCGGTCGAGGTGGGCGCCGGCGTCCGAGCCGCCGATCATTACGTGGTCGTGGTCCCAGACTGCCTGGCGCATCAGCCAGCTGGCCGGGTCGTCGTCGGTGGGGCCGGGCCACAGCACGGTGCGCAGGTCGTCGGCGAGAACGATGTCGAGCAGGGCGTAGAAGTCGCGGACGCCGCGTTCGCGGGCGATGTCGCCGATCAGGCGACCCTTGAGGCCCTCGTTCTCGGGCGAGTAGGTGTCGCCGATGCGATAGAGGCCCCATCCGGTGAGTCGTGAGAAGACGCCGGCGTCGGGAGAGGCGGCCCGTGTCTCGAGGTGGCGACGGGTATCGGGGTCGGTCAGGGCCGCCACCTTCTCATCGTGGGGGAGGTCCATGACCTCGCCCCAGTCGGGGAGCAGGTTGAGGGCGCAGAAGGTGTGGAAGTGCATGTTCATGCCGACGAGGATCGGCATGGTCAGGGCCATTGCCCTGCCGCCCCGCTCGGCAACCTGTTCGCAGGCTGCAACTTGGTTGCGGTAGTCATCGGGTCGTGCGGAGTCGACGGTGAGGACGTTCCAGTTGAGGGGTCGGCGGCCGGCGAGCGACATGCGGGCCATCAGGTCGACCTCGTCGTCGCGGAAGCCGTCCATGCATCCGTCGGCGACCCATTCGAGCGAGGTGCCTGGATGGTCGGCGACGACCGACGACAGTGCGACGACCTCGTCGGCTGCGGCGACACGTGACGGTATGGGTGCGCCTTCACCGTCGCTGTGCGTGTAGGAGCGGCTGGTCGAGAAGCCCAGGGCGCCGGCCTCCAGTCCCTGGTGGAGGAGATGTTGCATCTCGGAGATCTCGACGTCGGTGGCCTCGCGGCCGACGGCGTCGTCCTTCATGACCGTGCGGCGCAGGGCGCAGTGGCCGACCATGGCGGCGATGTTGACCCCGATGTTCCTGTCGAGGCGGGCGAGATAGTCGGCCGTCGAACGCCAGTTCCAGTCGACGCCGACCGTCAGGGCGGCCGGTGACATGCCCTCGACCTTGACCATCATGGCGCCGATGTACGCGGCGTCCGAATCGTCACCGATCGGGGCCAGCGAGAAGCCGCAGTTTCCCATGACCATGCTCGTGACGCCGTGCAGGCTCGACGGCGTGGCCCAGGGGTCCCAGAGGATCTGGGCGTCGTAGTGGGTGTGGGGATCGACGAAGCCGGGGCAGACGACCTTCCCGGTGGCGTCGAGGGTTTCGGTGGCCGGGGCGCCGGCGAGGTCGCCGATGGCGGCGATGCGCCCGCTGGTTACCCCCACGTCGGCACGCATGCCGGGTGTGCCCGTGCCGTCGATCATCGTGCCGCCGGTGATGAGCAGGTCGAACATGGCCGTGAGGGTACTCGTCGCACCCGGTTGACACCTGACGGGGTGTCAGGTTTCCCGGATGGCAGTTCCTGCCTGTCGATGCGGGAGTATCGGTGGATGGGAGAACCAGCGACCAACTGCATCGACGCCCTCCTGGCGGACCTGACCGTGGAGGAGAAGGCCTCCCTCATGACCGGCCGCGGCATCTGGGACACCAACCCCGTCGAGCGCCTCGGCATCCCGGCCCTGAGGGTCACCGACGGCCCCAACGGCGCACGAGGCGCCGGTCTGGTCGGCACCGGCACGCCGGCGCTGTGCATCCCCTGCGGTTCGGCCCTCGGCGCCACCTGGGACCGGAACCTGGTCGAGGAACTCGGGGCAGCCCTGGCAGCCGAGACCCGTGCCCGTGCCTGCCACGTGCTGCTCGCCCCGACCGTAAACATCCACCGCACCCCCCTCGGTGGTCGCAACTTCGAGTGCTATTCGGAGGACCCGGTACTCACGGGCAGGACCGCAGCGGCGTTCATCCGGGGTGTCCAGGGGGGCGGCGTCGGCACCACCATCAAGCACTTCGTCGCCAACGACTCGGAGTTCGAGCGCAACAGCATCGACTCGGTCGTTCCGGACCGGGCGCTACGTGAGGTCTACCTGCGGCCCTTCGAGATCGCCGTGTCCGAAGCCGAGCCGTGGGGACTCATGGGCTCCTACAACCGGGTGAACGGCACGTTCGCCTGTGAGAACCGGTGGTTGCTCACCGAGGTGCTGCGCGACGACTGGGGGTTCGACGGCATCGTCGTCACCGATTGGTTCGGCGCCAAGTCCACGGCCGCCATGGCCGGGTCCGGGCTGGACCTCGAGATGCCCGGCGCCGGCCGCTTCTACGGTCCGGCGCTGGTGGCGGCGGTCGAGGCCGGTGAGGTCGACGGGGCGCTGCTGGACGCCGCGGCCCGTCGGTTGCTCACCCTGCTCGAACGGACCGGGGCCTTCGACGATCCGCTGGATCGGCCCGAGGTCGAACTCGACGAACCGGCGCACCGTGCGCTCGCCCGGCGGGCCTCGGCCGGATCGATGGTCCTCTACCGAAATGAGGGCGTGCTGCCGTTCGACGCGGAATCGATCGCAACGCTGGCGGTGATCGGACCCAACGCTGCCGACGCCATGCTCATGGGAGGCGGCTCGTCGGCGCTCGTGCCACAGCACGCCACTTCTCCGCTCGAGGCGATCACGGCCCGGCTCGGCGGGGACCGCCAGGTGCGCTACGAGCCGGGGGCATTCACCGAGCGCACCACCCGTCCGGTCCGGCTCCGGCAGTTGACGGGAGCGGACGGATCGCCGGGCTTCACGGTCGAGTACTTCGACGGCCCGGCCTGGGAGGGCGAGCCCCGACGGGTCGCCACCGGTCGCGATGGGCGCCTGTTCACCACCGGTGGGGCACCGTTTTCGTTCCGGGCCGTCGCCCGACTGACACCGGAGGAGACCGGCGAGCACACGCTCACGCTCGTGCAGGCCGGACGGGCCCGGGTCCTGGTCGACGGTGGGGTGCTGCTGGACGGGTTCACCGACCCGCCCCCGCTGGGTGAGGCGTTCTTCGGGATGGGGAGCGTCGAGGTCGAGGCTGGCATGACGCTGGTCGCCGGCGAGACGGTGGAGGTCGTGGTCGAGTACTCGAGCGACGACAGTGCCTTCCTCCACGGCGCCCAGGTCGGCTTGCGCCCACCGGTGATAGACGACCTCATGGACCGTGCCGTGGAGGTGGCCGCCGAGGCCGATGCGGTGGTCCTCGTGGTCGGCACCAACGACGACTGGGAGACCGAGGGCCGTGACCGTGAGTCCATGGACCTGCCGGGCTCACAGCCCGAGCTGATCCGTCGGGTGTGCGCCGCCAACCCCCGCACTGTCGTGGTCGTGAACGCCGGCTCGGTCGTCACCATGGACTGGGCCGAAGAGGCGCCGGCCGTGCTGCAGTCCTGGTTCGGCGGCCAGGAGATGGGCGACGCCCTCGTCGACGTCCTGTTCGGCGACGCCGAGCCGGGGGGTCGCCTGCCGACGACCGTCCCGCACCGCCTGGAAGACACGCCGGCGTTCACCAGCTACCCGGGTGAGGCAGGTCTGGTGCACTACGCCGAGGGGGTCTTCGTCGGCTACCGCTGGTACGAGGCCCGCGACATCGAGGTGGCCTACCCGTTCGGCCACGGCCTCGGCTATACGACGTTCTCCTGGGGAGATGCCCGGCTGGGCGAGGTGCCGAGCGCTGCCGAGTTGGCCGACGGTGCGACCGTGACTGCCACCGTCGCCGTCGCCAACGTCGGCGACCGCCCGGGCAGCGAGGTCGTGCAGTGCTACGTGGCCCATCTGGATCCGGTGTTCGCCCGACCACCCCAGGAACTCCGGGGCTTCGCCAAGGTGCACCTCGAACCCGGCGAGACCATCGATGTGTCGATTGAGTTGGACCACCGTGCCTTCGCCTACTGGGACCCGGCCGACCCCGGCTACACCGACCGCAACCACCGTGTCCCCGTGGCCGCCGGCGGTGGACACGTCGGGCACCGTGAGGAGGCGGGCTGGTATGCGGACCCGGGCACCTATGAGGTCCGGCTGGGCACCTCGTCCGCCGACATCCGGGCGGTGCTGGAACTCACGCTCGAGGGCTAGCCTCCGTATCGACAACCGACCGGGGAGCTCGGACCTGATGCCGGGCTGAGAGGGCAGCGACGGTCGCGTGTGCGACCGGGGTGCTGTCGACCCGAATCAACCTGAACCGGGTAATGCCGGCGGAGGGAGTTTCGATGCACCGGATCCTGGCCAGAGCCCTTTCCCTGGTCGCGGCTGCGTGCCTGCCTGTCGCCTGCGGCAGTGGTCCGGCGACTGCGCCCGACCCCGAACCCATTGCGGACCAGGCCATCACGCTGGTCACTCACGACTCCTTCCGGGTCTCGCAGGGCATCCTCGAGGCCTTCACCGCCGAGACCGGCGTGACGGTCACGGTCGAGAACGCCGGCGACACCGGACAGATGGTCGCCACGTCGATCCTCACGGCGGACAACCCGATCGGCGACGTCATGTACGGCGTCGACAACACCTTTCTCCAGCGTGCGCTCGATGCTGAACTGTTCGAAGCCTATGAGTCGCCGGCGCTGGCGAACGTGCCGATGTCGCTCCAGTTGGACCCCGGGCACCGGGTCACGCCGATCGACTTTGGCGACGTGTGTGCCAACTACTGGATCGACCGGTTCGGCGACGACCTTCCGGTGCCCGTCACCCTCGCCGACCTGGTCGACCCGGTGTACAGGGGCCTGCTCGTCGTCGAGAACCCCGAGACCTCCTCACCGGGCCTCGCCTTCCTGCTCGCCACGATCGCCGAGTTCGGCGACGGTTGGGAGGAGTTCTGGAAGTCGCTGCGCATCAACGACGTGGTCGTCACCGCCAGTTGGGACGACGCCTACTACGGCGAGTTCGTGTCGGGTGGGGGCGATCGGCCGATCGTCATCTCGTATGCCTCGAGCCCGCCCGCCGAGGTCATCTATGCGGACCCGCCCGTCGACACGGCGCCCACTGGCGTCATAACCGACACCTGCTTCAGGCAGGTCGAGTTCGCCGGGATACTCGCCGGTACGACCCACCGCTCCGCCGCCGAGGCGCTGGTCGACTTCCTGCTCTCGGACACGTTCCAGGAGGACATCCCGCTGAACATGTTCGTGTTCCCTGCGTCGACGACCGCCGCTCTCCCCCGGGCGTTCGTCGACCACGTGGTGCTGCCGGAGGATCCGTACACGCTCCCACCGGCCGAGATCGGGGCGAACCGCAACGCATGGACCGAGCGGTGGACCCAGATAGTGCTGCGGTAGGGCACGTGTCCACACCATGACCGCCCGTCACCTTGGTCGGGTGGCTGCGGTCGCTCTGCCGGCCGTGTTCCTCGGTGTCTTCTTCCTGTACCCGGTGGCGGCCATCGTCGGCCGGGGGCTCACGGGGGAAGGCCTCGACCGTCTGACGGGGCTTCCCGGTTCGGCCTCATTCCGCAGCGTCGCCTGGTTCACCCTGTGGCAGGCGCTGGTGTCGACGGTGCTGACGGTTGTGGTCGCCCTGCCCGGTGCGCACCTGCTGGCCCGCCACCGGTTCCGGGGCCGGGCTGCCCTGCGGGCACTGACAACCGTCCCGTTCGTGCTGCCTACGGTCGTGGTCGGCAGCGCCTTTGTCGCGCTGTTCGACCGCTTCGGCCTCGATGACGGTGCCTTCCGGATGCGGCACACTGTCTGGGCGATCCTGGCGTCCCACGTTTTCTTCAACGTGGCGGTGGTGCTTCGGACCGTCGGTGCGTTCTGGGAGGGCCTGGACCCTGCGGTCGAGGAACAGGCCCGGGTGCTCGGGGCGGGTCCCTGGCGGACCTTTCTGTCGGTGACACTGCCGAGGCTCTGGCCCGCTGTCGCAGCTGCGGCTTCGATCGTGTTCCTGTTCTGCACGACCTCGTTCGGTGTGATCCTGATCCTGGGCGGTCCTACGAGGGCGACGCTCGAGACGGAGATCTGGCGCCACGCCGTTTGGCGCGGCGACCTGGCCTCGGCGACCGCACTCGCCGTGGTGCAGTTCGTGGCCGTCGTGGCGATGGTCGTGGTGGCCAACCGGCTCCAGCGGCGACGTTCCGTGGACGAGCGGTCAACTTTCCGTCTCCCGCCGCATCCGACGAGGCGGCTCCTCGGCGCCAACCTGGCACTGCTCGCCACGGTGCTCCTGCTCCCGGTGGCGGTGCTGGTGGAGCGGTCGCTCTCGGTCGGTGACGGTTACTCGCTGCGCCACTACGGCGCCCTTGCCAATCGGGTGAACCTGCTGCCGGTCTCGGCCCTGGTGGCCCTGCGCAACTCGTTGCTGTTCGCCCTGGTGGCGACGGCGCTCGCCCTGGTCGTCGGCGGGTTGGCCTCGTTGGTTGTCGTGCACGGCCGGGGTTGGGTGTCGCGGATCCTCGACCTGGGGTTCATGCTGCCCCTGGGGGTGTCGGCGGTGACCCTCGGCTTCGGCATGCTGATCGCCCTCGACGATCCGCCGCTCGACCTGCGTTCCTCCCGCTGGCTGGTTCCGGTTGCCCATGCGCTGGTGGGGATTCCGTTTGTCATGCGCACGCTCGTGCCGACACTGCGCAGCATCGACGACCGCCTCCGCGAGGCGGCTGCAGTTCTGGGGGCCTCGCCCACACGGGTACTGCGCGAGATCGACCTGCCGATCGCCGGTCGGGCCGTCGCGGTCGGTGCCGCCTTCGCCTTCGCCATCTCCCTGGGGGAGTTCGGTGCCACCTCGTTCCTGCCCCGCCAACCGGACCGGCTGACCGCCCCGCTGGCGCTGTTTCGCCTGCTGGGCACGCCTGGCGAGCTCCTGCGGGGTCAGGCCATGGCGCTGGCCGTGGTGCTCATGGTGCTGACGGCGGCGTGCGTGCTGGTGATCGAGTCCCGCGGCCGGTTCGGATCGGGCGTGGTCCGGGGGGACCTGTGAACGGCCTGACCGTCGTCGCCGTGTCGGTCGGCTTCGGTGGGGCACCGGTGCTCGACGGCATCGACCTGGCGGTCGCTCCGGGCGAGATCCTGGTGCTGCTCGGCCCCAGCGGTTGCGGCAAGACGACCCTGCTGCGGGCCGTGGCGGGGCTCGAGCCCATGGTGGCCGGGTCGATCTCATGGGACGGCGTCGACCTGGCCGGTGTTCCACCCCACGAGCGGGGGTTCGGACTCATGTTCCAGGACCATGCCCTGTTCCCGCACCGGGACGTGGCGGGCAACGTCGGGTTCGGACTGCGCATGGCGGGGATGCCAGAGTCGCAACAGGATGAAAGGGTCCGTCGGGTGCTCGAGTTGGTCGGACTGGAGGGCTTCGGGCCACGATCCGTGTCGACGCTGTCGGGAGGCGAGGCCCAGCGGGTGGCCCTGGCCCGGTCGCTGGCGCCGGGACCACGGCTCCTCATGTTGGACGAACCGTTGGGCTCGTTGGATCGGGCGTTGCGGGACCGACTGGTCGACGAGTTGGGCGTCCTGTTGCGTCGGTTGGGCCAGGCGGCGATCCACGTCACCCACGACCACGACGAGGCCTTCACCCTCGCCGACCGGATCGCCGTGATGGCCGACGGACAGATAGCCAGGACCGGGACGCCGTCAGAGGTCTGGGCCGATCCCCGCTCCGTCGCCGTGGCCCGCAGCGTCGGGCACCGCAACCTGTTGGACCTGAACCCGGACGGCTCGTGTGCCCTGGGACGGCTGGGGACCGGTCCCGGCACGGTGTTGGTGCGCGGCGACCGACTGACGTTGCAAGAGGGCGCCCAGCCGGCCCGGGTGATCGGCGTGACCTTCCGGAACGGTCGCACCGAGGTGACGGTCTCGGTCGACGGCCTTGAGTTGTCCCTGTTCACCGACCGACCGGTCGCCCGTGGCGAAACAGTCGGCCTGCACCTCGCCGATGAAGCGGTCGTCGGGTTGGACGGCGCCTGAGTGCTCAGTCGGTGAACCGGGGGAGCAGGTCCCGGGGAACCACCTTGCCCATGGCGTTGCGGGGCAGTTCGTCGACGACGAGGAAACGGTCCGGGACCTTGTAGCGGGCCAGGTCGACGGCGCAGTGGGCGGAGAGGCCGGCAGGGTCGGGGCTGCACCCGACCATCGGGACCACGGCGGCGACGACCCGCTCGCCGAGTCTTTCGTCGGGGAGGCCGACCACCGCGGCTTCGGCCACTTCCGGGTGCATCAGGAGCACCCGCTCCACCTCGGCCGGGTACACGTTGGCGCCGCCGCGCAGGATCAGTTGGCTCCGTCGGCCCCGGACCAGCAACCGGCCGTCGGCGTGTAGCAGGCCGAGGTCACTGGTGTGTAGCAGGCCGCCCCGCAGCGCCTCGCTGGTCGCCTCCGGCTGGTTCCAGTAGCCGAGCATCGGGGTCCAGACGCCGGCCCAGCGGCCCTCGCTGCGTGCCCGGAAGCACACCTCGCCAACCTCGCCGTAGGGCACCTCGATGCCGGCGGCATCGACGACGACCACCTCGACGGGATCGAGTGCGTAGCCGGCGGCTCCGTCGTTTCCCCGATCGTCGGCACGGTCGCGCACCATGCCGGACGGTGCCTCGGTGAGCCCGTAGCCGACCAGCGGCCAGGATCCGAACTTCTCGTACCAGCGCTGCCGGAGTTCCGGCGGCGTGTGTGCGGCGCCGATGACGATGCGGGTGAGTCCCGCCAGGTCCTCCCGGCGCACCTCGGGGTGCTCGACGAGGTCGTGGGCGAGCGTGGGTACCAGCGTGATGCGGCTGACGCCCTCGGCCCGGATCGCAGCGGTCAGGCCGACGGGGTCGGTTCGGTCGATGAGCACCGCCGTGGTGCCCCGTACGAACGACCACACCGGCCCCAGGAGCAGGAGGTTGAGGATGGTGCAGGACAGGGCGGTGCCGTGGCGTTCACCGGGGATGGCCGGGTAGGAGGTTCGGCTGGAGATGCCCGACCAGATGATGTTGTGCTGGCTGTGGACGGCGCCCTTGGGACGGCCGGTGGTGCCGCTGGTGTAGGCGATCGCCGCCGGGGCGTGTGGGTCGACCTCGATCGTCGGCTGAGGGTGGTCGGCTGCCACCAGTTCGGCCCACGAGCCGTCACCGGTTTCCGGATCGACGGTCAGGATCGGGTCGTTTTCGATCTCCCGTGTCCGGTCCGGCGTGGTCAGGAGCAGCGATGCATCGGTGTCGTCGAGCATCCAGCGGGCCTCCGGGGTCGTCAGGTCGGCGTTGATCCCGACCCAGATGGCGCCGAGCCGCTGGGTGGCCAGGAAGGCCTCGATGAGGGTCGTGCGGTTCGGGAGGCTGGCGGCCACCCGGTCACCGGGGCCGATGCCGAGTTCGGCGAGTCCGCCGGCGGCAGATGTGACCCGCTCGTCGAGTTCCCGGTAGGTCATCCGGTCAGTGCCATGGACGAGCGCCTCCCGGTCCGGGTGCCGGTGTACGCCGTCTACGAGGATTTCGGCCACGGTGTGGGGTCCCTCGGGCAGCGACGCTGGGTCTGGTCTGACCTGTAGGCCCCGTGTGTCGAGGGTCGTTTCATCAAGACGATGCTCGTCGGGCACGATCGCAGAGATTACGCCGTTGGACTTGCCTCTT